>ERZ1047821.1840-NODE-1840-length-13371-cov-4.939922_pt1 | contig 13371 bp, 11 predicted proteins | sample MGYA00383096_ERZ1047821 | MGnify/ENA primary metagenome ERZ1047821 (study PRJEB29581, sample SAMEA5548366) | metagenome | biome: marine; feature: coastal; material: water | depth 25 m | study: Short-term variability in the microbial, nano- and picoplankton... | reverse complement strand
TAGCCTCAATAATTGACTTGTGCACTCTCTCACTTGTGATACACTTCCTGGTGCACTTTCAATTTGATTGCTATGGAGTGTTTGAATGGAATCAATGACAATGAGCTGTGGTTCTATTGCTGAAGTATGATTAAGGATAGCGTCAAGGTTCGTTTCGGTCAGTATAAAACAGCTTTGATTTTCTATTCCAATTCTTTCAGCTCTCATTTTTATTTGTTGTTCACTTTCCTCTCCTGAAACATATAGGATTTTGATACTTTCTTTTATGGCCAGTTGCAGCATCAATGTAGATTTTCCAATTCCCGGATCACCTCCGATTAGAATCAGAGATCCCTGCACAACTCCACCACCCAATACACGGTTAAATTCAGAATCGTTCAGACTGAATTTTGGATTGTCTTTTTGCTGTATTTCGTTGAGTTGTTTTGGATTTGCCTCAGAAGCCTTTCTAGAAAATGGTGCTGAACCGCTTTTTTTGACTTTGATTTCTTCAATCAATGTATTCCATGAATGACAACCCGGACATTTTCCCAGCCACTTAGGTGATTCATGGCCGCAATCTTGACAAAAAAAGGCTGATTTGGTTTTTGACATCTACGAATTTAACAAAAGGAATTAAAAGGCATAAGCAAATTTGAGTCCCAACCCAAAATGCAGCTTTGTGTTTTTAACGGGAGCATTAGATCCAAATTGATAGTCCTTGATGAAAGCCAAGCCTATATTGGCATTCATGTCAAATAAAAAGTGTTTATCAAGATACAACTGGTAACCTATTCCAACACGAGGAATAAATTTCCTTTCGTATTCATTAATGGTTTCAGTGTTCCCGGATCCGCTAATTTCTTGGTATACCTCCTTGTACCTTCGGTATTTCATTTCTCCCTTGCAATACATGTAATCTGCTCTTCTAAAAGGGTAGTACCTGGCTGCAATTAAAAAACTTGGTCCGAATTTCATCAAGCGCGTATTGCCAAAATTAGATTCCTGAATGAATTGATTTAGGTAGTTCTCAGTGACAAATCCAATTCCTGCCTCAAGTCCAAATTTATCAGTAAAAACGTACTCGTAAGAAGGTAATACTTCTCCAACTACAATTGGAGTGATGCCTAATTTTATAATGTGTTTAGGTGTTGAAGTTTTCGATTTCTGTCCATGAACTTGCACACTAAATAAAAGTGAAAAAAGAAAAAAAATTTGGATGGCTTTCATTTTTACCGCTTAATTAATTTAAAAATAACGAGATTTAGTGTGATTTTCTACTTTCAACCCATAAATCTATTAACGAATTAACATTAATAAAATTATTATTCGTTGTATCGATTGTTTTGGCATTTTAAAAACAGTTCTTTTTCAGTATATTTGAGCGTATTCAATCTGCATGAAAAATCAAAATAAATTTAATTCGTTACCGCTATCTCCAACGGTTGATAAAGTTGGAGTAGAAGAACGTGTATCCCGTTTTCAAAAAAGAAGTATTAAAACAAATTCCAAAATGGATGGGCTTAAAATGGTTCTTAATATGATTGACTTGACCACCTTAGAAGGTAAAGATACACCTGGAAAAGTGAGGCAAATGTGTTATAAAGCCATTCATTTACATGATAGTTTCCCGGGATTACCCACTGTAGCAGCCGTTTGCGTTTATCCTTCAATGGTCGGTCTAGCCAAATCTATGGTTAAAGGTTCTAATGTGAAAGTAGCTTCTGTTTCTACGGCTTTCCCGTCAGGGCAGGCTCCTTTAGAGGTCAAGATTACAGACACCAAATTTGCGGTAGATCAAGGAGCAGATGAAATTGACATGGTTATTTCGAGAGGTAAGTTTTTAGCGGGTGAATATTCATTTGTATTTGATGAAATCGCTCAAATAAAAGAGGTTTGCGGGCAAGCTCGTTTGAAGGTGATCCTCGAAACGGGTGAATTGGCCACATTAGATAATGTACGAAAAGCAAGTGATCTTGCCATTTATGCAGGCGCTGATTTTATTAAAACATCTACAGGTAAAATACAACCCGCTGCGACAATGCAGGTAACATACACCATGCTAATGGCCATAAGAGATTATTATGACGAAACTGGTATTATGGTTGGCATGAAGCCCGCTGGTGGTATTTCAAATTCCAAATTGGCATTGCATAATTTGGTCATGGTTAAGGAGCTTCTCGGAGATGAATGGCTTACTAACGAGTGGTTTAGATTTGGAGCGAGTAGTTTAGCAAATGATGTTCTTATGCAAATATTAAAAACAGAAACAGGTAAATACCAATCATCTGATTACTTTACAATTGATTAAAATATGACATCGAAAAATAAAAATTGGGAATATTCGCCATCTCTTGAGAGTACTGGGCATGTAAATCTCAAAAAGAAGTATGATTTATTTATCAACGGAAAATGGGTTAAGTCAGCATCAAAAAAATATTTCAAAACCATCAATCCGAATGATGAAACAGTAATTGCCGAAATATCGCATGCAAATCAAAAAGACGTAGATTTTGCAGTTGATTCTGCTCGAAAAGCTTACGACAACGTTTGGTCAAAGATGCCGGCAAATGAAAGAGGTAAATACATTTACCGTATTGCTCGAATTATGCAAGAGCGTGCAAAAGAATTGGCAGTAATTGAATCACTGGATGCGGGCAAACCGATTAGAGAGGCAAGAGACATTGATATTCCTTTGGCATGCAATCATTTCTTTTATTATGCAGGTTGGGCAGACAAGTTGGATTATGCTTTTCCAAATAGAAAAATTAGTCCTTTGGGTGTAGCAGGTCAAATTATCCCATGGAATTTCCCGTTATTAATGGCAGCGTGGAAAATAGCTCCGGCTCTTGCTGCAGGAAACACTGTGGTTTTGAAGCCAGCTGAAACAACCTCGTTAACGGCGCTAAAATTGGCTGAGATAATTGAAGAATCAGGTCTTCCGGCTGGGGTTGTGAATATAATTACTGGACATGGTGATACTGGAGCATCAATCGTTAATCATCCAGATATAAATAAAATTGCATTTACAGGCTCCACAGGTGTTGGTAAAATTATTCAAAAGGCCATTTCGGGTACGGATAAGAAAGCGACCTTGGAGCTTGGTGGAAAATCGGCGAATATTATTTTTGATGATGCTCCATTAGACCAAGCCATTGAAGGGATTGTAAATGGCATCTTCTTCAATCAAGGTCACGTATGCTGCGCAGGGTCTAGATTATTTGTTCAAGAAAATATTGCAGAAAAAGTGATTCGCAAATTAAAACACCGAATGAAGTCATTGGTCGTTGGTAATCCTTTGGATAAAAACACAGATGTTGGTGCTATAAACTCAAAAGAACAGCTTCAGATCATCAACAAGTATATCAAACTAGGTAAAAAGGAAGGTGCAGAAATATATCAAAGTGCATGTTCCATTCCTAAAAAAGGTTTTTTCTGTCCACCAACGATTTTTACTAATGTTGCTCAGTCTAGTATTATTGTGCAAGAAGAAATTTTTGGTCCTGTCTTAACGATTCAAACGTTTAGAACTGTTGATGAGGTAATACAAAAGGCCAACAATACGCCATATGGATTAGCCGCTGGTGTTTGGACCGATAAAGGTGCTCGAATTTTTAATTTGACTACCAAGCTCAAAGCAGGTGTGGTTTGGGCGAATACGTACAACAAATTTGATCCAGCATCTCCATTCGGAGGATATAAAGAGAGTGGTTTTGGTAGAGAAGGAGGAATGCATGGGTTATCGGCATATCTTAAATTAAGCTGAATATGAAAAGAGTTGAAATTTTGAAAACATATAAAATATATTCTGGTGGTAAATTCCCCAGAACAGAGTCAGGAAGGTATTATATGGCTTTAGATAAAAAAGGGAACCCTATCGCAAATATGTGTATGGGTTCAAGAAAAGATGTTCGTAATGCAGTCGTCTCTGCGCGGAAAGCACTAGGTGCTTGGTCTGGAAAAACAGCATTTAACAGAAGTCAGATACTATATAGAATTGCAGAAGTATTAGAAGGTAGAAAATCACAGTTTGTTGATGAGCTCATTCTTCAAGGCAGTCAAAAAAGTGCTGCAATAAAAGAGGTTGAGGATTCAATTGATCGGATTGTTTATTATGCGGGTTGGTGTGATAAGTTTTGTCAAATCGGTAGCTCTGTAAATCCAGTAAGCTCATCTCATTTTAATTTTTCAACTTATGAGCCAGTTGGCTTAGTGGGGCTTATTGCTTCTCAAGAGTCATCTTTACTCGGTCTTGTTTCATTATTAATGCCGATTATTGCTGGAGGGAACACTTGCGTGGTTTTGGCCAATGAATCTTTACCATTGTGCTCAATTACTTTTTCAGAGGTTCTTCATGCGTCTGATGTGCCAGGTGGTGTTGTCAACATTATTACAGGTCATATATCAGAACTTATAAAACCTTTGTCAACGCATATGGATGTTAATGCCGTTGCATTTTCAGGATTGAAAGAACTTAAAAAAGAAATCGACCTTTACAGTGTCGAAAATTTAAAAAGAGTTCGTTCGTATGACATAGATTGGAAAAACTCAGACGCCCAAGGACTGCATTTTATAACAGATTTCCAAGAAGTAAAAACGACTTGGCACCCAATAGAGAATATAGGTGGCGCGTCAAGCACTTATTAAATAAATGGACTTTCTTTTACAGGGATAATCCAATTTTGTCTCAAATCTCTCAAAGAATTAACGTTTGGATTAAAAATCTGTTCCTCCTGAAAGCTGTTAAGCTCATGGAATGAAATCAAAGTCGGTTCTCCATTTTTTATGACAAGCATGTTTAGCCGATTAAAGAAATCAATCCCAAATCGTTGCCCAATAGACTTAACAAAGTTCACGGAGCTATCAATAGAGCAACCTGAAACGGCTTCAGTTTCTTCGTCAACTGCAAAAATCAAAAACCGATCTAAGAGTATGGTCCCAGAGGCATTTAAGCTTTTTTGATGTGCTTTCCATGAAGAAACAAAAGAATCGACCTCATTTAAAATGATTTTAGATTCTTCTTTCGTGAATATTCGATGTGATAAATAGATCCAAACCCTAGAATGTTCAGGAAGTGTTGCGAATATATTTTTATAATTCTGCTGCATTTGCAATAAGTTCAGCTACGTCTAACACCTTAATGTTGTCCTCTTTTTCAAAGTTCTTAACTCCATCAGTCATCATTGTATTACAAAAAGGGCATCCTGTTGCAATGTAATGTGCAGAAGTTTCCAACGCATCTTCGGTTCGTTCAATATTGATTTCTTTATTTCCTTTTTCAGCCTCTTTAAACATCTGGGCACCTCCTGCTCCACAGCACAATCCTTTTGATTTGCATCTTTTCATCTCTACGAGCTCCGCATCTAATTTTTCAATAAGTTTACGAGGAGCTTCATATACATCATTAGCCCTTCCGAGATAGCAAGGGTCATGAAAAGTTATTTTTTTTCCTTTGAACGTCTCATTTTTTTCAAGTGACAGCTTTCCTTGATTAATTAAATCTTGAATAAGCTGGGTGTGATGAATAACATCATAATTCCCACCAAGCTCCGGGTATTCATTTTTTAAAGTGTTAAAGCAATGTGGACAAGCCGTTACAATTTTCTTTACCTCATAACCATTCAATACTTGAATATTCATCATGGCCTGCATTTGATAGGTGAATTCATTACCGGCTCTCTTTGCTGGGTCTCCTGAACAACTTTCCTCAGTCCCGAGGACGGCGAAAGAGACATTGCAGTGATTTAATATCTTTACAACGGCTTTGGTTATTTTTTTGGCTCGATCATCAAAGCTTCCAGAGCAGCCGACCCAAAACAAGATGTCTGGCGATTCTCCTTTCGCGATCATTTCAGCCATAGTTGGTACCTGCAAACTCATTTATTATTTTTTAAAGACTTGAATACTTGCACTTTTTTCGACGAGATTGGTGAATTTACCTTCATACCTTGTCGCTCGAACAATATGATTATCTATCCAATGATAATTTCCTCCCCTGGGTTTACCCATAAGGAGTCCGTGATATTTAAATCCGTTTTTATTTAACCATTTTTCAGTGACTTCTCGATGTGATTCTATCCGGGAAGTAAAAAAAGTAATGATATGACCTTCAACATACCATTGGTTAATGGTTTCAAGTGCGTCATCGAATAATGCTGCCGTCTCCATTCTTTCTGGTTGTTCATTCGGTATATCGTCACAAATGGTTCCATCAATGTCAATTAAATAATTTTTAACCTCATCAGGTAGGACCGGTGATATTTCCTGACCATCTTCAAGTTTTTTAATCAACGATATGTTTTTTTCTTCATTCTTCATTGGCCCAATTTAATCTGTCATTTTGTGAAAATTGCCAGGGTGCACCATTGTTTTCTATATTGGTGAGCATTCCTGTTAATTCGTTAGGTATCTTCGATTCTTCCATTACTAAAAACCTCCTCAAGTCAATGATAATAGATAAGGGATCTATGTTTACAGGACATTCATCAACACAGGCGTTACATGATGTACAGGCCCACAGCTCTTCTTGAGTTATGTAATTTCCTAGTAATGATTTTCCATCATCATAATCTTTGCCATTTTTTCTCTTCCCTTCACCAAATTCAACCAAACGGTCACGAGTGTCCATCATTATTTTTCTTGGGGATAAAAGCTTTCCAGTGATATTTGCCGGGCAAGAAGATGTACAACGACCACATTCAGTACATGTATATGCATCCATCAAGTTTTTCCAGGTTAAATCATTAACATCTTTTGCTCCAAACCTTGAAGGTGGTGCAGCATTTGGATCAACAGCATATGGATCTGCTGTAGGATCTAGCATAAGCTTAACCTCCTTAGTAACACTTTCCATGTTCTCAAATTTTCCTTTCTTTTCCAAGTTAGAATAATAGGTGTTTGGAAAAGCCAAAAGAATATGAAAGTGTTTGGAGTAGGGTAGATAATTTAAAAATCCAATGACCATAAATAAATGCCCCCACCATCCTATGCGTTCAAGCATGAAAAGAGAAGAATTACTCAATGAATCAAAGAATAAAGGACCTATAGTTGAAGAAATACTAAATCCAAAGGATCCTTGGATGTTTGAAGCATGTGATACACCTCTATTGTACAATACTTCATCGGTGCCATTCATGGTGAAAATACAAACGAGTAAGATAAGCTCAAAAATTAAGATCAGATTCGCGTCTTTGGTTGGCCAACCGATCATCTCTTTCATCGTGAGGCGGGGGAGCTTAAGTAAGTTTCTTCTTGCTAAGAAAATAATGGTTGCGAAGAAAGCCGCAACAGATAAAATCTCAATAAAGCTGATTGTGAAGACATAAAAAGAACCCAAAGAATTTGAAAATACTCTATGGTTGCCACTGACTCCATCTGCAAAAATTTCAATAAGTTCTATTTGTGTAATTACGAAGGCTACATAAAGACATAGGTGTAACAAAGCGGGAATAGGGCGGGAGAACATCTTCTTTTGGCCAAATGCAACAAGGAGCATTGTTTTTAATCGGTCTCCTTTTTTGTCATTGCGATTTAAATCGCGTCCAAGCCCAATGTTATAACGTATTTTCCAGATATTATAGGAAAAGAAACCAAGTCCACAAATACTTAGAAGTAAAAATAAAATGAGTTGAATATTCATTAAAAAATTAGTCTTGTATGGTATCTAATATCTTTCTTAATTTTTTCTCCTCTCTCGGTGTTAAGGAAGCTCCCTTCGTTTTGGAACCCATTAGAGAGAAGTGAATGTATCTTTCTGGATGAAGTTTTAAATCAGAAACTAGATCCTGAAGCTTTTTGTTACTTTCAACCAGCTCATTATATAGGGCATCATCATGAAGTAATTTGCTCATTGATCCACTTCCGTTTTGTAATTCTTCAAGTATTGTATTCAATTTCTGGATGGTCGAATTTGCATCTGTAATGACTGATTTAAAATCTGCAGAAACCAAATCATCAGTAATTTTCTTAGTGTTCCCAATGATTTCCGTAACCGTTTCATTACTTTTCTTAAGATTTGCAGTTATGTTCTCAACATTAGACATGATACGTGCAAATTGAATTTTTTCTTCAGCAACAAATACACCTATTTCTTCAGCGGCATCGCCTAATTGATCGATAGTCATCTTAACCCGATTGAAGCTTCCTTCGATTTCAGATGTCGCCGTAGAATCCCAGAACGCAGATAGAGAGTTCACCATATTATCTACGGAAATCATCATGCTCTGAAGCTTTTGCGCTATTGGGTCTGCGTATTCCTTGACTTGATAAGCGATATCTTGACTTGATTTTACCCCAGGTATTTCAGAGCCTACTTCATAAATGTTTTTGTTGTCTGGATTTGTTTTTAGAATAAGTCCTTTAGAGAAAAAGTCCGGGGAGCCAATTTCAACTGTACTTCCTCTGGCAATTTTTATGTTTTTATTCTGAATATTGAACGTAACCTTTACACGTCGGTTAGGGGTGTTTTGAGGTAAGATTTCAATATTGGTTACTTTCCCAATGATTACTCCATTTAAGGTCACATCAGAAGCCACCATGAGCTGATTGGTGTTTTCAAAATAGGAATGATATGTGTCGTCTCCACCAAAAAAACTGGAGCCTTTAAGGAAATTGATGCCTAGCACCAATAAAGCAATCGAAAATGCAGCAATAACACCTGCCTTTATTTCTTTTTGAAATTTCAAATCTTAATTTTCTACTAATTTAATAGCTTTTTCAATACCAATTCGTTCTCCATCCAAGAAAGCGACCACAAATGCACCATTAAAGCCCATATTTCTCATTTTAATCTTGTGATTTTTAGCTAAATCTATGTTTTGCCCAAAATTTCCGGCACAATATTTATAAAGACCACTCTGAAAATATTTATAAATGTCTTTTTGATTTTTGAATCTACTCGAATTAGATGCTAGGTTTTTTGTAGAACTTATGATTTGAACTCTAAAAATTAATCCAGAATTTTCATTCTCACTACTTTCCTTGTTTTCATTAATATCAGAATCAGTATTGGTTTGTTCTTCAACCCTTTCAGGTTCTACTTTCGTTTCACTTATATCTGAATCAGTACCCTCTATTTTATTTTTATATTTTACAAAGGCGTCAAACATGGCACTTGCCATTTTATTTTGCCCGAGACTTTTACCTATGAAATTTTCTTCTTTTGGATTGGTTAAAAAGCCTGTTTCTATTAAGACAGAAGGCATAGTCGTTCGATACAAAACGACGAATCCCGCCTGCTTTACTCCTCTATCATGCCTGCCAAGTTTTTTAAACTCCCGCTGTATATTTTGAGCGAATAAAATGGCATGATCCAAGAAAACAGATAGCTGTAAACGTTTTGCTATAATAGCATCGGCTGATATATTGAAATTTTCATATTTGGCACCTCCATCATTTTCAAGTTTGATAATTGAGTTTTCCCTTGATGCTACTTTTTGTTGTGTATCAGTTCGGTGTAACCCTAAAACGTAAGTTTCTGTTCCATAAGCCGCAGGCGAAGCTGCGTTTGCATGTATACAAATAAATAAATCGGCTTTTGCTTTGTTTGCAATATTGGCCCTTTCTGCGAGTTCGACGAAAACATCGGTATCCCTTGTATAAATCACTTCAACGCTGGGATATTTTGTTTTTATTAATGCGCCTAATTTTAAGGCCATAGCTAAACATACATGTTTTTCTTTTGAATATTTCCCATGACACCCAGGATCTTTCCCCCCATGTCCGGCATCGATTACAACAGTTTGAACAGCATTTTGTCCAAATAGGAAATTGATATGATTAGTAAAAAGTAAAACCAGAACAATTAAAAGAGATGTTCTTACGTTTACACAATACATTGTGAAAATTGGTAGCTTTGTCTTTACGTTCTGCATACAAACAAATTTAGTTCACTCCTATTGAGCAAACTTCATTCCATACTATATTTTATACCCTTTGTTTTGTTAATAATACAAAATTCGTTCACGGTTACCTGTCAGGTTGATACACGGGACACCCTTTATGTAAACGATTCTGACTTTACTGACATTATAAACTATTCGGCACGGGATTCAATATATACAGACGTAAAAAACAAGCTGGTTTTCTTGTATGGGGGTGCTAATGTTGATATGGGTGATATATTATTAACTGCCGGTTTCATTGAAATAGACCTTAATAAAAACGAATTAAGTGCAAAATATATTTTGGATTCAATTGGTGAGCCCATTGAATATCCTGTATTCAAAGATGGGCAACAAGAAATGGTTTGTCAAGAGATGCGTTATAACCTCAAAACCAAAAAAGGATTTATTCAGGAGCTAAATTTAAAGCAAGATGAGTTTTATTTTCAGATGGAAATAGCCAAAAAACATTCAAATGATGAAATTCATTTGTTGAAAGGCAAGCTTACCACCTGTGATCAAAAAGAGCCACATTATCATTTTCAGCTTTCGAAAGGAGTAATTGTTCCAGAGGAAAGAATAGCTACTGGTCCCATGAATTTATGGATAAATGGAATTCCCACTCCTTTAGGTTTGCCATTTGCATTAATACCAAATCAAAAAGAACGAACTCATGGCTTACTTTTTCCTGAAATGGTGCCGATATCAGCTTATGGTTTTGGTTTTCAAAATCTTGGGTATTATTTCCCAATTAATGAAAATTTCCAAACATCTGTTTATGCAAACTTATACAGTAGGGGGAGCTGGGGAATAAGAAATGATTTGGATTATGCCAAGAGATATGCATATACAGGGAGACTGTCACTGGGTTTTCAGCAATTTCGAACTGGATTTCCAGACAACCAAAGTCAAAATAAGGCGACGGTTATTTGGTCTCATAGAAAAGCGCCTAAATCCAATCCGAGCTGGGCTTTTTCATCAAACGTAAACTTTATTTCTGACAATCAATCCAAGAATAATCTTGACCCTATAAATCCCAGTTATTTTAACAATTCATTTAACTCAGATATTAATTTAAATAAGAGCTTTCCTGGCAAACCTGTTAATATGGGTATGAAAATTTCGTTAAGACAAAATTCTTTAGCCGAAAGCATTTCATTAGTGAGTCCAATATTGACTGCAAATGTTACACGTGTTTTTCCTTTTAAAAAGTTCATCAAAAGATCGAATAATGAATTTAAGAAGATGATAGAGCGTCTGGGTTTCTCATATAATTTTGACGGTCAAAATAGATCTAATTTTTCGGATTCATTACTCAACCAAGGTGATTTTGCACGTATTTCTGATCAGTTCATGTATGGGATGAAACAGTCAATGACCATTCAAACGACCGGAGGGTTGTTTAAAAATATTGTTAAAATAACACCAAGTGCATTTTATGCAAGCAAATTAAATTTCCAAGAAATATCTAAGTCATATAACCCTGTTGAAAATAATACCCAAATTGACACCCTCAAAAAAGCATCTTTATCTCATGAGTTTAATTTGAATGTGAATGCCACAACAATGCTGTATTCTTATTTTGATTTTATAGGTAAGAAAAAAGCTAAAATGAGACATATTATGACTCCAACCATTGGTTACAGGTATGTGCCTATGCTTAACCCACTAATTTCTGTTGATGCCGGAGTGAATCAATCTACCATTTCATACTCTAGGTTTGAGAGGAGTCTATATAATGTAGCAAATGCCTCAGAGTCCTCCTATTTGACCTTTGCGGTCAACAACACCTTGGAGCTCAAATTTAAATCAGACGAGGATACGGTTACTGGTTTTAAAAAAGTCAGACTTTTAGATCAATTTTCTATTGTTGGGAATTACAATTTCAAAAAAGACTCGATGAAATTATCCAACATTAATTTAAATATGCGGGTAAGCCCGAAAGATTACTTGAATTTTGTGGCTACGGCCTCATTTAGTCCATATGCCTGGGATAGCCTATCAGGAAAAACCAATGGTGATTATGCCATTTCTGCTGATCAAGGATTAGGTCGATTTTTAAATGTGAATTTATCAACAACCTTATTGTTGGCTCCAAAAAAATCACGAGAAAAGATAAAGGAAGAGAAATCAAAAAGAAACGATGTGTGGAATGCAGATTTTAATTATTTTGCCCTTCATCCAGAGGAAATTATTTTCTTTGATATTCCATGGAAGATGACAATGTCTCATATATATTCTATTCAGGCCAATCAGAATATCTCTACAAGTAATCCCGACCCATTAATTTTTATTCAATCATTGAGTGTTAGGGGAGATGTGAGCTTTACAAAGCGTTGGAATCTATCGGGAAACATCAATCTAAACATTATGGATAAAAGTGTCACCAATGCCAATTTCTCTTTAAATAGGAATATGCATTGCTGGGCTTTATCATTTTATTGGACGCCAGTTGGAGGCAACAAAAGCTTTTTATTAAGTATCAGAAACACCTCTGCCATTTTTAGGGATGCCAAGATAGAATTTAGAAAACCACCATCATTTCTATAATGAAGTGGAATACCATTTAGAGACGAGCCAGCTAATCTTCGTACAATAGTATTTTTGGTCCAACGACCATACTGATTCTACTGATTCTTCTTTCAGGACTATTTGATTTCAGTTCACTTTCATCCAAGTTGGGAGGTGTTGCCTCACCTCGGCCTTTAATGTCAACATCAATTAATAATTCTTGACCAAAATCATATTTGTTGACCTGCTCTAATATTTCATTTGCCACGGCTTCAGCTCGTAATTTTGAAAGCTGAAGGTTTTTTTGTTCATCTCCTTGCGCATCAGCATAGCCATTTACAATAATCATCAAGCGGTAAACTGAATCTTTAAATATGTTTACATTGTGGTTTGCAAGATAATCGTCCCAATTTTTGATGTCTATTTTAATAGATTTGATCAGTTTGGATATTTCTTTTTTACCATTATTGTTTAATTCTGAGCTACCTACGTTAAAACTGATGTCTCCTCCAATTTTTTTAACCTCCTTATTTGATTCAATCATTTTCTTTAAAGGCTCAATGTAATTTTGCATTAAATCATTTAGCTCGGCAGCTAATTTTAGTGTTTTTTCATGACCTTTGAACGAGTAAGGGGATGTTGAGTTTAATTCCTCAATAATTTTTTCTGTTCTTTCATAGATTTTTTGAAGTGCTAATTCGATCTCTCCAACTCTTTCGGTTGTATCAATTTTATTCATTTCAACTTGCTCTACTTCAAGGGCTCTTTTGGCCTCATCGGCTTTTTCAAGAGCTAGAAAATGTTCTTTTTCTCTTTCGGCTCTGTTTTTGTTTAAATTGGTGACGCCTTTGTCCCCTTTTTCTCCTTTATATGTGGTGCTTTCAAAAATTGGTTTTCTTAATGTTTTATTGGATGCGCATCCAACAATCAGGATACTTAAAATGCTACATGCAAAAATAAAAAGAGGAGTTCTCATAAAGTTTTTTTTAAAAATAAGGTT
>ERZ1047821.1825-NODE-1825-length-13435-cov-4.670030_pt1 | contig 13435 bp, 13 predicted proteins | sample MGYA00383096_ERZ1047821 | MGnify/ENA primary metagenome ERZ1047821 (study PRJEB29581, sample SAMEA5548366) | metagenome | biome: marine; feature: coastal; material: water | depth 25 m | study: Short-term variability in the microbial, nano- and picoplankton... | reverse complement strand
CGGCGTAACAAATGGAACTGCCAACAGAGCTCTCACCAAACGTACATGCTTCCATTCACTACGAGCCAAATGCCAAGCGATTGGCAGACCGATTAGCACAGTCGCAAGAGCCGAAACTGATGCTTCAACCAATGTGAAGGATAATGATTCTAGGTTAGCAGGTCTATCAAAAAACGTAGAAATGGCACTAAAAACTGAAACACCAGTTACTGTTTGGAGTCTTTTTATTGCAAAAAAGAGTGGCATAAATGACAATACTGCAAAAATAACTACGGCAGAAATTGCAATTATTTTTTGTAGGTAATTGAAATATTTTTTTTCAAAATTGAAATGATTCAATACTCCACCTCATTCACCCACATTGTCAGCCATTGGTCCATGTCTTCTGAGATTCTTTCACTTGTAATCGCACATGGTTGTGTCGGAATCTCAGAATGATATCTATATCCTGAGGTCTCAGGAAGGTCTGTATCATTCAAAACAGAATACATCAAATTTGCTTCTGGCATTTGGGAATTTATTTCAGCACTTAACAGATATTCAATGAATTGATTTGCACCAACAACATTGGCAGCTCCATTGATTATGCCAGTATATTCAATCTGGTGGAATGATGTTTTTGATAATATCAATGATTTTGAGTGAGTCCAATTGGAAGAGTAGTAAGCCTCCACTCCCGGTGAGTGACAGTAAGAGATGGTCATCGCAGCATCGCCTATGTGTCCATCGGTCCATTCTCCATAACCGCCAGTGTAATGAATCTCATATGATTCAGTCCATCCACTAGTAAAAATGGCACCATTATTCCTCATTTGACGCCACCAGTCAAATGCATTAGTTGTGTTATCTTCATCATTCTCAAAATAATCGATAGTTGAAACCATAAATGCCCGTCCTGGTGAAGAAGTTACCGGTGAAGGGAATGCTATTTTACCAGTCCATTGTTCTTCAGTCAAATTCCAAAGTGATGTTGGAATTGTCACATTTTCTCCATCAACATAGTTTTCATCATAGTTAATACAAACATAGCCTTGGTCAAATGGAACTGCAAAATATCCATCATTTTGTGATAATGACTCAATAGAAATATTCTCAACTTCGGTGGAGTGATATTGTAAGAGGCAATTATCTATTGCGCTTTGCAAATAGGTATTGTCCAATCCAATCATCAAATCTGCTTGCTGGGCATCCTTTGTTTGTAACATTTGTTCTAATATTCCTCCAGCATCATCAGTACGAATAATCTCTACTTCAAATCCAGATTGATTTGTAAATTGTTCAATCATTTCATCAGATATTGCATTAATATCATATGTAAGAATACGCAACTTTCCATCATCATTGTGGCCTATTTGTGCACCTTTACAAGACCCAGAATCCGTACTGTATTCTCCTGTCATCAAGGATTCATTATCAAAAATGCATCCGGATAATGTTGACATTAGCATCATTGTCATAAGAATAATAGGAGTTTTCAAGTTATTCTTCATGTGAGCCCTCCAATTAGAAATTAGATAAGACTTGATGGCAGCGGTCGATCAATTCTAGCGGGTTATGTGCCAGAATGTACAAACTTGGTTCCCATCCAAATGCACCTTCATCAAGTAATACGTCTATTTTCGTTGAACCCTTTTCGATAATTCCTTTTGGGGCCAGTGCTAATTTGTATCCAAGATTTTCACAAACAGATTCAATTTTTCCGACATCCACTGCGTCATTCAATAAAGGTGGCTTAATATTTAGAATTGCGACTTTCTCAGGATCATTACTCATTATTTGCAACAATACATTTGCTAAATGAGTTGATGCTCCGAATGCTGGGGTTTCATGATGTCGTAGTTTTCCATCAACCATTGTGATCTTCCCAGGGAATGCCGCAACATCCTCTATGACCTTAGCATCAGCAAGAGCAGAAGCAATATTGAGTCCTACAGCAGGCATTGCATCAGATATTTTGCGTATATCTAATCGGCCGATAGCCCACTCTAATCTTCGAAGTAGGCTTCGTTGCTCTTGGCCAACATCTAGGTCCATTCCAGTTAATGTCTTGTCAAACCGCAAAGTGTTGTTTCCGCCAAATTGAAATTCCAGAACTAGCCTTTGGCGAATTACGTTTAACTGCGGTCCCATCGTAATCAACGCCTGTGAAAGTTCGTGAGCCCAGCCATCAATCGTTGATTCATCAGCGGAAGCGAATAATTCGACAGGTTTCTTCATTATTTGCCTCGAAATAGTGCTCTGCGTAGTCCCTAATATGTCCGCAATTTCTACCTGCGACCAACCTTTTGAGCGCAAATCCTTGGCTACTTGTTGATGAAGTCTATCAAGCCACTTAGAGCCTATTTCTCCTAGCATGATGTATCCTTTACTCTGTGGTTATTCAATGTTGTTAAAGAAATATGCATAATGCATTTGTTTCTAAAGGTGATTTAGAGTTCCAAAATAGTTGGTATTTTTCTGGTAAATGAAACAATTAATCATCAATACCCGCATTTTGCAGGTGCTGAGATAGTTTTTGGTAGGATTCTAGTCTTTCCGATGCTGAAATAACAGCTCTCCCAGACGGTGAAGCCAATACCCATATTTCGAGATTACACAGGATCTTTGACCAATGTTTTGGTCGTAATTTTTGTTCTTGTAGCCCATGATCACACTTGCTGAGGTTTGGGGCGAATTGTTGCTTCCATTGCTTCTTTCCGACAAAGCATATACGTTTTAGTCTAATGTTTATGTCGTAAGCATATTTTTCTATGCGTTTTGCGAAAATGGCTCTATTGGACTCAATTTCACTCCTTGTGATGGCATTTGCATCATTGCCTGGCTTCTCAATGAAATCAGTAAATCCAAAACCTCTCAAAATCATTAGATCATCGTCAATAGACGTAATTTCGCCTATTTCAAAACTAGTTGCTGAATTTAGCAAGTCAGATTTGTCAACTAGTTTCCAAAATTGATTTGTGGGGTTTGCAAAATAATGCCCTGATTGCCAAGTTGCAATACTAGGGTTATGGCCGATGAACAATGTGTGCATTGGAATATCGCCATTTTCCACATTCGGAATTTTTGCCCGATAGTTCTGCACGATTATGGCATTTCGTCACAGTTCATCATTATTGGCGCTGTGCATTAACGAAGGGATTCAAACCCCAATGCTATGAACCCCATCGGCTGAGAGGGTATCAGTGAGCAGGTAATGGATGTTGTTGATTTCATCGATGCGCTAAGTTCACGCGTTGTAAATTATCTTGACAGTGCCAATTCACCCGGCAAGGTAGTTGATTATTTACCGGCTAAATCACTGTCTAAAACTACAGATATCAAACTACCACTTGAAGGAAGAGGTCTTGATTCAGTTCTTGATGATATTGACAATTATTTACGAGCCTGTGTTAAAACAAACCGTGCAGAATTTATGAATCCACTCTGGGGTGGCGTATCGCTGGCAGGATTGGCAGGAGAAATCATTGCAAATCTGAGTAATACCTCGATGTATACATATGAATTAGCACCATTGGCAACGCTTATTGAACAAACAATAATCTCTCGCGTAGGTGAAATAATTGGCTTCCCGCAAAGTGGGGGCTCCTTGACAACAGGAGGTTCAAATGGAAATATGCTTGGTATCTTGTGCGCACGTCAAGCAATGATTCCAACATCAACTCACAACGGATTTGATGGTAGAGAAATGGTTATTTTCGTGTCCGAGGAAGCACATTATTCAGTTTTGATGGCAGCAAATGTTCTCGGGATTGGCCACCGTAATGTGATAAAAGTTAGCTGTGATGATGAAGGAAGAATGAAACCATCTTCACTTGAGGATGAAATCATCTTCGCGAAAAAGGAAGGAAGAACGCCATTTTGCGTGGTCGCTACAGCAGGAACTACAGTGAGAGGAGCATTTGACCCGATTAGAGAATTAGCAGATATAGCACATCGAGAGGGACTGTGGTATCATATTGATGCTGCTTGGGGGGGTAGTTGTTTATTCTCAAATGAATTAAATTCACTGATGTCTGGATGTGAATTGGCCGATTCAATATGTTGGGATGCGCATAAAATGCTAGGAATGCCCTTGATATGCAGTTTGTTTATTGTAAAAGACAAATCAATCTTAGGAAGAGTTTGTGCTCATGGTGAGTCTGCTCATTATCTATTCCATTCAGATTCAGAGGAAGTAGATTTGGGACGCTACTCACTTCAATGCGGTCGAAGAAATGATGCACTGAAATTATGGCTTGCTTGGCGAGAAAAAGGTGATGCTGGTTGGGCTAAAATAGTGGAGAATTATTTTTCCCTCGCGAATCATTTGGAACAAAGAGTAAACCAAGAAGCCAGTTTGACAATGATGTCAACGCGTCAGTGGACTAATATTTGCTTCCGTTTTGACCCTCAACAAGAAAATGTAGACCTAAATGCATTAAATGCAGAGATTAGAGATAGAATAATGAAAGGCGGAAAATTCATGTTTTCAAGAGCAAACATTGGAGATGATGTGATTCTTCGATTAGTTATTTCAAACCCAAAGGTCACTGAGCAATCCCTTGATGCCTTGGCTGATGAAATAATAACAATTGGCTATGAAATCATCAATAACATCCCAGTATAGCGATAAATAAGTGAAATAGCCCATTGTTGAAGTTTAAGTGACAGATAATATTCGGTGATTATATGAGTGAAGGCAAACCAATACGCACAGCACTTTACAATGAACATGTTTCGCTTGAAGCAAACATTGTTGATTTTCATGGTTTTGAGTTACCAATTTGGTATTCAAATATCAAGGCTGAACACTTGGCCTGCAGGTCTGGCGCCGGATTATTTGACGTTTCACATATGGGCTCATTTAGATTCTCGGGGGACTCGGTTAAGCAATGGCTTGAGGGCATCGCAACGCAAAAAGTGACTTCAATCAATGCAACTCGCTGTGCCTACACTCACTTCTTGGATGACGATGGACATCTAATCGATGACATGATTTTTGCAGTTGTTAGTGAAAGAGAAATTTTAGGAGTTCCTAATGCATCTATGATTGGGGTAATGTGGGATTGGTTCTCTTCAAAATTGCCTGATGATGGATCTATCACATTGGAAAACTTGTCAGATGCCACTTCCATCATGGCACTGCAAGGTCCAAAAGCGAAGAATTTGTTAACTTCAATTCTGTCTGATGAAAACCATGTTGGAAGATTTAGATGGAAGCAAATTGAGAGCAATCCATTGGATATTACTGGTTGGATACAAGGTACTGGATATACTGGTGAAGCAGGATATGAAATATTTGTCCCTAATGACCAAGCAGCAACTCTATGGAGAGCATTAATTGATGCAGGTGCCACACCGATTGGTCTTGGTGCTAGAGATACATTAAGGTTAGAAAAAGGATATCTATTGTCCGGAGTAGATTTCTGTTGGCCTCCTCTGCAAGAAGATGATTCAGATGGATTCCTCACAAGAGATTCATGGGAGACTAATGTTCCTTTTGGAGTCGATTTAGAACACGAATTTGTTGGTAAGCAAAGAGTAATTTCCCATTCAGAAAGCGATGAAAAACTGTGGGGCATAAAATATGTTGAAAGAGGCCCCCTGCCTCGTCCTGGAAAGGATGTCACAGACTTGAATGGCAACCTTATCGGCCGTTTGTCATCAGGAGCACCTGCTCCGAGTTTGGATAATGTGGGTGTTGGAATGGGTTATATCAGTGGCGTTTCTGAAGGAGATGAAGTACTGATTGTTGCTAGTGCAAGAAAGTCAGTAAAGGCAGTTATTGTTAGGCCGCCATTTATTTGACTTAGTCAATCAATGGCAGCACAGTAGAGAGAAACTTTTCCTTTTCTCTTTGTGAAGTGATTGCTAACTCAACAGTATTATTTTTCAGTTCTAATAATGCATCACAAGCAGCTTGTGCATCATTCCATTCTACTGCTTTACCAATTTCTTCCGTCTCTGCTATTTCACCCATTAAGCAACCTGAATTCACAACACTGGGGACTCCATTTGCTGCAGCATCAAACATTTTTACGGGCAATGCACCTTGCAATATGTTTCCTCTTTCGGGAGGATATATTGCAAACATTACATCTAACTGTTTTACCAGTTCCTGAAATTGATCAGGAGTAAATGCTCCACTCACATCGGCCTCTATTCCATCACTTTCTATTGCATTTAACATTAGTTCACGCACTTCATTTTCTCTTATTCCATCTCCAGCAATAATGAGTTTTGGTCTTTCCGCGGCGGGCATTAATTTGATTGCCTCCAGCATCAGAGTAAATGTTTTCAATTCACGAACACGTCCTAAATAGCCGACAGTCCAATCCTTGTTTTCAGGATTTCTCTGCTGCGGTATTGACATTTCAATTGGGCGATTTTCTACCACGATTGAAGCAAGATTTTTTGATTGCAAATATTGCTCAAAACCATCATGTATGCCCCCTTCAATCTTACCACTGGTAGTAATGATAGCATCTGCTTTCCCCGCATGGCGAATCATTGTAGACTCCATTTTGCGACTCAATAATTTTCGAAGAATTGATTTCGGAGAAGGCATTCTAATCCATGTATGGTGAAGGTCATGCATATCAAAAACAAAAGGAATCCCATGACTTTTTTTCAAAGAAACTGCTATTGAGAGGGTATCTGCATCATGGCAGTAGATCAATTCGGGTGGTGAATGAAGTAGAGTTGCTTTGACCCGTTTAGAAAATTGCATGATACCGCGAATTGATTTTAGCATTCCACCATAGGGGATGTCTCCTAGATGGTATCGCATGATTCTAGCACCATGTAACGATTCAGACTTTGCATGTAGTTGCAATCTGTCAAAAGCATGTACTGTCACTTGGTGCCCCGCTTCAGATAACCAAAAGGCACTGCGTAGCACTCTTGGGTCGGGCGCACAGGAGTTTGTAACCACCATTGCAACCTTCGCCATATCACTTGGCAGAACTAACTAACCCATCAGTGATTCGCTTCAATTCCAGTAATTTTGCTATTCAACAAAGGAAGAACATTATGACCGGTACGCGCACCGTTAAGCATACACCCCGTAGGGGTGTGGTGATTATGATGGTCGACCAACTGCCAAATCTAGGTAGAGAGCAAGAAATGTTGGCGGAGATGGGGCTTGCTGATATTGAGGATTTATTCAGCGATATTCCATCACATGTAAGAATGCAGGGAGAACTTCCTTTGCGAGGTCCACAAAGTGAAGAAGAAATAATTGCAGATGCCAATAGATTGCTTGGAAGCAATGTGGCACTTGGTGACCGCGTGTCATTTCTTGGTGCTGGCTTATACCGTAATTACATTCCAGCAGCCGTTTTTGCAATGATTACTCGTGGAGAATTCTTGACTGCATATACTCCATATCAACCTGAGGTAAGCCAAGGAATGTTACAAGCAATGTGGGAATTTCAAACACTATTATCTGAACTATTAGGTTTGCCAATTGCTAATTTATCGCTTTATGATGGTTCATCGGCTAGTGCTGAAGCACTTACTTGTGCAGTTAGAGTGCACAACCGTAAAGCGACACAAAAAAATGTAGTCTATGTTTCACAATTAATTACACCAGATAAGTTTTCAGTAATGCAAAATTATTGCCAAGGTGGCGGAATAGAAATTCGAATGCTAAAGCATAATGGTGATGGGACAATTGATTTAGAATCGGCTAAAGAAGCTGCAGGGAGTTGTGGCGTATATGTTGAGCAACCAAATCCTATTGGCATTCTTGATGGTGGAATCCCTCTTCTGAAAGAAATTCTTGGGCCAAATACAGCATTGATTGTTGGAGTGCAGCCAGTATCTCTTGGAGTGGTTGAAGCGCCGGGTAATTACGGTGCAGACATGGTTGTTGGTGAAGGACAACCTCTCGGCTCACCTATTACAGCAGGAGGACCATTGTATGGGATTTTTGCTTGCTCTAAACCATATCTCCGTTTAATGCCTGGAAGAATTGTAGGTCGTTCAATTGATGTCGATGGTAAAGTCGCATATTGTCTCACATTATCAACTCGTGAACAACATATTAGGCGACATCGTGCGACTTCAAATATCTGCACTAATGAAACGCTAATCGCACTGATGGGTGCTATGCATATGGCATTACTAGGTCCAGAAGGACTCAATCATTTGGCTGTTAGAAATATGACTGCCTGTATTCTCGCCAAGCAAAAATTGAGTGAGATTCAAACAATCGCCCTCCCCCATATAGGGAGTCATCATTTCAATGAATTTGTTGTTGAATTGCCGGGCAAGGCAAAAGATTGCTTGGACTATTTAGATGATAATGGAATCGTCGGCGGATTTAATTTGAATTCATGGTATTCAAATCGAACTAATTGGTTACTCGTTACGGTGACAGACCAAACCAAAGCGGAAGAGATTGAATTATTGGCCGCCCATTTAGCATTGTGGTCTTCAAAGGCGGTGGCAGCATGAGTAATTTATTCGACCACAGTGGTGCAATCGGAAAGGGGTATTCTCAACCGGCCCCTCTACTTCCGGCACATTCTATTGCGCTACCAGAGAATCTTACAAGAAAGAAGGTTGCACGTTGGCCTAGGTTAAGTGAACCGGAAATGGTTCGTCATTACACTTGGTTATCCAAAAGAAATTTTGGTATTGACACAGGATTTTATCCTTTGGGCTCATGCACAATGAAGCACAATCCGCGGATAAATGAAGTGATTGCACAATTGCCTGGTATTGCCGATATACATCCACACCAACCAGAACATCATGTTCAAGGCCTATTATCAATATTCCATGAAATGCAAGAGATGTTAGAAATTTGTGCTGGAATGGATCAAGTAACACTACAACCAGTTGCTGGAGCGCAAGGTGAATTCACTGCAGTTCGTTGTATTCAAGAATATTTCAGGAGTCGCGGAGAAACTCAAAGAACCAAAGTATTGGTTCCTGATTCTGCGCATGGTACCAATCCGGCTAGTGCAGCAATGGCTGGGTTTGAAATTGTTGAAATCCCGAGTCGTGAAGACGGACGGATTGACTTAGATGCAATAGCGGCAGCAGTTGATGATCAAACGGCAATAATGATGATAACCAACCCAAATACGCTTGGATTATTTGAACCAGAAATTGCACAAGCGGCAGAAATAGTTCATCAGGCAGGTGGGCAAATGTACTATGACGGTGCTAATTTTAACGCAATTCTTGGAATTACTTCACCTGGTTTGATGGGATTCGATGCAGTCCACTATAATCTTCACAAAACATTCTCGCAACCACATGGTGGTGGCGGTCCTGGCTCTGGACCTATTGGTGTAAAGGAACATCTTGCTGAATTCTTACCAGGTCCAATTGTCAAGAAGAGGCCTATTATGGCAGGTGAAGAAGCACACGCTATCGATGATTTGTGGTATGGATGGTATCAACCTGCAAACAGCATTGGTAAGGTGCAACAATGGCATGGTAATGCTGGCGCTGTTGTAAGAAGCTGGGCCTTTTATCGCCGCTTCGGCAATGGCTTGCGTACAATGTCGCAGCATGCAGTTCTCAATTCTAATTATTTGCGCCATGCAATATTTAGAGAAGCAAAGAAAGCAGGAGTAGATGACATGTTTTGCGATGGTGCCCCGACTACTGTAGCAAAGCACGAATTCACACTGTCACTGTTGCCGGCCAAAGAAAAGTATGGCATCACAGCGATGGATGTTGCAAAAGGTTTGCTTGACAAAGGGTATATGGCTCCAACAGTATACTTCCCGTTAGTCGTTCCAGAATGTATGATGATAGAACCTACAGAAACCGAATCAAAAGAAGTGTTGGACACATTTGCGAATCATTTCGTTGAAGTTCTACAAGTCGATGCAGAGACACTACACGCAGCACCAATTTCTACACCAGTTCGCAGAGTTGATGAAGTATATGCGGCAAGAAATCTGTGCCTACGCCATCCATTTGAGGAAGATGAGCAGTAATAATGCTACACTGTTTTAGAATCTCTCAATGATATTGTTGATTGAGTTGCTTGTAGTATTTCCCAAGTTAATTGTGAAGAAAAAGCGATCTGGATGAAAAACAAAGCGACAAATGTGACAGCAAGAAATAACAAGTTAGTTGTAGCAACAATGAACGAAATTATTATTGAAAGCATCAATCCCAACTTTGTAATCAATGGTTTATATTGTACCACTAATTCATCACCCATTGGAGTCATTGACACCTCTACTGAACGAAATCTTCCTTTTCGGACAGTGAATTGGTTAATGGAATGGCCGCTATCTACAGTAAAAGAAGCAATTACCTTGGAAAAATATTCATCAGATGTGCACTGAAAAATTTGTTCCATGGTCAATAGAAATATTATCACTACAAATAATTATTCCCGACGAGAGTTGATAAATCAGTTCAAACCCAAAATGATGATAAAGTATTTGAAATGAACAAGTAATATGACCCATGAGGAATTATCCCTGATGGGATGGAAACAAACAGAATTAGAACCAGCACTTGGCATAGTAGTTTTTCTATGTTCTTGGTCATTTATTCCAATTTCAATCAGCGTACTAATGTTTAGTTTTAACAAATATACCGACTATATTATCCACGCTTGTATGGTTGCGATTATCCTGCAAACATTATCGCTTTATTTGGTTCTTTCAAGACATCAAATTGCTCTACAGTATTCCTCTATTCGCAATCGAATAATGGCGGGAATCTTCGTTTTGTCAGCGATTCTTGCCATACAACTAACCAACATAGAATATGACTCTTTGATTCAAATCGGTCTATTGCTGGTATTTACGTACATTAGCCTTAGTACTATCCAGCTATATGCAAATAATCTTGGCTCATTATTTGAGCATCCTTGGTCAGAAAAAGAAAAAATTTCATCCGAGCAACTTCCAAATTGGGAGATTCAATCGTTTATCTTCAGCACCAATGCAATGGCGATTAGAACAATGCCGCAAAAGAATTGCATCGCTTGGATTAGCGGGCAAATGAATGGCGAGGAATTAAAATTAGTAGTTGAAATCTTTGGCCATCATCCCAAAGAAGATTTTGACTTTTCATCACTTGAAATAAATTTTGATAATCATGGCTGACCTACCAAAAGAAACAACATCCTTGAAGTAAATATTCTCATTATGCGAACAAAGATACCCCTTGATGTTGAGGGATTAATCCACAGGTTTCTAAATCCTGATTGCCAATGTGTTTGGGTCACTCCATGGTCTATTAACAATTCACAAAGAAACAATCTGTTAGAACAGAATCGTGAATTAATCAACCGATTACCCCATGCACAGAAAAAGAGATTGCAAAAATTACGCAAGCAATTGCGTTGCCATGCAGGTAATTGGAAATCTAAATTACCAGAAGTAGCGATTCGGCATGGCAAATATCAATTTGCAATTGCTTGGTTGAACGGAATGATATTACGAGCAAATTGGAAGCCAACTGAAAAATTAGAAGCACGTGCAAGGTTACTACTAAGTCACGATAGGACAATGGTCAAGAGACTAATTCTCAAATCAAGACAATGGCCAAAAAACATTTGGCATTTACATGATGTTAGCGCAACATATATCCCTCCATTTATTTTCCAACTTCGCAAAAAAATAACTAGAGAACAAGTGCAAATCACAAGCGGGCCACATCTTCTCGCAGATGGATATTGGTGCTGGATTATAGCCAAAAATTCCACCCATCCAATATCGGTTCAGCCGGTAATTGAGGGGTAATTTGACCTGTAAATGCAACATTTACTAAGAGGCATCTTGAAGAACCACCCGCGATGGCACATGTAACATGGATGTCACGATACTCCTAGGTTCATCCTCCGACATGCCAATTGCGGAGAAGTGCACAAAGATTCTAGATCATTTCGAAGTCGATTACCAATTAAGAGTTGCAAGCGCTCATCGCTCACCTCAATTTGTTGAAGAAATCGTATCATCAGCAGAGGAACAAGGATGCACAGTTTTCATCGCAATGGCTGGATTGGCTGCGGCTTTACCGGGTGCTGTTGCAGCGATTACAACAAAGCCAGTTATCGGTGTTCCTGTTGGAGGAAGAGTACCTTTTGATTCATTATTATCAATTGCTCAACTACCACCAGGAGTCCCAGCGGCTACAGTAGGTGTTGACCGTGGAGATAACGCAGGATACTTAGCAACTCAAATTCTTGCACTTGGAAATCCAAAATATGCAGAAGCATTGAAGCAGAATAAACTAGACCAAGTTGAAAAAGTGATGGCACAAGACCGTGAAATAAACGGCGGTGCATGAGATGTTTGACGCACTTGAGTTCATAGAGGAATCTAAGAAAGATTTAATCGAAAAGATTGACGATATAGCCATTATTGCTTGTTCGGGTGGAGTAGATTCAACCGTTGCTGCTGTTATTGCAGCTCAAGCAGTGGGTGATTTGCTACACTGTGTATATGTTGATACGGGTTTTATGCGTAAGAATGAAACCGAGGAAATTGAAAAACTTCTCGCTGCTCAAAATATCAATCTGATCACAGTAAAGGCATCTGACCGATATTTTGAGGCCCTTGAAGGAGTTACCGAACCTGAACAAAAGAGAAAGGTCATCGGTGAATTATTCATCAGAATTTTCGAAGATGAACAAAAGAAATGCGGTGCGAAATACCTAGTCCAAGGAACAATCGCTCCAGATTGGATTGAATCGGGTGGTGGTGTTCGTGATACTATCAAATCTCACCACAATGTAGGTGGATTGCCAGAGGATATGACTCTAGTTGTTGTTGAACCACTTCGTGAATTATACAAGGATGAAGTTAGAGAGTTAGCCCGCGCCTTAGAAATTAATGTCGCAGAAAGACAACCCTTCCCTGGTCCTGGACTTGCAGTACGTACACTTGGTGAACTAACTCCTGAGCGTGTTGCAGTTGTTCGTGAAGCCTGTGCAATCGTTGAAGAAGAATTTGAAGCAGCAGCAGCAGCCGGAGAAATGGAAATACCATGGCAATACTTTGCTGCATTACTCCCAGTTCGTAGCGTTGGCGTTCATGGCGATGTTAGAGCATATGGAGAAACCATCGTCGTACGTGCGGTTCAATCTATGGACGGTATGTCTGCTCGATACTCCGAAATCCCTCATGCAATTCTACAGAAGATAAGCACTAGAATTACCAATACTGTAAAGGGCGCTGTGAACAGAGTTGTCTATGATATCACCCACAAACCACCTGGTACAATTGAGTGGGAATGATTCGGTGATTTCCGGCATAGCCCTCTAATGGCCTAATGATGACCTGTCTGCAGAAAATGATAAACATGGATATCTTCATGTGATAATATTACATTTTACAACACCTTATTCAGAACATGGACAAGCAATTATTAACAGTCCCCAACGGATGTCAAGAATAATAACACAATTTAGGAGGGATTGAGTTGCCAAAATTTTCCTATCAAGCAGAACATAACGCTACAAAAGAAG
>ERZ1047821.1824-NODE-1824-length-13437-cov-15.995591_pt1 | contig 13437 bp, 11 predicted proteins | sample MGYA00383096_ERZ1047821 | MGnify/ENA primary metagenome ERZ1047821 (study PRJEB29581, sample SAMEA5548366) | metagenome | biome: marine; feature: coastal; material: water | depth 25 m | study: Short-term variability in the microbial, nano- and picoplankton... | reverse complement strand
CGGGTTTCGCCTGTGGGCCTGACCAGCGACAAGAGTTTGAAGACTGTCAACTCGGCTTCTTACTCGGCGTTAGTACCGAGTAAAAAATACCAGCATTTTCGTATATTGAAGATGAGAAGTTGTGCACAATAATGTGCTGGCGATGTCTCAAGTTAGAAATTGCTTTCAGAAAAAAACTGACTAGCGTTAATATCATTTTTAGATTGGAGGGAAAAATGGCAAAGTACGCAGTCCACACAAAGTGGTCTTGGCCCGACGGTGTTCCATGCGCAGAAACTATGCAAGGTTGGCACCGTGAGCATAAATCAAGCACCAAAGCTGAAGACATTATTTGGTTTAAGATCGACGAAAATACTCATCAATCGGTTATCATCTACTCTTCCGAAAAAGACGCTCAGGAGGAGAGGGCAAAGCTACAGGAACAGCGCAAAAAAGACACCACATCGAATGGCAATTCACTGCTCGAAGAAACTATGGGACCAGTGCTTTCAATTATGTCGGAGGTATAGAAAATATAAATTCTTTAATCACTAAACCCTCTCGCCATCGCTTTATTGTCTATGTCTGACTAAACCAAATTTGGGCGGGCAGGGTGATTTTCGTAGTCATTCCACAATGTAATCTGCTTCACAAGTGCGCTACTGCACTGCCTAAGTGGCGCAATCTAGGCACAGCAAAAAGGACAACTTTCAAATCCTTTCAGAGACTGCTTCGCATTTGTCTGACAGTAACCTAGGCTTACTCAAGCGGTAGTTCGCGGACGCTTTTTTGCGTGAAAAGGTCGAATGTGTTCACGAAGACGACAATGTGCTCGTAATGTGTGACTTTGGGATTGTTGGTCATAGCGTACCGTGCGTGTCTATCAACCTGGTGAAAAAGCGCTAAGGTTTGTGCTGGAGAACCATGGTAAAGAGAGATTGAAGTCCATGCGTACCATACTCATAGCATTACTAATGACGCTGGCTACGCAGTGTGGAGCAAGCATTTCGTTTGCAGATGAGAACAGGTATGGCAGCTTTATTCTAAATATTGATATCCCCGACACTCTCTTTTCCAAAGATAAAATCAAGTTAGATTATAGTTTTCAACTACGAAAACCTTTACGCAACCATGATAGCCAAAACATAGTGCTTGCGAGCCCTATTGGAAGCTATCAGGACGGCCTGCAGATGGCTGGAATGATCTTTGATAAAGAGCTTCGCACCATTATTCCACGTGGAGGTTACTGTTCGTTTGTCTGTGCTTACGCAGTGAAAATCCCCGATTGGTTCCTCTCCCAACCTTATTACCACCAACACTTGATGATAGCTGTGTTTATGAACTGCTGCGCAGCACTTATTTGTGCAGCAATCTGGGGGGTAGCCGCTTGGTTCCCTGTCACTCTTCTTTTCGGAGGTGTGTTTTACGGACTGCGAGAAGTTTTGCAGTTCACGTATAAACACTGGTGGGACAGTAAAGGATTCTGGTGGCCGGTAAACGGCTCAATCGTTTGCTTCCTGCTCGGTATTTTAATCTACTTAATTCTTCGCAGAGTATTGTCAAACAAATGTAAACCAGTCTCGACATGGGCGATCAAGCCGCCTTTGATAGCATGCTGAGTTAACGCCATCCGGCGAGAGCTGAGGTTCGGGTAAGCCTGAAATTGGCACCTGAGTTAAGGTGAAGTTGCTGATTGAAATGATTGTGGATTGGGGCGTGAACCGAGACAAATTTCTGCAAACTTCACATTTTTGGGAAGCGCAACATGGTTCGCTCTCGTCGTCGAAACGGAACGTGTGCGTTTTTGGCCCGATTATTGGGCCAACAGCCAGATTACTGACTTTCATCGTAGCGACGCTAGCCGCCCTTTCTGACCGCCCAACCGGTCTTGTTCCGACAGCACCAATCACATCGGTGTTCGCACCTAAGGAGGGTCGCAGTCTGCCGATCTTCGCTTGCGGGCTGAAACCACTTATTCCAATGTTGTCAGGTGTCACCTTATCGGCAACGAAAATGTTGATGCTCGCAAATTTTCGGCTTCAGCGCGAAAAGGACAAGTCGTATGGGTAAGAACGATGGTCAGGAATTGATGCGGTATCAGCATTGGGTTTGCGCTGTTCGGGATCGCTGGGGCATTGATGTAAAGCTTGTAAGGCTGGACGGGGAGTACGACTTGAACTTTCTGGCCGAAGGCACGGATGACCAAGATTACATCCTCAAAATAATGCGCACGGATTGTGAAACCTCGCTTGTAGACATGCAGGTGCGGGCGTTCGAACATATCATGGAGCGCGCGCCTGACCTACCTTGCCCGCGTGTGATCCGGTCGGTCACGAGCAAGCCCTTTGAGATAATTGTGGACGAGGACGGGTGCGATCGGTTGTGCTGGATTTTGGAAAAGCTGCCAGGGCGTTGCTATGCTGAGATGGCCCCGAAAACCGATGCGCTAATAAACGAGGTTGGCAAGGTGCTGGGTGGCTCGGCGCTCGCGCTGGCTGACTTTTCTCATGAAGGTCTGCACCGTAATTTCAAATGGAATCTGAAATGCGCCGGATGGGTAAGCGATGAACTGTCTTGCATTCACGATCTGAAGAAGCGAGCCATTCTCGATAAAATCTGCCAAGACTATGCCGAACTTGAGGCTGAACTGGCAGAGTTGCCAAGTCAGGCCATCCACAATGACGCCAATGATTACAATATTATGGTGACGGGTCGCTTGTCCGAACCTCGCCGGATATCTGGCCTCATCGATCTTGGCGATATGTGTGCCGCTCCAAGAGTTTGTGATCTGACTATCGCAGCGGCCTACGTCGTGCTCGATCATCCGAAGCCTGAGGCAGCGCTTGCTGCTCTGGTTGCCGGTTATCATGAGGTCTATCCTTTGTCTCCCAGCGAAGTTGATCTGGTCTGGCCTCTGTTGCAGATGCGGCTTGCCGTCAGCGTGGTAAACTCCACACTGACGGCAATAGATAACCCCGATGATCCCTATGTCACCGTCACTCAAGCACCAGCCTGGCGATTTCTTGAGGGCAATAAAATCAACGGTGGATTGCTACGGGCAAGGATGCGCGCAGCCTGTGCAATGCCGGTTGTCGAGGGGGGCGATCGGGTCTTGGCATGGCTCAACAAAGAGCGTGGAAATTTTGCCCCATTGATGGGTGAAGCCCTTGATGACGCTCCGATGGGGTCGCTTTCGGTCGAACAAACAACATGGCCACAAAACCCGTTTGACCTACCGCCTTGCGAAGCTGCCAAGATCGGTGAGGAATATGAGAATTACGGCAGGATCTGGTTAGGATATTATTACGAGCCGCGGCTGATTTACACCGCCCCCAACTTTCGCAAGGGTCCGTGGAAAGCAAGCGACCGGCGCACGGTACACATTGCCGTTGATGCTTTTGCGCCAACGGGCACGCCGCTTTTCGCGCCTTTTCGCGGAAAGGTGTTCTTGGCTGAATATCGGGCGGGCGAACTAGATTATGGTGGGGTGGTCATCCTAAGCCACGAAACACCCGAAGGCGATCTCTTTCACACTCTCTACGGGCACCTTGATCCGGAGTTTCTTGATCACCTGAAACCGGGAGATATGATTGAAAAAGGCGCCGAGTTTTGTCGCCTTGGTGCCCCCGCAGTCAATGGCGGATGGGCACCACATGTGCATTTCCAGCTCGCTTTGACAACCGAAGGTATGGAGGCTGATTGGCCCGGTGTTGGCGATCCGAATGAGATGTATTTCTGGAGCGCTGTTTGCCCGAATCCGGCGGCACTGCTCAACCTTTCCGACGAAAAGACCAGGTACCAACTGGTGGATAAAACAAGTGTTCTGATTGATCGACGTACCCATTTTGGCGGAAATCTGAGCCTGACCTACAATGATCCGGTAATGTTGCTCCGGGGCTGGAAGCACCATCTTTTTGATGAATGGGGCAGACCCTACTTGGACGCTTACAATAACGTTCCTCATGTTGGCCATGCACACCCTCGGATTGAAGCCGTTGCCAGTGATCAGCTGAAGCGGATGAATTCCAACACCCGTTATCTGCATCCTGCGCAAACTGCTTTTGCCAAGAAAGTGCTATCAAAATTACCAGAGCCATTTGATGTGTGCTTCTTTGTAAACTCCGGTACCGAGGCCAACGAGTTGGCCATGCGCATTGCCCGTGCACATACGGGCGCCAAAGGGATCGTGACACCAGATCATGGGTATCACGGCATCACTACCGGCGCGATCAGCATATCTGCCTACAAGTTTAACAAACCGAGTGGGGCTGGACAGGCCGACTGGGTTGAACTTGTTGAGGTGGCTGACGATTACCGCGGCTCATTTGGCCGGGATGACCCAGACCGTGCGCGAAAATTTGCTAACCTTGTGGACAGCGCCATTGAACGCCTGAAAACAAAAGGCCATGGACTTTCCGGTTTTATCGCTGAGACTTTTCCCTCCGTCGGTGGACAAATTATCCCGCCCAAGGGCTATCTTGCTGCCGTGTATGAAAAGATCCGGGCTCATGGTGGCGTGTGTATTGCCGATGAGGTGCAAACTGGGTTAGGGCGTTTGGGCGAGTATTACTTCGGGTTCGAACATCAGGGCGCTCTGCCTGATATTGTTGTTCTGGGTAAACCCATCGGTAATGGCCACCCACTTGGAGTTCTTGCCACGACACGTGCAATTGCAGATAGCTTTGACGACGGGATCGAGTTTTTCTCGACCTTCGGTGGTTCCACCCTGTCCTGTCGGATTGGCAAGGAAGTTTTGGATATTGTCGACGATGAGGGACTGCAAGAAAATGCTCGCCGCATGGGCAAGCGTCTACTAATTGGTTTGAAAGAATTGGAGAAAAAACATCCCAATGTTGGCGACGTGCGCGGCATGGGGCTGTTTTTAGGGATTGAACTGATCAATCCGGGTGGATCAGAGGCAACCGAAGTTTGCGCCTATGTCAAAAACCGCATGCGTGACAGCCGAATCCTAATTGGTAGCGAAGGGCCGAAGGACAACATTCTGAAAATACGCCCACCTCTGACGATAGATGCTGATGACGTGGACATGATCCTTTCGGTGCTCGAGAGCGTCCTGAGCGAGTTAAACTGAACGAATGGATAAGCGATCGTTGCACGCTTCAGAAGCGATGGTTTCCTGCCGCATAGCGGCCAACAATGTGTGGAGCTGAATTAAAATCAGAGTGCGCCTTCGGGCTTATCGAACAATTCTTTGAAGGCTGGAGGTCTTAAAAGTAAAGCTTTCAACAGCCTGAAAGTGCCGTAATCAACCCGCTGGTACATTCTCTTAATTTTAGGTTTTGAAAACCATTATTGTTGTTGCAGTCGAAACAGATTTTTTGTGTAGTCCCCCCATTACGTCGCACAAAAGAAACAAAAAACTTGAGTTTAGAAAAATTTTTTAACAACGCTCAGGAAATAAAATTCCTGAGTTTAGTAACAAATTTGTAGTGTCTCATGCGTTAGCTTGGATTGAAGACCCCACCTGACTGGAGCCGTAATGTCAGAGGGTTCCTCCAGGCGTAATTTCGCATTTCGGCATAATACCCAAAATCACGAATGGTCAATTTTTTTGAAGCACAAATTCAAGAAAAGCAGATATCCGAAAGGTATTGGCATGAGTTGAATAGTCTTGGTTCTGCCTAACCATCAATTCTTTCTCAAATGACGAATTCAAAATTGAGATAGTGACCAAAATAAAACCAACGCCCAAAATACAATTTTACATTTGCTTTCAATAACTGATAGGCTCATTATGATACTTATTCAAAGATACACTCATTAAAAAGTGAAGTCTCTCGTCCAGACGTAATTATTGCTGGGTCAAACAAATATAAGCGGACTAAGGATGAAACAATTGGCAATCTTGGCTACAATCAGTATGGCACTCTCCGCTAACCCTATTTTGGCGGGCAGCGGCATCAGTCAATCTTACAGTTCCGTTGAAGGCCAAGTTCAGCATGGTGGTGGGTGCCGAAAAAATTCCCCACCCGGTCAATGCTGTCATGCCGGCTCAAAGCCTTATCATTGTCACTAAACTGGGAAACTAAAAGATAAAGATTTTAAACTACTTCTCCCTAGGGGTGGGTACTTTAAAGCACTTGCGACAACCTGTGCTCACCCCGAAAAGATATAGACAACAGTGCCAATGTACGCGCCTGTAAAAATTGAGTATTTGTTTCTTTGACCTCTTATTCACATTTTACGCAGTGAAGTTAGTGGCTAACGACTGCACTTTTACTAGCCAATCTGCCAAACACCGCTCCCGATGTCAGGCCGGACCCACCAAAATAACCGCCCAGAAACATACCACCAACCATCTCTCCACACGCAAACAATCGTGGTATCGTGTTGCCGAATTGATCTATCACACCCGCGTCGTCAGTGACTCTTAGGCCCCCATAAGTGAAGGTGATCCTGTCGGTTACGGGGTAGGCGCGATATGGCGGTGTATCGGGGGCTTGCGTCCAATTGGAATTTAAAAAGCCAAGCAGAGACAGAAGACTTACCATCCTTTATCGTTGGATCAAAAACAATCGCTTCGTCCGTGTTGGTATTAAACTCTTTCAAAGTTGCTTCTGCCGCCACTGCATCTAAACCTGTGAATTTCTGCAACAACTGAGTGATGCTGTTGGCCTCTTCATATCCGGCATCATAAAACCGATATTCCTCATGCAAAAGATCATACACTTTACTGTCAAGAAGCTGCCAAGCCCTTTGTCTTGGTTGCCGCAAAATAGTTTTGCCAAATTGTGCATAAATGAATTTTCTAAAGTCGATACCTTCATCGACAAATAGCACGTCATTGTCATTCAACATCACACCTAGAAAGTAACTGACCTTGCGATAATTCTTCCAGTCGCCATGTGGAATATTTGAATCTACATATTCTTTCACAAAATAATCGATCGCTGGTATTATGCGGTGTGCCGCGCACCTTGGCGCTGCTCCATTCTGCGCCGAGCCACTCAGAGCGCAAATTTGGTTTGTTTTCAAATCCGCCACAGGCCAAGATCACCGCCTTTGCCGCAACTTCCTCTCCGCGTGCTAAAGTTATACCTGCGATAGCGCCCTCTCGGATTTGGCGCGATTGAAACGGACAGCCATAGCGGATGACCTCACCTAATTTTTTATATGCGGCCCACTCCATTTCAAAAATCTCAACCCTCTAGTTTTCAGCAGCAAGCGTGAGCCCACCCAAAATACAATTTGACCGACTTTTTCGAAACTTTGCCGTGACCAAATTGGATCAAAGGTCACGCCATGCTAGGCGCGCCAAAGCAAGGTATAATAGCTCTCTGAAACTAAGATTTTTTGTTTATCGCTCATCGGTTCGCGATCATTGAAGCCAGCCAAGTCCGCGGCAAAATTCTCTTGCGTGTATCAGCCAAAATCTGTGCGCGGTATGCGCGGATCATTCGGCGTGGCCAAAGGGGGAAGCAGATCGTTGCTTGTTTTATAGCTAGATCGCATAGCGCCAGGCCGTGCATTTTGTATTGCCACCGGCAATGTTGCGGTCAGCTTTTTCGATCAACAACACCTCAGAGTCATACTCGCAGGCTGCAATGCCTGCGCAAAGAGCTGCGTTGCCAGATCCAACAATAACCACGTCCCAAAGCTTACCCATAACTCAATCCTTGCCTGATTGTATCCAGACGTATACAAAATATATGTCTGGATGCAAGAGGGCCGATGTCCACTCCCACACCCATCTATAAACAATTATTGGCGGCAATCGAAAACGGTGGCCTGCGCCCTGGTGACCGCCTCCTCGAAACGAACTTGGCACAACGCTTTGGCGTTAGTCGAACGCCAATACGAGAGGCGATCCGCCGTATGGAAGCAGACGGGCTTGTTGCGCATCAACCACGGGTTGGCGCAATGGTGCGGGTTTTGACCCAGCAAGACATTGTCGAATTATATGAAATGCGCATCGTTTTGGAGGCCACCGCGGCCCAAATGGCGGCTAAACATATATCAAAATCCGAAATTCGTGCGCTTGAACATCTGAATGCGCAAATGATGCAGGCGGCATCAGATTCCCATAAGGTGGCCACGCTTAACCGTAAACTTCATCATTGTATACTCAGCGCAGCGCGCAACCGTTTCCTAGCGCGAAGCCAAAAATCAATATCCCATTCGCTGATCTTATTGGGAAAAACAACTTTGGAAAGTTCTGAACGTGTCAAGGATGTGGGCGCGCAGCATGATGCCATCATCGTAGCCCTAAAATCAGGCGAGGCAGAAACTGCCGCAAAAATGATGAGGGCGCACATGGAGGCATCGCTTGAGCACCGTTTGAAAGCGTTGCAAATAGATGATTAAGCATGCGGCGACCCATATTGTTGGCCTTGCAGGTGCGGGCCTTTTCCTCTGGCTGGATTTACCTCTGCCCTGGCTATTCGGCCCTCTTTTTAGCTGTTTGATAGCTGCACTTTGGGGCGCAAGATTAACGACAATCAACATAATAAACGATGCTATGCGGACGATTTTGGGCGTTGCCGCCGGCGCAACTGTGACGTTGGGCTTTGTGATGGCCCTACCTGGCTTGTGGGATACGTTAATTTTTATTCCGATCATAGTTTTTGTTAGCGGCATGGTGGGCGTCTGGTATTTTCAAAACCTATGTGGGTATGATTTTCCAACCGCATATTATGCGTCAATGCCTGGTGGATTGCAGGATATGCTGGTTTTTGGCGAGGAAGCCGGAGGCAATATCCGGGCTATGTCTTTAATCCACGCCACGCGCGTATTGGTGATCGTGGTCTTATTGCCGGTTCTTTTAACCTCCGTTTGGCAAGTGACGCTTGATCAAGCGCCGGGCAAGCCCGTGCGCAGCTTTGCCATCGATCAACTTCTTATCCTCGCGTTTTGCGCTATAGCAGGATGGAAAATCGCCGCCTATTTTAATATGTTTGGGGCGGCAATTCTTGGCCCGTTGCTTTTGACCGCACTTGCTAGCGTTACAGAAGTTCTAAATACGCGCCCGCCGGCAGAAGCCATCTGGGCGGCGCAATATTTCATAGCTTTGGGGATTGGCGTCAAATATGTTGGAATTACCATAGAAGAAATCCGTAAGGATATTCTTGCTGGTCTGGGATTTTGCGCATTCTTATTACTGCTTACACTCGCCGTTGTAAGTTTCATTTTATTGTATGACCTTGCCCCAGCCGTTGATGCAATTCTTTCACTTACGCCAGGAGGGCAGGCCGAACTCGTCGTCATGGCGCTAATCGTGGGCGCAGATTTGGGGTTTGTCGTGGCCCATCACTTGTTTCGCATTTTCATCGTAATATTGGGGGCCCCAATCCTAGCTCGATTTATACGCACCAAACCTGAGAATTGATCATGTGTGTGGGTGCGCCTGCGTGATAGGCAGCAACCTGATCAAAAATATCTGAAACCTGTTACTTCTTTTCTCATTCAGCCCATCATCTAAAGTGTGTACAACAACCATGAGAATACCTTTGAGCTGGGAAGGGATTACAATGTCTGAGATTCTGACGCACGATCAAATCGCGTTTTATCAAGAAAATGGTTATCTTGTTTTAGAGAAACAGATTCCAGACGACTGGATGCACAGAATACGTACGGAAATAAATCGTTTTGAGGAGGAAGCTGCGTTACTTGATGAGAGTAACGAGCGTTTGGATCTTGAAGATAGCCATACGAGAAATTCTCCACGCCTGCGGAGGATTAAACTTCCGCATACAATTAGCGATGACCTGAAAGAGCTTATGTTTTCAGACTACATCTTAAGCCCTGCGCGCGACTTAATTGGACCAAATCTTCGGTTACATACCAGTAAACTGAACATGAAGTCTGCTGGATATGGAGCAGCCGTAGAATGGCATCAGGACTACGCGTTCTATCCCCACACAAATGATGACATCTTGGCTATTGGTGTAATTATTGATGATATGGCGCCTGAGAACGGCCCGTTGATGGTGTATCCGGGTAGCCACAAAGGACCAGTTTATGATCATCATGTAGATGGGGTTTTCGCAGGGGCGATGCTGCCAGCCGATAATGGGCTAGATGTTAAAGATGCCGTTTCTTTGATGGGGCCTGCGGGCTCAATCTCGATACATCATGGTCGAATTGTTCATGGCTCTTCGCTCAACACTTCGAAGCGTGCTAGGCGCATATTGTTTTATGAAATGATGGCGGCAGATGCTTTTCCACTAATGGGGTCAATGACGCGCTGGGAGGGCATCAAAGATTATGATGACCGGATGCTCTGCGGTCACACAACGTTAAACCCGCGGCTAAAAGATATTCCGGTGCGCATCCCACAGCCCCAGCCAGATGTGCCAATTTCCATTTACGAAATTCAAAAAGGTATGAAAAAAAGAGCATTCGATGTCATTGGTGGTCCATTAGGTAGTGAAATAAAAAGCTGAGAGGCGTTTTGGTTGGTAGCAACCCATTAGCGTTGCGCGATCTTTTTCCAGCATTGCGCTCTTCCTTTTGGTAATCAAATAATACTGGTAGTTTAGCCACGCGCTGGTGAAAAAAGACTTGGATGGAGGTACACCACAATAGGCGCAATCGCTATGCGAGTGTTTTTTTTGGTGGTCTGTAATTTTGACACGGGTTTTTCGCACGCTTGTTAGTTAGGGTTGATCAGTTTTGTTTAGCTAGGTGCTATTAAAAGAACTTTGTTTGAGTTGTGCCGCGCAGAAATTGCATCTGTGAATAGGCAAAAGTTTTGTATTTAAAATACTCTGAGAAGACTCAAAAAAATCATCTGTCTTGCGTTGATGATGTATGTCGAATTTCCATTTTTGCGCATAAAACGTGGAAGGACTGATGTGTGCCCGTGGCATTGATGTGGGCCATGAAACTATCCGACATTGTTGGCGTCGTTTGGTTTGATTTTTTCACTCGGGACTAAAAAGGCGCGCATCGCCGACATCAGATTGAGTTAATGGCGGTTGAGTTTTGTGGAAGTCGGCGGTGAGCAATACAATCTCCGAGGCCACGTTTTAATTGTTGACCTAATTTCAGAATCTATCACGACGCGGCTCTAAGTGAACAACGCGAGCTCAGCGTTGTATGAGGTACAGTGTGTAGGGACCTCAAAAAATAGTTTAAATTTATTTAACCAAGTTTGATCCTGCTCGGATCAAACCTTTTTTGGTGGTATTACTTGGTTACGGAAAAAGACACGGTGGCGCGGGTTGTGCGGGCGTTGGCATCCTTGGCGGTCAGACGCAATGTATGATTGCCCGCTGGCAATTCAGCGCCGCGCGCAATCAGTCGTGATCCTTCGACCGTAGCCTGTTTCATGATGCGGCCAGTTAGATTTACCCATGCCGGTCCAAGCCGATAATCGATGCGAAGCGATGTCATGTCGACAGCGACCCCGTCTTTGGGTTCTAGCCGGATGTCAAAGTCTACTGGTGATTTTAGTGCAAACCCCGACGGGGCCGCTACTTTGATCCCAGGACCGTTTCCGTTTGAAATTTTTAAAGAGCGCTTTTTCTGAGGCTTAGTTGCCGGTTCTTCAGTTACTAGCATACTGACTTCTTCAGGATTGAGTAAGGAAAAGGTGACGTCGCTTTTATTACCAATCCACAACCAATATGCGCCACCTGCCAAGGCCACACTTAAAACGAACATTGCCACTATTGCGCGTGCCATCATCAACGCCTCGATTCTTTTATTCCTAAAACCAGCATAGCAGTTTGTTGGTCGCTGCACGTTGTAAAATTAGACCAGAGGTTTGCAATTGTTTATCTGCTAGCCTTGGATGTATTCCCAATACTGACTGATGCCAGTGTTTCTGAATCCAAAAAAACCGATCTGATAACAGAAGGCTGCAGGCGCGTTAGTAATCACTGCGCCCTTGGCAATGAGAAACGCAGCTAAAAGCCCCAGCAGGAAGACCGGTTTAGTTACCAGATGAAAACAAGAACTGGGTTATTGTTGGTAGTCTGCACATTGCAGTCTGCATAGTCGAGTAGGGAAACAATGCGCTAGCAGCATTATCGACTGCGCTAGCGGGCTCGCTTGATTTTGTTTGCGATCAAGTGTTTTGGGCAGTCGCTCGCGCAGCAATCGATGTTTTTTGAACTTTTGCCAGCCAATGGCGCAACATACGTAGCGCGTTGGAGCCTTCATTATATTCCCAAGTAGGTCGATGAGAAAACAACGGCGTTCAAGGCCCCAAAAGTCTTCCGATGTGTTTCCCTTCAAGATCGACAATTTTAAACGGCAGGTGGAGATACTACATGCCATAAATGCTCATTTGTTTGCACTTTTTCCTTAAACGGTAATATGTTTTCTTAGTCACACTGATTTTACTGATTACATTAATTTTGGGCACTGCTTGGCTCATCAGTACTTCAATCAGCCGTAGTTACGATACCTTCTTCTGGTAAGGTCTCTTGGTAGTTATCTCCGGTATTTTGTTTCCTATCAGTAGCCGTGAACTTCTTAATCAAAAGGAAGGATCAAGATTGTCTAAGGTGGGTTTAGATATTGCAAAACATTTACATAATTTTATCTACCTTATGGACAAAAATACATAAAAATTATACATACTTGACTCATTATGTTGCCATTCCGACGCTGTGAAGAGGCGTAATTATGAATTTAGGACGTGTTCTGAGTATTTTACTGCCTTTAATTAAGGCATATAGATCATAAGAGATAAAAATGTTTTGTCGTTATAAAACCAATCCCCCAATTCAATCAAATAGGTTTTGCCTCCCTGAAGTTTTACTTTTTGTGTCGATCGCCCTAATCTATGTGTCTCGGGCTACACTTGTTTTTGCAGAGGAGTGCCTCACCAGCGATGGCGGGTGCACCGTCCCGAAATCCTACACTGGGAACGCAACAAACGGTCCGTTTAACGTTCCCCTCTCAGGTAACACGACCCTGAATATCGAAGGTACTTTGAAATCGGGTAATACTTTCACTATTAGTGGTGTCGTTGCCGTCAAGACAATAAATGGTTCCAATATTGTTAATGTCGGTCCAGGTAAAATTGAGACAAGTAACCCGTCGGGGAACTATCCCAGAGCTTATGGAGTCCTGCACTCTGGAAACAAAAATAAGACTTTCGTATCTGGGAGCATTTCTACAATAGGAGATGGAACACCTGGCGTTTATAACGATGGTGATGATAATGAAACCACCGTATCGGGCAGTATTTCAACGACCGGGGGTTCGAATAATTCCGTACCTCCTCAACCGGAATTTGCATACGGTATTGCTAACAAAGGGAATGGCAACATTGCTACTGTAAGTTCTGGTGGTAGCATTACGACTGAGGGTATAAATGCCCACGGCGTCTATTATGACGGTAACACCAACACGATGACCGTTTCACAGGGTGGTAGTATCACGACGGCGGAATCGGATGCAGCTGGCATCTATTACTCAGGGAATAATAACACGACTACTGTTGGAGGTGAGATTACCACGACGGGTTCAGGTGCCCACGGCGTT
>ERZ1047821.1816-NODE-1816-length-13461-cov-5.680292_pt1 | contig 13461 bp, 8 predicted proteins | sample MGYA00383096_ERZ1047821 | MGnify/ENA primary metagenome ERZ1047821 (study PRJEB29581, sample SAMEA5548366) | metagenome | biome: marine; feature: coastal; material: water | depth 25 m | study: Short-term variability in the microbial, nano- and picoplankton... | reverse complement strand
CTATCAACGCGCATTGTATCAAGCAGGATACCCCGCGTCACAAGCTGTACCATACCGCCCACAGTGGCAACATCCGCCCCATAGCGACCTGCCTTTTCAACGTCCACGTTGATCTGCCAGTCGATGCCTGGAAGCGGTAGCGTATCCTCAATCAGTGTCAGACCGTCGGTGTTGTCAAACTTTTGGCGGACAAACGTCGTAGCAGCCACCAAGTCGTCCCAGTTGTCTGATTTCAGACGAAGACTCACCGGTTTACCAGAGGCCGGACCACGTGAAGCCGACAGAATTTCCACTCGGATACCAGGCAGGCTTTCAAGGCTTTCCGTCAATTGCTCTAGAACGAGGTCGCCATCCCAAGCAGGATCCTTCACCGTCCGATTGATCTGTGTTCCAAGAACAGGAAGCTTGAACCACGGCACCGAGATTGTTGGGCGATCTGTCCAAGGAACCGTCTCAAGCTGAATTTGACCGATGGTATCAAGGGGTACGGCTGCGCCACCGGTGTTTGAGCTGAGACCACCTTGGCCGGCAAATGCAAACGCGGTCGCTATACCTGGGTGCGTAAGAACAACATCTTCGGCACGACGCACAAGAGCGTCTTTTTCATCAAGCGACAGGTTTCCGCGTGCAAGCACATAGACAATCGCTTGTTCAGGTTCGGATTCCACAAAGAACTCGACGCCTTTGTTATTTTCACCAAAAGATACAAACGTAAAGACAACAAACGCCGCGACGCCACCGATTGTAACCAATGGCATTATCGGGTTGCCAGCGATCAGTTTGATGAAGCGGCCAAACAAAGTTAGCCCGCCCTGTTCTTTTACCTTTTCGCGGCGCTGCGGCTTGGCCGCTGTCATGAAAATTGTGGCCATAAAGCTGGAAAGAAGGAAAAGAACCATCCCGACCAACCACGCATACGAGCCAAGTTCGTCTAGGGCGTCACCAAACAGATAAGTTGGGTTCAGTGTCTGCATAAGCGATGCGAACAGAGCATAGATCGAAACAGGCACCAGCGCAGCACGCAAAAGCCACGGTGTCGACGCCCGCATTTTCTCGGATACGTCCAAAAAAACGCGCGACAGGCGGCCAGTGACACCTCCCATAACGGGTAGATAGACCAATGCGACGACCAAGGACGCACTAAGGACGAAGATTAAGGTGACTGGTAGCATCCCCATGAATTGACCGGGAACACCGGGCCAAAACAGCATTGGAAGGAAGGCGCAAAGCGTTGTGGCAGTCGAGCTGACGATGGGCCAGAACATACGTTTGGCGGCGTCTACATAAGCGTGCATCGGTCCTACACCTTCGCGAATGCGGCGGTCGGCGTATTCAACAACCACGATCGCGCCATCAACCAACATACCCACGGCAAGAATCAGTCCGAACATGACGATGTTCGAAATGGTCACGTCCAATGCTGCAAGCAGTGCGAAGCAAAGTAAAAAAGATGTAGGAATAGCAAACCCGACGAGAAGGGCAGGGCGTGGTCCAAGGGCAGCCAGGACGACGATCATCACAAGTGCAATGGCAGTTAGAACCGAACCCTCAAGCTGACTAACCATTGAACCAACAACTACACTTTGGTCGTTTGAGGTGCCGACGTTCACAGCGGCGGTCAATTCATCCGGCCACGCAGCCGCGATTTCTTCGACCTTGATTTTAACTTCTTCGGCAGTGCCAATCAGGTTGTAACCGCGTCGCTTTACCACCTGTAACGCGACCGTTGTTTCCCCATTAAATCGCGCAGTTCCGACGCTGTCTTCAAAAGCCAGACGGATTTCTGCTAGATCACCAAGCGTGACAACACGATCCCCGTTTCTTTTAACGGGTAGGGTGTAGATATCCTGAGGGTCATTGAAACTAGATGGTATTTTTACGGCAAATTTGCCTTGGCTGGTTTCAATTTCACCTGCCGCAATCAGTTGGTTGTTGTTGCGGACGACGTTGATCAGCTCGTTGGCCGTCACATTGTAGCTTTCAAGGCGCAACGGATCGATTAGTACTTCGATCATTTCGCCACGTTTGCCTGCGATGCCTGCCTCAAGAACCGAGTCCATAGCCTCGATTTCTTCCTGCATTTCGGTCGCGACCTTGTTCATCGTCCGTTCGGGCAGATTACCCGTTAGGTTCACGATGATGATCGGGAATTCAGAAAAGTTGATCTCATTGACCGAATACGTTTCCGCCCCATCTGGAAATTTCCCCTGCGCCGCGTTCATTGCATCGCGCACGTCGGCCATGGTTTTGGTTTTGTCCCAGCCGAATTCAAACTCAAGCGCGACGCCAGCATAGCTTTCGGATGCTGTAGCAGAGAGGGTTTTTAGGCCGTCGAGGTCGGCAAGTTCGACCTCCATCGGTTTAACGAGAAGTGTTTCACTGTCTTCAGCAGAAATGCCAGGGAAGGGGACTGACACGAAAAGTGCCGGAATTTCGATATCGGGTTCACCTTCTTTCGGAAGCCCTACGTAAGCATATCCGCCAACTGCAAGGGAAAGAATAATGAACGCCAGAACCATGCGCGCACGGCTGGCTGCCCAATCGACGATACCGGTCATTGGATCAACTCCTCGTAGCTTGCCAAGACTGGCGTGCCATCAGAAGTGTACTCTTGACCAACAAGGATTACGTCGGCTTTATCAGGCAAGCCAGAAACCCAAACACCCTTAGCGCTATCCCGAAGGATAGCGACCTTCGTGAACTGCGCTTTTCCGTCCACGATCGTACGCACGCCCAAATCGCCACCGTCGCTTAACGTCAGTGCTGACTGAGGCAGCAAGTGAGCGGAAGCGCCATCAGATTCGATAAGAATATCGGCCGTCTGACCATCGCGAATCTTTAGGTCAGGATTGGCGACACCAATTTCGACAAGGAACGTACGTGTTGTTTGATCTGCAGAGCGTGAGAGGAACTCAACCGATCCAAAGACTTGCTGACCGTCGATCATTTGCGCACCCGCGCGAACGCCCTCGGTTATGCGGTTCACATCTGCTTCTGGAACAAAGCCAACAATCTTTATGGGATCAAGCTGAATGATGGTGCCGCAGAGCGAGCCTTGTTGCATCAGGCTGCCTAGTTCCGCTGTATCGCTTTCTAGCAACCCTTTGAATGGAGCGCGTATCGTCAGCTTCTCGATTTCGCGGTTTGCCGACGCTACGCCAGCTTCGGCGCTTTGGATCGAGGCGCTGATATTGTCCATTCCAGCTTTGGCAGCCTTTAGCCCAGCCTCGGCACTGCTAATTGCGGCCTCTGCACTTTTCACAGCAGCTATTGCAGATACAACGCGGCTTTCGGTTGCAAAGCCATCCTCAAACAACTTTTCGGCTTGGTTTTTTGTGATTTCGGCCTCAACCAAACGCGAAGAAGCTTCCTGCAGGCGAGCGACAGCCTCAGGAATGCGCGCTTCGGTTTCAGGGATGCGAGATTTTGCTTCGGCCAAACGTGCGTGCGCATCGGCAAGTGAGACTTCACGCGTTCCTTTGTCGATCTCGCACATAACTTGTTCTTTTATGACAAAGGTACCTTTTCGCAATGGCTCTGATACGACCTGTCCGCTGGTCTCTGCGCGAAGTTCAACCTGACGTGCGGCTCGGGTTTCGCCCCGAACAATCACAGCGCTGTCGATCGTTTGTGCAACGGATTTGCGGGCGATGACGGCAACTGCCTTTTTGGGGGTGGAAGGGGTATCGGCCGTGTCAGAATCGCCGGTAGCAGGGACACTTTCTGTGTCTTCGACGGTGGTCCCAGAATTCACGCCAGCAAATTCAAAAAGCGCCTCACGCTCGACCACAATAAAATAAAAGAACACCATAACCAAAATGGCAGATAAAAAAGGTACTAGTTTCATTATAATTTCCCAGCGTCCGCGCCCAATATTCCAAGACCCATATTTTCCTACGCTGTACTCAGTAGTTCAGAATGAGTTTTTTTGCAATGCAGCATAGATCACAATTTGGAGGGCGAAATCCTTGCCCTTGGCATTTCCAATCCGCATGCATTATGAGGGTGTGAAACAATATGCACAGCGCCGAAAAACAGGTGGGGACCACGTGAGCGATACAGATAGTTTTATTGAGGAAGTTACCGAAGAAGTTCGCCGAGAGCAGCTATACGGCTATCTAAAACGCTACGGTTGGATCGCGGTTGTACTGGTTCTCGGTATCGTTGGCACAGCGGCCTTTCTTGAGTGGCAAAAAGCCCAGACGACTGCGACCGCACAAGGGATTGGGGACGCAGTTCTTGGAGCCTTGGAAAACGATGATGCGAGTGCGCGTTTAACTTCCCTAACAACGATTAATGCCGAAGGCGTCGAAGCTGACGCACTTATCTCAATGCTGACCGCACGAGAAGCCGAGGTCGTTGGCGATATTCCAGCCGCCGTCGCAGCTTTGGAATCAGTTGCGACCAACGGGGCACTGCCGCTTGAGTATTCTCAGTTGGCCGGCCTGAAATCGCTGATGTTGCAACATGAAACGCTATCGGCAGAAGATCGCCGTCTGCAATTTGAAGCGCTAGCAACACCCGGTGCGCCGTATCGCATGCTGGCACAAGAACAATTGGCGCTTATTGCCGCCGAACAAGGCGATGTATCCGCAGCAGTTGAGCAGCTTGAGGCGATCCGCTTGGACGCTGAAACGTCTGGGGGCTTGCGCGCTCGGGCAACTCAGTTGATTGTTGCTTTGGGGGAGACCCCTAGCGATGTAAACGATATTCCGCTCGCGTCCGGAAACTGACGTTGATCCCATGGGGCAGGGAAGTATGACGAACCGACTGATAAATACGGCATTGGCTCTTGTTGTTGGGCTAGGTGTTTCTGCTTGTAGCTCTATTTCGGGTAAAGACGACATATTGCTCGGCGAGCGCGAACCGATCCGTCCTTCAGAAGGATATGCGGGTGTTGTTCCCGCCGAGGTCTCGGGCTCTGCTGACATCCGTATCCCACGGGCGCGTGCATATTCAAGCTGGTCGCATCGCGGAAGCGATATTGATCACGTTCAAGATCATGCCGCACTTGGCGGTGATCTGACCCTTGCTTGGACTGCCGAAATTGGTGGCGGCAATGATCGCCGGCATCGCGTAACTGCCGAACCAGTGGCAGCACGTGGACAGATCTATACCCTCGATAGCACGGGAACTGTCACGGCGTTGAACACCAAAGGTGAAACCGTTTGGCAAACCAGCGTTTCCCCAAGCGCCGAACCGTTGGATGCTTCTGGCGGAGGATTGGCAGTTGATGGTGAAACGCTTTATGTCACGTCCGCTTTTGGCGCTTTGTTCGCGCTGGAGACTGAAACAGGTAACCAACGTTGGAAGCAGGATCTTGACGCTTCCGGTGTGGCAGCGCCAGCAGTTGCCGGCGGCATAGTTTACGTTGCCGGCGGCGACAGCCGTGCATGGGCGATCAATTCCAGCACTGGCCGGATTAATTGGACATTCTCAGGTGTTCCATCGGACCAAAGTTTCGCGGGCGGTGCCTCACCTGCAGTAGGCCGCTCGCTGGCGATTTTCCCGTTTGCGAACGGAGACGTTCAGGCTGTATTCCGGCGGGGTGGATTTAACCGCTGGAACGCAAGTGTCAGCGGTGCGCGCGAAGGGTTCGCCGTCAACAAGATATCTGAGATCACTGCCGATCCTGTTATTGACAACGGTCGTGTTTACGTCGGCAATTTCTCGGGCCGTATTGCTGCATTCAATGGCACAACTGGCAACCGAATTTGGACGGCAGAGCAAGGGGCCAATGGCGCTATTCTGCCTGTGGGCCGCAACGATCTGTTCACAATCACGGATCACAATCAACTGATGCGCTTGTCGGCCAAAGATGGATCCGTGGTTTGGTCAAAACAATTGCCCCATTTCCTTGATGATGCAGAGAAGCGTCGCGCTGAAGTTACCGTTCACTATGGACCAATTCTTGCAGGTGACCGCCTGATCGTTGCTTCAAGCGATGGCGTACTTCGACAGTTCTCAGCCACGGATGGTTCTTCGCTTGCTGGCGTTGATTTGCCAGCCGGTGCAGCCTCAAACCCGATCGTCGTTGACGAAGTTCTATATGTTGTGACGGCAAAAGGTCAGCTTGCCGCTTTCCGTTGACGTTAAACTGGTGTATCGCAGCGGCTTGATCCGCCTCGAGAGACTCTAATATGAGCTTTACACTCGCCATTGTTGGCCGCCCAAATGTGGGAAAATCTACACTTTTCAATCGGTTGGTTGGGAAAAAACTGGCTTTGGTTGACGACCAGCCCGGGGTGACTCGTGATTTGCGTGAAGGCGAAGCACGCCTTGCTGACCTGCGCTTCACTGTGATTGACACCGCTGGTTTGGAAGACGCTACCGACGATAGTCTTGAAGGGCGCATGCGTCGTTTAACCGAACGTGCTGTTGATATGGCCGACGTCTGTTTGTTCATGATTGATGCGCGTGCCGGAGTGACTCCGATTGACGAGATTTTCGCCGAAATCCTGCGCAAGCGTTCAGATAAGGTGATCCTAGCAGCAAACAAAGGCGAAGGCTCTGCGGCCGATGCTGGCGTTCTAGAGGCTTGGAACCTTGGACTGGGCGAGCCGATGCGTGTTTCCGCTGAGCACGGTGAGGGTATGGCAGAGTTGCTGACGACCCTAAGGCCAATTGCGGAAGAGTTTGAAGAACGTGCAAAGCGTGATGCGCCTGACACAGATATCGAATTGGATGAAGACGGCAACATCATCAACGAAGTTGACGCGAAGCCGATGCAGATTGCTGTTATTGGCAGACCAAATGCCGGTAAGTCCACGCTGATCAACAAGATCATCGGCGAGGATCGTTTGCTGACCGGCCCTGAGGCTGGGATTACCCGCGATTCAATCTCTGTTATGACCAACTGGTCCGGCCATGAAATGCGGATATTTGACACCGCCGGAATGCGTAAACGGGCGAAGGTTCAAGGAAAGCTTGAAAAGCTCTCGGTCTCGGATGGTTTGCGCGCTGTGAAGTTTGCTGAGGTTGTCGTCGTCCTTCTTGATGCGGCTATCCCGTTTGAGCAACAGGACTTGCGGATTGCTGATTTGGCCGAGCGCGAAGGTCGCGCAGTCGTTGTTGCCGTCAACAAATGGGACGTTGAGGACGAGAAACAGCAAAAACTACGCGATCTCAAGGAATCGTTTGAGCGTCTGTTGCCTCAATTGCGTGGAGCCCCGCTTGTCACGGTCTCGGCAAAAACCGGTCGTGGGTTGGATCGACTGAATGAGGCGATTATCAAAGCCCATGACGTCTGGAACCGCCGCGTTTCGACTGCTCAGTTGAACCGTTGGTTGATTGGTATGGTTGAACAGCATCCACCGCCCGCACCTGGTGGCCGTCGGATCAAGTTGCGCTATATGACCCAAGCAAAAACCCGTCCGCCGGGCTTTGTGGTGATGTGTAGTCTGCCTGACAAGTTGCCTGAAAGCTATTCACGCTATTTGGTGAATGGTCTTCGTGAAGATTTCGACATGCCGGGCACGCCAATCCGTCTATACATGCGCGGGCAGGGGGATCAGAACCCTTACAAAGGCAAAAAGAAATCCACGCCTTCGCGCTTGAAGAAGCATTTGGACAAGTCGAAATAAACGGGCAAACTGAAGACGAAAGGAGCCTTTCTGCCATGAGCCGGCTGTTTCTGTCTTCGTTGAAGTTGTCCCACTATCGTTCGCATCAGGTATCAAAGCTTGAGCTCGACGGTCGCCCTATAGCGCTGTTCGGTTTGAATGGCGCAGGCAAGACGAACATCCTTGAAGCGGTTTCAATGTTTTCCCCGGGGCGTGGTATGCGCCGCGCTGCCGCCGCTGATATGGTGCGGCGGCCCGAGGCATTGGGTTGGAAGCTAAGCGGAATCTTACAAAGCCTCAGTCATGTACACGAAGTTGAAACTTGGTCAGAGGGTGGGGCGAGGCAGGTTAAGATTGACGAAAAACCGGCCTCTCAAATTGCTTTAGGTCGCATTGCGCGTGTGCTTTGGCTTGTACCTTCGATGGATCGGCTCTGGATCGAAGGTGCCGACGGGCGTCGGCGCTTTCTGGATCGGATAGCCCTTAGTTTTGAGCCCTTACATGCTGAAGCCAGTCTAAAATACGAAAAGGCGATGCGTGAACGAAATCGGTTGTTGAAGGACCAAGTGCAGGATGCGCATTGGTATCGTGCCTTGGAAAGACAGATGGCTGATGCGGGTGAGGCAATCATACGAAATCGCAAAGCGTCGGTTACTAAGCTGTTGGATGCTCAGCAAAAATCGCAAAGCGCGTTTCCTGCTGCTGAGCTAAGCCTAACGCACGCCGAGGGCGAGTTGCCAGAAACTGCGGAAGGTCTAGAGGAAGCGTTTTCCACTGGGCGTGCGCGGGACATGGCCGCTGGGCGAACACTTGTCGGCCCCCATCGCGCAGATCTTGAGGCGATCTATACCGCCAAAGGCGTGCCAGCCAAAGATTGCTCAACCGGCGAACAAAAGGCGCTACTTGTGTCGCTTATCCTCGCGAATGCGCGTGGGCTAGCTGAAGACATCGGCATGCCGCCTTTGCTTTTACTAGACGAAGTCGCCGCCCATCTCGATGTTAACAGACGGGCCGCGCTTTACGATGAGATTTGCGCATTGGGCGCACAGGCTTGGATGACAGGAACCGGACCAGAATTGTTTGAAACTTTGGGGGATCGGGCGCAGTATTTCGAAGTTCTCGAAGAGGGTGGCATTAGCCAATGCCGAGGAGCTTCAGCGGATCGAGAGGCTGAACAATGATCGCTGGTATTTGGGAACTTACATTTTACGCGGGCGCCATTTTAATTTTATTTATCACACCCGGACCAGTTTGGCTGGCCGTTGTTGCGCGCTCTTTATCGGGTGGTTTTGCCGCGGCATGGCCCTTGGCCTTTGGCGTTATGGTTGGAGACATCGTTTGGCCATTGCTCGCAATTCTAGGCGTCAGCTGGATCGTCAGCGTATTTGACGGATTTCTTGAGGTCCTAAGATGGGTCGCATGTGGAATGTTCATTGCGATGGGGTTTCTGCTGATCAAACACGCGGACAAATCTCTATCCACTGACAGTAAATTGACCCGCCCTGGTGTTTGGGCAGGGTTTCTAGCAGGGTTGATCGCGATTCTCGGAAACCCAAAGGCGATCTTGTTTTACATGGGCGTTTTGCCGGGCTTTTTTGACCTGGAAACGATCACGCACTGGGACATTGTTGCGATCGTTTTGATATCTATGATCGTGCCGTTTGCTGGCAATCTTTTATTGGCCTCGTTTGTGGATAGAATTAGGCGATTGTTGCAGGAACCTTCTCAAATAAAACGACTGAATATCGCCTCCGGTGGGCTGCTTATTGTTGTTGGCGCTCTTATTCCGCTCGTGGCCTAAAATTAGGTCAATAATTAACGTATAGAACCGCAAAATATGGTGTGATTGCGTGACAACGACCCCAAGACCTCGTATGATTTGTCAAAAGAATGACGGATAGGGTCACATGTCGGATACCGAGCAAAATCAAGCAGAATATGGTGCAGAATCGATCAAGGTCCTTAGGGGGCTTGAGGCCGTTCGCAAACGCCCTGGGATGTACATCGGGGACACTGACGACGGCAGCGGTTTGCACCACATGGTGTACGAAGTTGTCGATAATGGCATCGACGAAGCTTTGGCCGGTCATGCGGATTTCGTCTCGGTAACAATCCATCGCGACAACAGTGTTTCGGTGCGCGATAACGGTCGTGGTATCCCTGTAGATATCCACCATGAAGAGGGCGTCAGCGCAGCTGAAGTTATAATGACCCAGCTTCATGCTGGCGGAAAGTTCGACAGCAACTCCTACAAGGTTTCGGGTGGTTTGCACGGCGTTGGTGTTTCCGTTGTGAACGCACTCTCGGATTGGCTTGAGTTGCGCATTTGGCGAAACGGCAAGGAACACTTGGCTCGCTTTGAGGGCGGCGATACAGTCGACCACCTGAAAGTCGTCGCAGAAGCTGAGGGTGAAACCGGCACCGAAGTCCGCTTTATGGCGTCGACGAATACATTCTCAAATCTTGAATACTCATTTGAGACTTTGGAAAAACGTCTTCGCGAATTGGCGTTCCTGAATTCAGGCGCTCGGATCATCTTGAAAGACGAACGACCAGCAGAGCCACTGGAAAGCGACCTATTCTACGAAGGCGGCGTGCGCGAATTTGTAAAATATATCGACCGTCACAAAAATCCGATGATGCCAGAACCTATCTACGTTCAAGGCGAAAAAGACGACATAGGCGTGGAAGTTGCGATGTGGTGGAATGACAGCTACCACGAGACCGTATTGCCCTTCACAAACAACATTCCTCAACGCGACGGCGGCACCCATATCGCTGGTTTTCGCGGAGCGCTGACGCGTACGATCCAAAAGTACGCGCAGGAAAGCGGTATCGCGAAGCGTGAAAAGATCAGCTTTACCGGCGACGATGCGCGTGAAGGATTGTCATGTGTGCTTTCTGTCAAAGTGCCTGACCCGAAATTCTCAAGCCAAACCAAAGATAAGCTAGTTTCATCCGAAGTTCGCCCTGCTGTTGAGGGTTTGATGAATGAACGCCTATCGGAATGGTTTGAAGAGAATCCAACACAGGCGAAGCTTATTGTCGGAAAGATTGTTTAGGCTGCTTTTGCCCGCGAAGCCGCCCGTAAAGCCCGAGAGCTTACGCGCCGCAAAACCGCGATGGATGTGAACTTCTTGGCTGGAAAGCTAAAAGATTGTTCTGAAAAAGACCCTTCAAAAACCGAAGTCTTCCTCGTCGAGGGTGACTCGGCCGGTGGTTCAGCCCAAACGGGCAGGGACCGCCTGACACAGGCGGTTTTGCCGCTGCGTGGCAAGATCCTAAACGTTGAGCGTGCTCGTTTTGATAGGATGTTGGGATCGCAAGAGATCGGCAACCTAGTCATGGCGCTTGGAACCGGCATCGGTCGCGACGAATTCAACATTGAGAAGCTTCGCTACCACAAGGTCATCATCATGACGGACGCTGACGTGGATGGCGCGCATATTCGTACACTCTTGCTGACGTTCTTTTACCGACAGATGCCGGAACTGATTGAGGGCGGCTATCTCTACGTTGCTCAGCCCCCGTTGTTCAAAGTGATGCGCGGTAAGTCTGAGGTGTACCTTAAGGATCAGGGTGCATTGGATGACTATCTCGTCCAGCAAGGCATAGATGGCGCTGTACTGCGTTTGGCCAGTGGTGAAGAAATCGTTGGCGCTGACCTAATGCGTATCGTCGAAGAGGCGCGTCAGGCAAAGCGCGTGTTGGATGCATTTCCGACGCATTACCCTCGCCATATCCTTGAGCAGGCGGCGATTTCAGGCGCCTTTGACGCTGGTAGTGCAGAGGCGGACTTGCAAGCTGTTGCAGACGGCATCGCTAACCGGCTTGATTTGATTGCTGCAGAATACGAACGCGGCTGGCAGGGTCGTCAGACACAGGACAAGGGTGTGCGCCTTAGCCGTATCCTGCGAGGTGTAGAAGAGCGCCGCGTTCTGGACGGCAATGTCATGCGCAGTGGCGAGGCGCGTAAGCTTGGAAGCATGTCAGGGCTGCTACGTGAAGTGTACGACGACAAAACGCAGTTGGTACGCCGTGAGCGTATCCAAGACGTTTACGGGCCTCTAGACCTTCTGGACGCGATCCTCAAAGAAGGTGAGAAAGGTCTCAGCCTGCAACGCTACAAAGGCTTGGGCGAAATGAACCCTGGGCAGCTTTGGGAAACTACTCTCGACCCCGAGGCGCGCACCTTGTTGCAAGTTAAGGTCAATGATGTTGCAGACGCAGATGATCTATTCACCAAGTTAATGGGTGATGTGGTCGAACCACGTCGCGAATTCATCCAAAAGAACGCCCTAAGTGTTGAGAATTTGGATTTCTGATCCTCTGTAGGATTCCCCATAATCTTTCGTGACACCTATAATATTTCGCGCGACGCCCAAAATTTTTCGTTTCCTTTTATTGGAGGCGAAATCCAGCTTTCCCAAATCTGAACGAAAATTGGTGCATGAAATTCGTTTTCACGAATGCCTTAACTTGGGTTAACTACAGCAGTTGAATATCGCGATTTACGGCCCACAACTTTCAATGAGAAACTCTATCGTGTTTTTTGGGAGCGGAGAGAGTTTCACTTTAGGTTGTCGCTGTGAAATTGGGTGAAAGGGACGGAAACCGGACCTTCGCTGCAGTTTGCTCTGAGGTCAGCTGTGCGGACAAACCTGACCTTGGATATTCAGCCTTCGCTGATGCAGCATCGCTTCGTATCTAATTCACGCTCGATATTGCATCGCGGTGAAAGTCGCCAATGCGGTCAATCACGAGTGTGGAATTCGCCCGAACCTAAGCCGCACTTTCGTTTTAATCTTGTCAGGCTAGCGAGACGCGGGACAAACGCCTCCTAGAGCGGTCGTCGCTATTGCTGACGCAATATATCCGCGCATGCTCAGCGGGTCTTTTGCTGCGCTCCGGCCCATGCGCCGGAGCGGATGTTGGAAAACTCGTTCAAAAGCTGCACCACATTCGACTTTTCCGCCAAGGGCTTCCAAGTCCTAGAAATTCTGCGTTAAGTTCGAGAAAGGAAAAAACCAGCGGACTTTTACCATAATATTTACAGTTTTGTTCTTTTTTTTAACCTTTGCAAAGACGCGCGCATCTCAATAGATACGTTCAACTGATGAGACACTTTTTCCACTCGGTTTTCGATCAAGTCAATCAAACTTTCAGCGGCCATGCGGCCCATTTGACGATGTGGAACATGCACTGTGGTTAGGGCCGGAAAGATGTGCTTAGCCAGTTCAATATCGTCAAAACCGGTGACTGAAATATCATCTGGAACAGTGAAGCCCAAGTCTCGTGCCTTTGAGATCACCCCTGCTGCAAGTACATCGTTTCCGCACATAATGACGGTCGGGTTAACGTCAGCCTGAACCAACTGTTCAAAGGCTGCAGCGCCGTTCTCAATTTCATACTGCATTTGAATGATGGGTAGGTCATCTAGATGAAAGCCATGTGCCTGCCAGCTGTCCTGAATGCCGGACAGCCTTTCTGCGGCGCGATCGTTTCCGTCAACTATGCCGGAAACAACAGCAATCCGTCGGTGGCCCATGTCGATGACTTTGTCCGCTAACAGCCGCATCGCCGTACGGTTGTCAAATCCCACTGAGGAGTGTTCCGAATTTGGTATCGAAGCCCATGCCAACACCGTTGGAATGCCCCGCTGGGCCAAATACTCATACACTGCCTCGTCCCGCTCATAGCCGATCAATAGCAAGCCATCCGCGCCACGCGCCACAAGTTCTCGAATTTGTTGGGCTTCCAGTTCGGGCTGATAAGCGCTGCTTGAGACCAGCAAAATGTATCCTTGTTCAAGAAGTGTTTCCTGAAAGGCTTGCAATCCGCGCGCGAAGATCGCGTTTTCCATTGTGGGGATGATCGCGCCAATTGTGTGGGACTGTTT
>ERZ1047821.1779-NODE-1779-length-13592-cov-4.999557_pt1 | contig 13592 bp, 5 predicted proteins | sample MGYA00383096_ERZ1047821 | MGnify/ENA primary metagenome ERZ1047821 (study PRJEB29581, sample SAMEA5548366) | metagenome | biome: marine; feature: coastal; material: water | depth 25 m | study: Short-term variability in the microbial, nano- and picoplankton... | reverse complement strand
AAACCGAGCAGGAAAAGAAGTCGTTCAGCTTTTCCTCAAAGACCTCATTGCTACAGTATCCCCAGACGTTAAAAGATTGGTCCGGTTTGAAAAAATAAACCTGCAACCAGGTGAAACCCAAACCGTATCCTTTCAATTGCAAACCAAAGACTTTGCTTCTATTGGATTGGAAAACAAATGGGTCGTCGAACCCGGAAGTTTTGAACTGACTGTGGGTGGACACCCAAAAAAAATGATCAAAAAAGAGGTTTTTTTAAAAAAATAAAAACCCCTTGTAGATGAAAGTCACTGCTGTGTTTTTCTTGTTTTTTACAAGGATTTTTGCAGCATTCAGCTGCAGTGAAAAGTCAAGAAATATTCGGTCAGAAGACCTGCTTGGGAACTCCGCAAAATAGTTTTTTTTACATTCAACAAAACAGGGAATTGCCAACTTACAGAAAATTGGAAAAATACACGCTAGAAATGAGTAACTTGAACCCGCAAACAGACTAAAAAACTACCCTCTTGCTCTTTGTCAATGGAATTGATGATTGCGATGGAAATACCCTAAAAATAAAAAACATACGGTGCCTGCAAAACTTAGCAATTGCTCAGATGCAAGGGACTAAAAACCTTAAAAATCAGATGAAATCCTCCAATCCAAAAATAGCATTCCTAAGTGTCCTCTTCCTTTTGGGAATTCTCGGTTCCTGTTCCAAAGATTCCGAAATCAGCATCGATACACCAACAACAAAACCTTTGATCCGTTCTTTTTCCTTCTTGGCAAGCAACAACGAACAATTGACTGAAGATGTCTATTTAGATATTAAAGGAAAGACCATTGAAGGGGTGCTGCCTACGTCAAACAGTGCGGAAAACTTGATCGCTACTTTTATCTTCGATGGAGAAAAGGTATTTGTTAATGACATCGAACAAGTCAGTGGGCTTAGCCAAAACAATTTCAACGTACCTATCAACTATACGGTTAGGACAAACGAAGGGGAAAGTAAATCCTATCGAGTAACGCTTTTAAATAAAATAGATGAGCCTGAAGTTGGCGAGATCTCTACAACTTATATCAATACGAATGGCGGTGTTGCAATTGACAGCAAAGAAAGCTACCGAGAAGGAAGCATTTCGATCTCTGGCATCTCTCAAGAAGAAGAACAAGAAGAAGAAGAAGAGGTGAGCGATGCCCTTATGAAAATTCGTGGCAGAGGCAATTCTACATGGGGCTTGCACGATAAAAAAGCATACCAATTGAACATGGCAGAAAAGACCCGTGTGTATGGAATGAAATCGGACAAAAGATGGATTTTTCTCGCAGAACATTCGGACAAAACACTGATGCGCAACAAGATTGCCTATGAAATGGGATACCTGAGCAAACTGGATTGGACACCCAAAAGTGTCTATTCCGAAGTGTACCTCAACAATGAGTTCCTAGGAGGCTACCACGTTTGCCAAAAAATAGAACAAGGAAACAACCGTGTCGATGTTGGAGAGACAGGTTATCTTTTGGAAATCGATCAATTCGACAGATTGGATTTTGATGATGTGTATTTTGAAACTGATGAATTTTTAATCAACATCAAAGCGCCAAAACTAAATTTTGGAAGCACCGAATACAACTACATCAAAGATTGGATAACTGAATTTGAAAATGTACTAAATTCAAGCGCTTTTTCCAACCCAACCCAAGGCTATCAAAAATACATTGATGTGGATAGTTTTGTCGATTGGTATTTGATCAATGAAATTACAAAAAATCAAGATGCTCGAAATTACTCGAGTATTTACCTCAATGTGATTCCTGGTGAAAAAATAAAGATGGGGCCTCTTTGGGATTTTGACTTGGCCTTTGGGAATGTAAATTATTCCGAATGTGAATATCCAGAAGGTTTTTGGGTCAAAGACAATGCTTGGTACCGCAGGCTTTTTGAAGACCCTAGTTTTGTAAACAAGGTAAAAACACGCTTTGCCTATTTCCGTTCTCAGCAAGCATTCCTGCTTCAAAGAATTAACTTCTACGCGAGCTACCTAGACGAACTGCAACAAAAGAACAATGCGCGTTGGGATGTGCTCGGAAACCTTCTGTGGCCAAACCCCGTAGCCTTCGAAACCTACGAAGAAGAGGTGGACTACCTGAAATTTTGGTACAACCAAAGAATGGATTGGTTGGACAATGCCATTGGCAATTTGTAGTAGCACAAAAGAAAATATTTTTTCTTAAACCCCTGTGGTTTGAAGTTTTCCCAAAAAATGTAGAGGTTTTATTGAGGTTTTTATTCTGGAAATTGAACTGAAATAGACGTTCTTTACCTTGGGATATGCATGCATCAATCTATCTTTGTCACCCATCATTTTAAACTTAAACCTCCCTAAATGAATCCAATCTTAAAACTTGTCTTCACCCTGCTCATCTTCTTGTGTGTTTTCGAGGGACAAACACAATCCATCCTCATCACAGGAAAAACTGTAGACAAAGAAGGCGCTCCTTTGCCTGGCGTTTCAATTGTCGTCAAAGGCAGCTCAAACGGAACCTCGAGTTCATTTGATGGAGACTATGCTCTAACCGTGAATTCAAAAGAAGACATCCTTCAATTCTCCTACCTTGGATTTGACACAAAAGAGCTTGCGGTGTCAAACAATACCGTCATCAACATGGTGTTGACGGAATCTCAAGAATCTTTGGAAGAAGTTCAAATAGTCGCCTTTCAAAAACAAAAAAAATCAAGTGTCATCGCTTCGATCAACACGATCAAGCCATCTGAACTAAAACAACCCTCGAGCAATCTGACCGCCGCCCTTGCAGGAAGATTGGCAGGGGTCATCTCCTACCAGCGTTCTGGAGAACCAGGACAGGACAATGCCGAATTTTTTATCCGAGGGGTGACTTCTTTTGGCTATAAAAACAGCCCCTTGATCATGATTGACGGTTTGGAAGTGACCTCCAATGATTTGGCGCGAATTGATCCAGAAAACATCAATAGTTTTTCAATTATGAAAGATGCAACTGCTACGGCTTTGTACGGAGCAAGAGGTGCAAACGGAGTCATCTTGGTCACCACCAAAGAAGGAAAGAAAGGAAAACCGAAAATTTCTGTCCGGATAGAAAACTCCTTTTCAGCACCCACAAAAATCAACCAGTTTTTAGGAGCTGTGGACTACATGGAATTGTACAACAGCGCCCTGAGAACACGTGACAACAATGCGCTGTTGCTCTATTCAAAAAATAAAATTGAGGGCACCCGAAACGGCTTGGATTCTAACATCTATCCCAACGTTGATTGGTACAGCGAAATGTTCCGAGACTATGTCATAAACAAAAGAATCAATCTGAACGTCAGCGGTGGTGGAGACATTGCGCAGTACTACCTTTCGGTCACACAGTCCAATGAAAAAGGCTTGTTGGAAGTTGACGCACTGAACAACTTTAACAACAACATCGACATCAACCGCTCCAACTTAAGAGCAAACATCAATATCAACCTCTCCAAAACGACCACTGCTAAGGTGAAATTTTACTCCTTGTACGAACGTTACAATGGTCCGGTAGACGATGCAGACGCCCTTTTCGAAGGAGTCGTCAATGCCAACCCTGCCAACTTTCCAAAATATTATGACTTTGAGGATGCCGACCAAAATTACAACCATACCTTGTTTGGCAACAAAGGGAATGGAGGTTTTTCTAATCCCTATGCCGACATGGTCAAAGGCTACAAAGATCGTTTTCGATCCACCATCTTGTCTCAATTTCAATTGGAACAAGACCTAAGTTTTGTCACAGAGGGGTTAAAAGTCAGGGCAATGGCTTCCGTAAAATCTTACAGCTCCAACGAAAACACACGTAGCTTTACGCCTTTCTATTACGGGGTGTATGAGGCAGAAACGGAAGAAGGCGTCTCCAATTTACTTTATCAAATTCAAGAAGGAACGGAATACCTGAACAACCCTCAAGTAAACAATGAAGCCAATAGCAATTTTTACTTCGAGTTTGTCACACAATACAGCCGCACGTTCAATAAAAAACACGATGTGGGCGCTCTTGTGGTATTCAACAGAACCGAAAAATTAAATACCATTGGCGGCGGGAATAGCGCTTATACCACTTTGCCATCAAGGAACTTAGGCCTTTCAGGAAGGTTTACCTATGCCTATGACGACCGGTATTTTTCAGAATTTAACTTTGGGTTCAACGGAACCGAAAAATTTGCCAAAAACAACCGTTTTGGATTCTTTCCCTCTGTCGGATTTGGATGGAACGTATCCAACGAATCGTTTTTTGAAAAAATCAAACCCGTCGTTAGCTTGCTGCGTTTAAAATACACCTACGGAATCGTTGGAAACGATGCCATTTCGGGACCAGAAGACCGTTTCTTTTACCTCTCTGATGTCAACATCAACGATGGAGGAAAAGGATATACCTTTGGAGAACAATTCAACAACTACTATCCTGGGTACTACATCGGTCGATACCCGAACCCTGAAGTTTCTTGGGAAATTGCAAAAAAAGCCAACTATGGGTTGGAACTGGGCTTGTTTAAAAAAGCAACCTTGCAGGTGGATTATTTTACAGAAGAACGCAGCAATATCTACATGTCTCGTGACTATGTACCTGAAACTTTTGGTTCAACAGCTACCATCAAAAGCAATGTCGGCGAAGTACAATCCCATGGTGTTGACATCTCCTTAGACAGCAATTTTTCCTTTGCGAATGGATTTTGGTTGACCACAAGGGCAAACTTCACCTATGCTACAAACGAAATTATCAAGAATGGGGAGCCTGTATATCCTTATGATTATATGAGCAAAAAAGGATACTCCGTAAACCAAGAATGGGGCTACCTCGCAGAACGCTTGTTTATCGACCAAGCAGACATCGACGCATCGCCGAGCCAGTTCAACCAAGGCAACAGCTCTGAATTAGGCTACCTAGCAGGAGACATCAAATACACGGATGTGAATGAAGATGGAAAAGTGGACGAATTGGACAGGGTTCCAATCGGGCAGCCCACCATTCCGGAAATCGTTTATGGCTTCGGAGCTTCCATGGGCTATAAAAACTTTGACATGTCCTTCTTTTTCCAAGGAGTTGCCAAACAATCTTTCTTTATTGACCCAAACAAAATTGCTCCTTTTGTCGATCAAGGGAATGCCTTGAGTGTCATTGCAAACAACCATTGGTCTGACAAAAACCCAGATCCGAACGCCTTTTGGCCTCGCTTGTCAACCAGTCCTGTCGCAAACAACGAAGAGAGATCTACTTGGTGGTTGCGAGATGCGGATTTCTTGCGCCTTAAAAGTTTGGAAATCGGTTATTCCTTGCCGGAAAATCTTATGAAAAAAGCCCATTTGCAATCTACACGTATCTACCTCAGTGGCTTGAATTTGTTTGCGTTGAGCAAATTCAAATTATGGGATCCAGAAATGGGAGACAATGGATTGGGGTACCCAACCCAAAGAGTGGTGAATTTAGGCTTACAAATAAAATTATAAAATACAATTCTTATGAGTTTTTCAAAACAACTATTCGCAATCGTTCTCACTACTGCTTCCTTCCTGTCGAGTTGTGGTGATTATTTGGACATTGTGCCTGACAAAACACAAGAAATTGATTTGCTTTTTGAACGCAAAGAGGCGGCCTACAAAGCTTTGGCTACCTGCTACAACCACCTGCCCACAAACGACGCCTTTTACGGAAGTTTTGTGATGGCATCCGATGAGTTGGCCATCCCTTCGGTACAGCAAACGGAAGGGACCGACTTGATGAAAGGAAACCAATCCGCCTCGGATCCCATCATGGGATATTGGTCCGGATACGGAGCTACTGGCCAAGGACAAAGCTCCCTTTGGGAAGGCATTCGAAGTTGCAACATCCTCATTGAAAACATTGATTTGGTCAAAGACATGACAACTGTTGAAAAAGAAATGTGGAAAGCAGAAGCACAAGTGCTCAAAGCACAATTCCACTTTTTATTGCTACGCAACTACGGCCCCATCCCTATTGTGGATGTGAATTTGCCCATTTCAGCGAGCGAAGAAGAGGTAAAAGTGCTGAGGAATACAACTGATGCGTGTTTTGACTACATCGTCAATACCCTTGACACTGCAATAAAAAGCCTTCCTGTCAAAGTCAGTTCTAGCAACGATTTTGGAAGAATCGATCAGGTGATTGCTACTTCTATCAAATCAAAAGTATTGCTCTATGCAGCCAGTCCCCTCTTCAATGGAAATTCTGATTATGAGAATTTTGTAGATGCCAAAGGCAACAAACTGTTCAATACCACAACAGATCCTAAGAAATGGGAAAAAGCAATGGTTGCCTCCAAAGAAGCGCTCGATTTGGCAATTGCAACGGGCTCTTCTCTTTATACCTTTACCGATTCGGCCCCTGAATTTGATGCAGAAGACATGCAGGCTACAGAAGTAAAATCGCTGTACAACTACCGGTATATGATTGCCGAAAGATGGAACAGTGAACTCATCTGGGGAGCTTCAAACCCCGTGAACAGTTGGTGGCAATTTCAAGCGTCTATACTCATGAAAAAGCCTGGTTCCTCTTCCGTAGAAGCGGCTTGGCAATGGGTGTCTCCTACCTTGCGCATGGCAGAATTGTACTATACAAAAAATGGGTTGCCAATCTCTGAAGACCTGTCTTTTGATTACAACAATCGCTATGAGGTAACGACCATTCCTGCCTCTGAAAAATTCCATGCCCAAGAAGGAGAAAGGACGGCAAAACTCCACCTCGGAAGAGAACCTCGATTTTATGCTTCCCTTGGATTTGACAGAGGGATCAACCGTACCTGGGGAGAAAAGTGGAATTTGAAAATGAAAAGCGGAGAAATTCACGGCAGAAAAGGATTTAGCAACGATTACTTGGCCACTGGATACAGCCTGAAAAAAATGGTGCATCCCGACTCTCAAGGAGATGGCTACAACAAACTCATTAGCTATGCTTGGCCGACGATACGTTTGGGGGAATTGTACCTCAACTACGCAGAAGCTGCGAACGAGTTCAGCGGACCAAGTCAAGAAGTTTATGATGCGCTCAATGCGATTCGATCCCGATCGGGTATCAACAATGTGGAAGACGCGTGGTCCAACCTCGCATTGACAAGAAGTCTAAACAAACATTTGGACAAAAAAGGATTGGAAGAAATCATCCAACAAGAACGCATGATTGAATTGGCTTTTGAAGGCCATCGGTACCACGATCTCAGACGATGGAAAATAGCAGAAAACCATTTAAATACGCCTGTAAAAGGATGGCGAGTCAATGAAAGTGACGAAGCCAACTATTACCAAATACAAGAAGTTGGGCAACGCATTTTTGAAAGCCCAAGAGATTACTTTCACCCTATAAAAATCTTAGAATTGACCATCAACAACAATTTGGTTCAAAATCCAGGTTGGTAATTCAAAACGAAAACCCATTCTTATGAAAACACCAAAAAAATACAGCCTACTCCTTCTTATAGGACTTCTATTTGTGCTCTCCTCTTGTACTGAGGACAACGGGACAGATACAACAGCTCCGGGACCTGTTCAAGTAAAAGCCATCATCCCTCAAAATGGAGGTGCAAAAATCGTTTATGTACTTCCTGACGACAAGGACATCCTTTACGTAAAAGCAGCTTATAAAAACGCACAGGGAGAAGACGTCTTTAACGTTGCAAGCGCAAGCAAAGACACCATCGAGGTAGGTGGATTTGTAGACACAAGCCCCCAAAAAGTAAAGCTATCGGTCATCGACCATAGCGGCAACCAATCCAAAAGTGAGGAAGTTACGGTAGAACCTTTGGAGTCTTTTATCTTCCTTGTGAGCAACAGCATCCAATTGCAAGCCGATTTGGGAGGTGTTGAGGTAGAATGGGACAATGACAATGAGAAAACAGTTTTTGTGTACCTGTACTACAACGATGGTATCGAAGAAGGGCAACGCATTCTTTCTTCCAATTCCAAAAACGAAAAACGAACAGTAAGGGGTTTGCAAGCAATCCCCTATGACTTTTCTGTAGTCGTAGAAGACTTTGATGGAAACAAAACTGAAAAAGTATTTGTGAGCAGTCTCACTCCTAAATTTGAAGAAAAAATAGACAAGTCTACTTGGACAGTCGTTTCACAACTATCTGTAAATGGCAATGCTTGGGAAGGAAGCACTGTGAATTTTTGGGACGACGTGATCGATACCAAAGAAATCAATACCGACAACAGCTATTTTATGATCAATCGCGATGACAATGGAGGCGCCCTCAATTGGCCTTTGGACATTGTTATTGACCTCAATAAAAACGTCAAAATCAACCGTTTCAAATTGTGGCAAAGAGCTTTTTGGTACGGAGGTGTCGAAGGAGTTCCTTATTACTACCAAGGCGAAAATATAAGAGCTTTTGATATTTACATCAGTAAGGACAGACAAGAATGGACCCTCGCTGGCACTTTTGACATCGGAGACCCAAAAGACCCCAACACCGGAAACATATCAGATGAGAAGTTACAAGAGGCCGAAGATGGACACGATTTTGAATTTGAAAAAACAACAACTCCTTTTCGCTATTTAAAACTGAGCATCACCTCCAATTACGGAAGTGAACAATACGTCAACGGTTCAGAAATCACCTTGTACGGACTTGACAACATACTCGAAGAGTAACAGGTAGAAAACAACAACGTAACATTCATGTCTCAAACTCGTAAAAACATCCTCTTTGGTTTGTCAGTGGCTTTTCTTGTCTTACTCCTTTTGGTTGCTCCCGAAAGCTATGGACAAAAAAAAGAGAACACGCCCGTTTCCAAAATAACTGCAAAAGTAGACTCCCTGCTTACCTTGATGACCTTGGAAGAAAAAATAGGACAGATGAACCAGTACAATGGTTTTTGGAATGCGACAGGTCCCGTTCCAAAAAACAAAAACAATGCTGAGAAGTACCGGGATTTGGAAACGGGACTCGTCGGGTCTATGTTGAATGTAAGAGGTGTTGCACAAGTGAAAGCAATCCAAAAAATTGCGGTCGAAAAAACACGCTTGGGCATCCCATTGCTCATCGGTTTTGACTTGATCCACGGTTACAAAACTATCAGCCCCATTCCCTTGGCCGAATCTGCAAGTTGGGATTTAGAAGCCATCGAAAAATCTGCAGCTCTCGCTGCTTTGGAAGCCTCCGCCGCAGGCATCAACTGGACCTTTGCCCCAATGGTAGACATCTCTCGTGATCCCCGATGGGGACGGGTGATGGAGGGTGCTGGTGAAGATCCTTATTTGGGCAGTCGGATTGCGGAAGCACGCGTCATTGGATTTCAAGGAAAGGCTCTTTCTGAAGCACATACAATTGCTGCATGTGCCAAACATTTTGCGGGTTACAGTTTTGCGGAAGCCGGAAAAGATTACAATACCGTAGATGTAGGAACCTCTACCTTGTACAATACCATTTTACCGCCCTTTATCGCTGCAAAAAATGCAGGTGTCAAAACCTTTATGAATGGTTTCAATGAATTGAATGGCATCCCTTCAACAGGAAATTCCTTTTTGCAAAGAACCCTGCTAAAAGACCGATGGGGCTTTGAAGGTTTTGTTGTTTCGGATTGGCTCTCTATCACAGAAATGGTGAGCCACGGCTATGCCAAGAATGACAAAGAAGCCGCTTTGAAAGCCATCTTAGCAGGGTCGGACATGGACATGGAATCCCACGCCTACCGCAATCACTTGGCGGCACTTGTAAAAGAAGGAAAAATCGAAGAACGTTTGATTGACGATGCAGCAAGAAGAATTCTTAGACTAAAATTCGAATTGGGCCTTTTTGAAGATCCCTACAAATACTGTGATGTCGAGCGGGAAAAAGCGGTCATTGGAACACAACAAAACAACGAACGAGTCCTCGACATGGCAAAAAAGTCAATTGTCTTGTTGAAAAACAAAAACAAACTTTTGCCTTTGGACAAAGAAGGACTAAACATTGCACTCATTGGTGTCCTAGCTGCAGACAAGACAAGTCCTTTGGGGAATTGGTGCATTGCAGCAGAAGAGCAATCCGCCGTTTCTGTCATGGAAGGACTTGAAAAATACACGAAAAACAAAATCACCTACTCTCCTGGGGTTGCTCTTGACTTGGACGAAAACAAGGCAGAGTCGGATCGATTGGGAATCAAAAAAGCGGTAGAAATAGCAAAAGGAAAAGACATCGTCGTGCTAGTCTTGGGAGAGCACGGGCTGCATTCTGGAGAAGACAAAAGCCGCGCTACTCTCGACCTTCCGGGCAGGCAGCAAGAATTGTTAGAAGCTGTCTACAAGGTCAATCAAAACATTGTTCTCGTCTTGCTAAACGGACGCCCATTAGCGCTCAATTGGGCAGAAAAAAAGATTCCCGCCATCGTTGAAGCTTGGCATTTGGGAACCCAAAGTGGCAATGCCATCGCTCAAGTCCTCTACGGAGACTACAACCCCAGTGGAAAACTCCCAATGACCTTTCCCAAGAGTGTCGGACAAATTCCAATTTACTACAACTACAAAAACACGGGACGCGCTTGGTCTCAAAAGTACACGGATGAAAGCAACGATCCGCTGTACGTCTTTGGACACGGATTGAGCTATACAAATTTTTCTTACAGCGCACTTGAATTGACGGCTGCTGAGTTGGACAGCAAAGGTTCGATTGAAGTTTCTTTTGTTTTAAAAAACACAGGAGCCTACGCGGGAAAAGAAGTAGCACAGATGTATGTCCGAGATCTTGTTGCAAGTGTCACTAGACCTGTAAAAGAATTGAAAGGATTTGAACTGGTGTCGCTGCGGCCTGGAGAATCCAAAAAAGTGCGTTTTGTCATTGATTCCAAAACCCTTGAATTCTATAGCGCCCGTGAAAAGTGGGAAAGCGAAGCAGGGACTTTCAAGGTCTTTGTTGGCGGAAGTTCAAAAACACAATTAGAAACTGAATTTTTGTTTAAAAAATAAAAAATGTCGACCAAAAAAAACATCTTCTCAATCAAGATTTTCAGCTTATTGCTGTTGTTCAATGTCTGCACATCAGTAGGACAAGGGCTGCGTGCTGACGGGAAAAAAATAGTAGACAAAAATGGAAACGAGGTTCTTTTGAGAGGAATGGGTCTTGGAGGCTGGATGCTTCAAGAAGGGTATATGATGCAATCTGCGGGAATCGAAGGAGCCGGGACACAATTTGGATTTAGAAACAAAATTACCGAACTCATTGGAGAAACCAAGACCGCCGAATTTTACGATGCCTGGCTCGAAAATTACGTAAGCAAAACGGATATTGATTCCTTAGCAAGTTGGGGTTTTAACAGTGTTCGTGTAGCTTTGCACTACAACTTGTTTACCCTTCCTATTGAGCAAGAACCTATCTCAGGAACTCAAACTTGGTTGACAAAAGGCTTTGAAATGCTCGATGAATTGTTGGCCTGGTGTGAAGCCAACCAAATGTATTTGATTTTGGATTTACACGCGGCACCAGGGGGCCAAGGAAAAAACGCAGATATTTCTGACTACGACGAAACAAAACCTTCCTTGTGGGAAAGTGAAGACAACAAAACAAAAACAGTTGCCCTTTGGAGAAAACTTGCAGAACGCTATCGAGACAAAGAATGGATCGGGGGCTATGACCTGCTCAACGAAACCAATTGGCCTATGGACAACAACAAGCCTTTGAGGGACTTGTCCATCCGAATCACCAATGCCATTCGAGAAGTGGACACGAATCACATCATATATATCGAAGGGAATGGTTTTGCAAACGATTTTACAAACATGACCCCGCCCTGGGACGACAACCTCGTTTATAGCTTTCACAAATATTGGTCTTACAATGACCAAGGTTCCATCCAATGGGTGTTGGATTTGAGAAACCAATACAACGTCCCCCTCTGGTGTGGTGAATCTGGAGAAAATTCCAATGCTTGGTTTCGAGATGCGATTCGACTGTTTGAAGACAACAACATCGGTTGGTCTTGGTGGCCCGTAAAAAGATTGGAGACAATTGTTTCTCCTTTTTCAGCACCCATCAATAGCGGATATAGAAGCATTCTCAATTATTGGAAAGGCGAGGGGAGCAGGCCTTCCGAGACAGCTGCCTACAATGCCCTTATGCAACTCGCTGAAAACACTCTCGCTTCCAACAACAGCTACCACAAAGATGTGGTAGATGCCATGTTTCGTCAAGTGTATTCGGACAAAACCCTTCCCTTTGCAGCACATACGATTCCTGGGGTGATTCATATGTCTGATTTCGATTTGGGAACCCTGAACCATGCCTATTACGACACAGGTGCTGCCAATTACGACCTCAGCACTGGAACCTACGTCGCTTGGAATACCGGATGGGCCTATCGAAACGATGGTGTGGATCTCCAACCCAATACAGATGTTTCTTATAGCAACGGTTACCACATCTCCCATACTGAAAAAGGAGAATGGGTCAAGTATACCGTAACCGTCGAAGAAACGGGGGTATACCAAGTCAAAGCACGTGTTGCAACAAGTAGCAGCGGTGGGAAATTTCACCTCTCGCTTGATGGAAATGACATCACGTCTACGGAGTACGTATCGAATACCGGAGGGTTTGCTTCGTTTGCAAATAAAACCATTCATGGAGTCTTTCTTGAAGAAGGAGTTCGGGAATTGACCTTCCACATAGATGGAGAAATCGCGTTCAACATTAGCCGATTGCAATTTGTGAAAACAGGTGACGCCTCAACAATTCCATTCAAATTGATGAATGCCTATGCCGGTACTGATGAACAATCTATTGAGTTGATTTTCAACCAAGGGCTCGCTATAGATAGTCTCTCTGAAAATTCAAAAGAAGATTTTCAGGTCAAAATCAATGGACTGTTGGCTACCGTCGTTTCCCTTATTTCCAATTCTGAAAATCCTAAATCCTTGAGCATCTCTTTGAGTAGTCCGCTGCTGTATACAGATGAAATTGAGGTTTCCTATTCTGGAGAGGAACTCACCTCTCAAACAGACAAACCGCTCGATTCGTTTGTTAATTTCACCACCACTAATAATTTGCCCAAAAGAAATGTCATTCCTGGAAAAATAGAGGCTGAAAACTACACAGAAATGGAGGGGCTTTCTACCGAAGAATGTACGGATCTCGGGGGAGGGTTGAACATCGGTTATACGAACAATGGAGATTCTGCAGACTACCCTATTTTTGTTCGAAAAAGTGGGGAGTATAAAGTGAATGCAAGAATTGCTTCGGCATGGGATTCTGGACGTATCGGAATCTATTTGGTTGAAAACAACAGCACAACATTTTTAAAATCCATCAATACAACTGTGACTGGTGATTGGCAACAATGGAAGACCGTTTCAACTTCACTAACCTTAGAAAGTGGATTGCATCTCCTGAGATTTCGTGTCCTTTCTTCAGGCTTCAACTTGAATTGGTTGGAATTTGAGTTTTTAGACGATGATGGAGACGGCATCCCAAACAGCGAAGACCAATGTCCCAATACGAATGCAGGAGTGGAAGTAGATATGGTGGGGTGTGACTTGTTTACTGTAGCTCCTTCCAACTACAGCATAGCTGTCAAAGATGCGACTTGCAATGGGAGCAACAACGGAAGTATTTCCATTGAATTTTCCGACAAATCTT
>ERZ1047821.1762-NODE-1762-length-13658-cov-6.595677_pt1 | contig 13658 bp, 12 predicted proteins | sample MGYA00383096_ERZ1047821 | MGnify/ENA primary metagenome ERZ1047821 (study PRJEB29581, sample SAMEA5548366) | metagenome | biome: marine; feature: coastal; material: water | depth 25 m | study: Short-term variability in the microbial, nano- and picoplankton... | reverse complement strand
GCAGACCAGAGCCGAACAGCGTGCTTATCTGTACAAAATTCGGCACGAAGGGTGCGTCGCATTCTGCTTTCAGTGGTCACTTTATTGACAGTCCATCGACCGTACAGTTGATTGTGGCTGTACATCGTCCATCCATTTTCAAAGCGAATGAGCATTGCTTTGGCTTGACTTGTGACATCAACCACCATCTGTTCTTCGATTAAATGTTCACGCCCGAAGAAGGTACCATAGGGCAATCGGCATTGTTCGATTCTTTTCCCAATGAGGGCTTTGCCAAGACGGTCCGCCGCACGACGGATTTCGGGGCCTTCTGGCATGATTCAAAATCAAATGATGTGCGTATCAAGATATGTATTGGCAACCGATGAAAACAAGAGCAAGCACCGATACCGACCACCATGGCGCAGGAGGTGGTGATGCTTGGAACAGGCAACGCTTTCCTTCCTTATGGCCGGTACCATTCCTTTGCAATGATCGATGGAAAACACATCATTGATTGCCCACCAACGGCCCTTGCAAGCTTTCGACGCGAAGGTCATTCAGTCAGCGATATTGAAACCATTTTCATCACCCATGTTCATGGAGATCACGTGTTCGGTTTCCCTTTCCTTCTTCTCGAACGAACCTACATCTCAGATCGAGCGCATGAAAAGCCGCTCACTGTGGTTGCATCCAAGGGCGTCAAGGAACGGTTGAAACAACTTTGCGACCTCGCTTACCCTGGTAGTCTTGAAACAATTTTTGAGCGAATACAGTGGAGGGAGGAGGCAGATGGTGAACTCGACTGTGGATTGACGTGGCATCGATTCAAGGTCTATCATGACGAATCAGTGGATCCGTATGGCTACCATTTCAACAAAAGCAAGGAAGGTGGGTTTGTTCACAGCGGCGATTCAGGACCCTGTGATTTGCTCTATGAGGAAATTGCAGCAACAAGCATGGCAATCCTCGAAATGGGCATCCCAGAATGGGTTGCTTCCGACACACACCACAAGCCTTCGGACGTTGATGCGCTTGCTAAGGCCACACCAAACGTCGAATTCATCATCACGCATTCGTTTATCGATACGCCGGGATCTGGTTGGGAGCCAACGGTTACTGACACATATCCAATCCATCCTTCGAATGTTCATCATGCTGAAGATGGTCTTCGAATGAACCGGCATGGAAATTCATGGCGAGTGAAACTGAAAGAATTAACAAAGAAATAATTTCCGGAAAGGGACAATATTTTGTCCTTTTGTGGAGTTATTTTTCTTTTTTTGACTTAAATGTCCTTCGCCTTTATAGTCTCGAAGAGAAGAGGGATTTTTCAACAAATTGGCATGACGAGTTTGAACGAGTGGACATGCTTATGAGGGGGACTCGGACTCACGCACATTGTCGCGACTCTACCAATCCGGTAGTTTGACGACCACACGCTGAAACTGAGGAATTATCATGTCTGGAAACATCTTCGATGACTTCCTTTCGCGAAAAACTCTGTTCGTCGACAAGGAAGTTCTTCGCCATGACTTCCGCCCAAAGAACCTCCCACACAGAAAAAGTGAGATTGAAAAACTCACGTTCAACCTGGTTGAAGCGCTCAACGGACACATTCCTTCGAACATGACGCTCTACGGTGTGACGGGCGCTGGAAAAACAGCCGTCACCTCCTATGTGTGCGATGAGCTTGAAGCAAAGGGAAGAGAACTCAATCGCCCGGTTCAGAGCATCATGGTTAACTGCCGTCAAATCGACACACAATACCGTGTCCTCAGTCACTTAGGGAATTCCCTTCTCGAATCTCACGAAATTGATGAAATTCCATTCACGGGCTGGCCAACAGATCGAGTGTTTGGCGAACTCGTCCGTCGCATGGACAAGCGAGGTGGCGTGTTCGTCATCATTCTCGATGAAATCGATCATCTTGTGCGTAAAGCGGGTGATGACCTCCTCTACAACCTCACCAGCATCAACGCTTCATTGAAGACGGCACGAGCATGCGTCATCGGCATCTCAAACGATCTCAAATTCACAGATTTCCTCGACCCTCGAGTTCGCTCCCGACTTGGGCAATCTGATGTTGTGTTCAATCCATACGATGCCATGCAACTTCAGAACATTCTTCGCCAACGCGCTGAGGGTGCGCTCGTTGAGGGTGCTTTGGACGACAGCGTGATCGCCCTCTGCGCCGCAATTGCAGCTCAAGAGCACGGCGACGCTCGCTGTGCATTGGATCTGTTGCGTGTGTCAACTGAAAAAGCAGAGCAATCGGGTGATGAGTGTGTTACCCAGGCCCACGTTCGCATGGCACAACACCAGTTGGAATCCGATCAAATGCACCCAGTGCTCGCCTCCCTCCCCAGCCAACAAAAATTGGTTCTTGCTGCAATTCTCCTGAACGAGCGAAATGGTTTGAGAAATATCCAGACCGGTGAAGTGTACGATGTCTACGCTCAGGCCTGCCGCTATGTGAGGCAGAACCCGTTGACTCAACGTCGAGTTTCGGGACTCATCTCCAATTTGGATATGCTTGGACTCATCACGGCCCGAACGGTCTCTCGTGGACGCTACGGTCGAACCAAGGAAATCAACTCGTGCATTCCTCAAAACATCGATGCTGAAGGCATTATGGTGGAATCAGAATCCCAAATGAAGGAAGTGTTTGAACGACCATATAGGCACCAATCTCGCCTCTGAGATTCAGGTGTTCTTCTGCCTCGTTGATTCGGTGTGCTTATATCCAAAAGGCAGGTGGCGCAATCTATGAGCAAAGATGAGAACGACGGTTCGAGCAGCCTCATGGCCGCAATCACCAACCCTTCGAAGGGAGTTTCGCAATGGTTCATCGCCCTCGGCTTGTGGGGTATCATGCTTGCAGTTCTCAACATCATGGGACTCGCTCACCCCACCTATCATTGGTCATGGGGCGGTCTTTTCACCTTCGAAACAACCAACGCAGCCTTTGAGATGAAGCAAGATGGCATGCAACTTGTTGCATCTGATTTCGTCTTCATTGGACTCTGCGCCGCAATCGCAGGCCTTGGTTTCAAGACCATCGCTGGTGAGGAAGGTGGCATTGGAGCATGGGCAAAAGGACTCTTGGTCAACGACACATGGCCAGCACTCGCAGATCCATCTCACAAGGGATGGTCGATGCTCTTTGCAGCATGGTGCCTGCTTCTTGGTTTTGCGTTCTACGCATACTACGGCATCACATACACCGGCTGGACAGATCCTGGTGTGTACTCCGTCAGCATCGCATTGATTGCGTTCGGTTTCGCACTCAAAGCGTCCGCCAACGCTCCTGAAGGCGATGAAACACTCAACTGAGTTTGTCGTCGAATCCCTTGAACAACGGACGGTGTCCGTTTTTACTTCGAAGTGCGTCAAGCATGCCAAGCAACAAACCTTGCCATAGAGCAATGCTCCAGCGGAAGGTCAAACGACGGATGTTCCAGATTTCCTTCACGCCAAACTTGCCAGCACGCAAAGCACCTCGATTGACTTCGCCAAGAGGTCCTCGCCACAAGATGATTTCATGAATGATCATGAGGGATGCCGTCGAGAACAGTATTTTGGTTTGCCACCATTGTTGAGCAACGGCCCATGACCAATCACTCATTGTCAGGGCCTTGAATGCAAATGGCAACCCGGAGACAAGGGCAGAGATCCACAAAGGGAGAACCATCAGGACGAGTGTCGAACTTCCGATGAAATCGAGGCCTGGGCCAATCCGCTTACGCCGAGGGAAATGTCGAACGATTCGTACGTGAGCTCGAGCGTCTCGCTTTCGTTTCCCAAGAAACCGCTTACGCTCAATTTCTGGAACGTGGTTCACGACTGCACTTGGGGCGTAAATGATGCTTCCACCTGCCTCGATGAGCCTCAAACTGACTTCCATGTCTTCAGCATGGTACCACTCAGGATTGAATCCCCCAATCGATCGAAGCGAACTTCGTCGAAACATCGAACATGGACCATTCGCAAGACTTGTTCTTCTTGGCCTTGCTCTGTATTTGCGAGCAATTTCCATCGAACGAACACGGCTCACAATGTCACCGTCATGGGCGAAGACGGTGCGTCCTGTTACGGCCACAATGGATTCCCCATCGCCAATCGGTTTCGTTTCAGCAACCATTGTTTCGATCCAATCCGGCTCGGGACGTACATCGATGTCGGTGATAGCGACCCATTCGCCCTTCGCTTCTTCGACCGCCCATTGACGCCCTGCAGAGAGGCCTTTTGCGGATTGAGTGAGCACTCGAATCGACGGCTCACCATCCTCATCCTTCCATTTGAGCAATCGTTGCTTAGAAGCATCCGTTGAACCGTCATCAACTGCAATTATTTCCAGTGGCCTGTATGTTTGGGCTTTGAGTGCCTCGAGGCAACCATCCACCCAATCCTCGCCATCCCTCACACAAACGGTCACTGAGACCAAGGGGTTGGCGTTCAGTCCATCACCTCGAAGAGATTGATCAAATTCCTGCAGCGTTCTTTGACAGCGAGTGTTGTGATCTGCATCACAACGCCTGTGCGGGGCTGGCCATACAACACTACGGTGCCAAGTGGGGCGAAACAGTGGATGACAAGAGGTGCGAGGTCTTCTTCTCCGTCGACCTCAAGCAACAATGGAGCTTCTGCACGGAGGGCAGTTTGGAGGGCAGCACACAAGGATGGCGTGAGGAGTCCTGGTGGGTTTTCCGCTCCCAATCTGTGTTCGAACGCCTCAGGATTTACGAGGTGCTCCGGATCTAATTTCGATCGCTTTGTCATGCCATCGATGAGCGCCAAATCGGGGGTGACACCCATTTCCAGCAGCGTTTTTGTGGTTACATCACCAACGGCTATGAGGAGGTTGACATGTGGGGGCATACCGTCCAAGGCTGCGGCCATGGCGATTTCAGGGTCGTCTTCTGGCCCAGCAAAAAGGGTGCCCATGGGCGTTTTCAATTCAGAATCAAGCGCCGGGGCCATTTTCAGGGTAGATTCACGGAGCGACTTGAGCATCCATGGATGGCCTTCGGAGTCCATTCCGCCATTTCGTATGGCTGAAGAACTGATGATACCGCCTTCAATGCCTTTGAGGTGCATCACCTCAATGATGTTCAAAGGTGCAAGCCCATTTGTTTGACGCTGTTCGTTAATGGCGTGGCACATGCCAATGGTTTCAGGCGTAGCGACAATCGAATCTGCTTTGCTGTGTGTTGGAGCAGGGCCAAAAGAATCCTCGAGAGCGTGCACCGTGATGGCTGAAGCGGGTTTTGTTGCCGCCCAATCTAAGATGTCACACCGTCGTTGTTCGAAATCAAGCACAAACATGGATTTTTGTTCGGCCATGGCATCGGTGGTGATGTGGACTTCAACTGCAGTTGCATGTTTGTAGGCCGCATCCAGAAGCAATCGATGCCCAGCATGAAGTCGATCAAAAGTTCCGCCAACGAGGCAACAGCGGTAGCGTTGCTCATTGGTCATGATCAACGGTGGGTGAAGCGGCTCTTTGATTGCATCGCTTTGCAGTCGTCAGTGAGCACGGTTTCGTAGAAGAAAAAGAAAGGCTGTACCCCGGCGCGTAACGGCCCATTTCATCGCAAAGCTCGAGGGCCTGACCCAGCGCCAGGGTGTGCTGTCCGGAAGGGTGGTTGTCTCGTGTTCATTCTGACGTCGCACGAGGACCCATAACCTACCGGTTGGTTTAAGCGCGTTTGCACCGGGAATCATCCCCCGAAGGGTCATCCCAGTCTTCGATTGCGCACCGTACACTTGGTATCAGACTTCACAGCAATTTCACAGTAGCTCTGCCTGATGTTGCTGGTACGGCGATGCTAACCACCTGCCAACCCTTTTTCAATACATCGTGCAGGCCGGTCATTCAAGTCGATGAGCAAAGGAACGAGCATAGAGAAGGGCACCAACCTCTTCATTTCCTTGTTGTAGGGCTTCGATTCCAATCCGTGGCCATGCTTCAACTGGGCGAGCAAGCCACCCCACAAGCGGGTGGGTTCGTCCGTAATGAACGGGTTCTTGACGTACTACAGTCGCAAGCATGTCGTGTACATCGAGGAGCGATGGTTTGCCAACACCGTCTTCGATCAGGTGAATTTGGAGCACATCTTCGAGCGCAAGCATGCCTTCCGGATGTTGTATTGGAAGTCCGGGTAAGCCACTTCGTTCCCCTGGGGGGCGTGCGATGAGGGCGGGCCAAGCGATGTCTTGGTCCCTCAACCACCTTCGACCCGAACTTGATGAGAGTTGTATGAGGAGCCAATCACCAGCCCAAACTGACCACCAAGCCGTTGGTAAAGTCCCCATGAGCGTTCGCAGGCTATCTGGTGACATTGGTTCATTGTGCTCAATCATTCCAACTGCAGCGCCCCATGCATGGAGCATCGATGAGCGAGGTTGATTGGGTGCTGCGTTCAAGCACATTTGCATGCAAGCCTGGTTCCGTTCATTGAGTGGTGAGCCTTGGGGGAACATTGCTTCGAGCACTTGTGTGACTGCGTGCGGCTCTTGCAACCACAGTTCACATGACCGCTCGATCATTGGTTGGAACTCATCGGGCAAATGTTGTGATGTCAGAAGGACTGCGGCACTCATCCAGGTTTTCAATGGCTCCTCCTCGAGGTACGCTTCGTAGTTGAGGACGGATTGAATGTTGTGTGTGAAACGCTGACGCACTTTGTCAAGCGCTTGATTGGCCCATGAGAGGGAGGAGACTGGCATCGCACGAATGAGGGTTGAACTCTCACAAGCATCGATTGGTAACAAATCAGCCCAACCTGTCGGGAGCACATTGCGCAATCGAATCCATCTGCTGCTTCGCTCACTGTCAGGAGTGCCAATCCAGGAGGCAAGTGGGAAGGAGGTCTCAACTTGGTTGGCCCACCGTTCGTCGCCTTTGGGATACAGCGACAAGGCGTGCCAGATGGAGGCCCGTTGCTCGAGTGAAGATGTGATTGTGGTAAAGCTCTCATGGTCGTATGCTACGTCGTTTTTCGCTGTGAGCATCTCAGCAGCGGTGGTTGGTATACGCTCGTGGACCGCTGCAATACGAGATTCTCGATTTGATTCCAGCAATTTTACTGAGAAGGTTTTGCCTCGGCCTAAGTAGAGCGCTACGACGCCTAACTCGCCCGATGTTCTCAACGATGCAGCGGAATGAGCAAGCCTTTGCGGTTCACCGCTTGAGGTCAACAGCAATCTGCAGCGTTGGGAGGCAAGCAGTTCTTCAAGCAAGGTTCTGTTTGCTTCGACTTGATGCTCCCATTCGACAACGCATTCACGATTTGTGTCTGCAAGGTACCATTCGATCAAAGCGCTGGCTCCCTCGCTTGTGGTACCGGAGAAATTGATGTTCGACAACACTTCGCCCAGCGTCCAGTTCGCCTTTCCAAAGTCGGACAAGAGCGCTCGCTGAATTGCAATAGAAGGGGGCGTCGGACCCTTGTCAATCAAGTACCTGCACAAATCTTGAAATTTATTCTCCAATTTGACATTCGCCAGTCTCGGATGTTTCTTTCGCAGCCAGTACCACAACGCTTCCAGTGGTAACGTTCGTTCTCCGCTTGATTGCCGGATGTGTTCGAACACAAGGGCTTCTTCTGACAACGCTTCAAGGGCCATTTTGCGACCAACCTTCGAAGAGAGGTGGCCATGGATGGACATCGGCGGGCGGATGGTGACCTTGTTTCCAATTGTGTGGCCGAGTGTGTGCTTACCATAATCGAGGGCGAGGTCAGCAGCATCGGTGTTTTTTCCGGTTTCGAACCACGAACCCGGTGCCATGCTCCATTGTGCGGTTGCATCGATGAGTTTGGCATGAACCACGCAGATCGAAGGTGAACGTGTTGACCAATCCGTGAGGGTGCCGAGATCCATGGTCGGTGGTGCAGCCGTAGGTTCCAATGTGGCGAGGTCGTACCACCGGGTTGAATCCGTGCGAACAACGGCCCAAGACCCCCCTCTGTTTCCATTGGAGTCATATCCAGTTGTCATCGTGGTTTGAACACCCTGTGGAGGTAGGTAAATCAGTTCAGATAGCAATGGTTTCACATAACCAAGCAAGACATGTTGGCCATCGTGGCCTAGCAAGATTCCATCAGCCTGAGAGGGTGCATTGAGCGGCGCATCCTTCAGCCTTGCAAGCGCATCGAGTTCCAATCGTAGCCTTCCCTGCTCGGTGATGAAGTGCAACGCACCTCGAATGCCTGTCTGATCTTCTCGCAGGACATCAGCACGTTCCCTCAATTGGCGGAGCGCAAGGGAGGCGTGCGGCATTTGCAAGGCCAATGCCCCAGCAATATCGGACACAGTGCCGCCTCCATCAAGCAACCAATTTAGCACGCGCCGTTGGTAATTGCTACGAATGCGGCCTTTCGACACCAAGAGTCACCTTGTCTCGTTGGTTCGGGTTAGCGTTGATAAATCTTTCACATGATTGTAACAAGTAGTTACATTTAGTTATATATTTCCACTGGAGATGTGACTTTTTACTTACATTGTTCACCGGCGATGTCCAAATTGTGCCATCAAATGGTCATCAACGGTAACCAAGAACCTTTCTTCGGAGGAATGGTTATATGAGCGGCCTCGTTCATCTGTAGCAGTGGCACCCACCATCACTGGGAAAGTGCCTCATGACAGGAGGAAAAACGCATGAAAACAACCCGAATCAGAGAGAAGATCAAGAAATTCCTAGGCGACCGACCGCGTAACACGGCCGAGATCCTCGAACACATCAACAGCACCATGCGACACGGAACCACCAGTCAACAGCTCGGTAACGTGCTCTCGAAGGACAAAGACATCGTGAAGGTCGGCTACATCAAGCGCTCCGGCATTCTTTCTGGCGGCTACGACATCTGTGAATGGGCAACCCGCAACTGGGTTTCCACCAACTGCCCTGGCTGGGAAGAAGGCACACCAATCATCATCGATAATGATGGAAACGTCACCACTGGTGCTTCCAACAACCGTCTTTGATTGCTTCTGGCAACGCTTTGAACCGTCAACTGTTGAGGTTGCTACGATCGCTCATGCCGTTCGTACGATAGACTTCAAATGGGGCGAACATGTCGCATCGGCATGGAAGGCTTAGATGCAACCGAAACCTACACCGTTCGTGACATGAAATTGGCTGATGAAGGCGCCCTGCGCGTCGATTGGGCCCGTGCTCGAATGCCGGTGCTTGCCAAACTCAAGGAAGAAGCAGAGCGCACGAAGCCGCTTGCAGGCATGCGGGTGGCTGGATGCCTCCACGTCACCAAAGAAACTGCAGTGCTGATCGAAGCGATCGGAGCAGCAGGCGCTGAGATTTCCTGGTCTGGCTGCAACCCACTCTCAACGCAAGACAGCGTCGCAGCCTACCTCGCAAGCGAAGGCTATTCTGTTCACGCATGGCACGGGCAATCCAACGAAGATTTCTACTGGTGCATCGATCGAACCCTCGAATTCAAACCCACACTCACACTTGACGACGGTGCGGATCTCATCGTACGTGTCCACGGCGACAAATCAGAATACGCAGAAGGCGTGATTGGCGGAACAGAAGAGACGACAACGGGTGTTCACCGCTTGCGGGCAATGGGCGCTGCTGGTGACCTTCGCTATCCAGTGATTGCAGTGAACGACGCTGTGACCAAGTGGGACTTCGACAATGTCTACGGCACAGGGCAATCCACCATTGATGGTATTCTTCGGGCCACATCGGTTCTTCTTGCCGGTAAAACCTTCGTCGTTGCTGGTTTCGGACACTGTGGTAGCGGCCTTGCAATGCGAGCCCGCGGCATGGGTGCAAACGTCATCATCACCGAAGTCGATCCTCTTCCAGCACTCCGGGCTGTTATGGAAGGCTACCGAGTTATGACCATGGATGAAGCTGCCAAGGTCGGCGACATCTTCTGCACCGCAACCGGAATGGAAGACGTCATCGTTGGACGTCACTTTGAATCCATGAAGGACGGGGCAATCATTGCCAACACCGGACACTACGACTGTGAAATCAAAATCACCGACCTCGAAGAACTCTCCAGTTCGGTTCGAACAATTCGCCCAGACAACGAAGAATTCCTCATGCCAGATGGTCGTCGAGTGTTCTTACTTGCACGTGGCCGCTTGGTCAACCTCGCTGCTGCTGAAGGCCACCCATCCGAAGTGATGGACATGTCCTTCGCAAACCAGTTCCTCTCCTTGTGCCGATTGGCAAAGGAAGGTGCATCGATGGACAACGCAGTCTACGACATCACAACTGAGCAAGATCAAGATTTGGCAACGACCAAACTTGAGACCCTTGGTTTCAGCATTGATGTTCTTACTGATGCTCAACTTGCCTACCTCGATGATTACACCGTCGGCACATGAAGTTGGTCTCGACTTCCTAATCGAAGCCAAGGCTAAGACAAAACCACTGTTGCAGTGTGCTAAGCATCCACCCCGAATTCGGGAATTGGCACAATTCGCTCAGTTGCCTTCGAAGATGGCCATTGCGTCAGCAACAGATGCACCCTCGCAAATGATGGCATGACAGGCCGCCGTCATACGAACCGCTTCTTCTGTGGTTCGCTGGTGAATGTTTCTGCCGGTTGCGGCACCCATGCAGTTGCCAACGCTCATTTGATCGTGGAGTCGTTGCAGGAAGTCCTTTGCTGGGAGCGAGCCGCCACCAGAGCAGATGATGCCCGTTCGTCCAGCAGCTTCTGCTGCAATGGCAAGGGATTCTGGGCGAGTCATGCCATCAAACGCTCCAGGGTAGTTGACCTTGGCAAAGTCTGCTCCGATGCAAGCAGCGACACCAGCAGCGCCTGAGATCAATTGAGGGTCTTTCTCGTCGTCAACGGCTTGTCCACGAGGGTACATCCACACGACGGCAATCATGCCGAGTTCGTGCGCTTGGCGAATGAATTGAGCGGCTTCAGAGAACATCTCGTGCTCGTATTCACTGCCGATGTACACTGTGTAACCAATGCCCACGACGTTGATCCCGTTGTGCGCAAGGGACATGACATCATCCATATCCCACATTGCTTGTGAGATTGGGTCGCGTTGTGCGGTCTTGACCATGTGTGACTTCGAGTTCAATTTGATGAGGTAAGGCAGGTCCGGATAATTCCGTGCGTATTGGGAGATGAGGCCAAGTTGTCCCGCTAGAACGCCAATGGTGCCTGCGTCATGGCATCGCTGACCGATTTCAAAGAAATGACCAGGGTCGTTCGAGGTGAGTGGGATTTTTGCCCCACCGTCGTAGAAATCATCGTTGAGGTGTTCGATTTTCTGGTCGCAAGCGAACAGGTTCATCTTGCCAGTTCCAGCGGTTGCAGCATCCATGTTTGAGATGTATGTGTCGATCAAATCGTTGGGGACATCGGCTGGGACGTTGTACTTGCTCATCGGCTCACCTGTGGACCGAGCCAGAGGTGGGGGGAACTTCAAGACTGCGGCCAAAATTGCTGTGGTTAAGCATGCGCTAAGCACATGGAAAAGCCTCGACAAACCGCATCACACGGCTTTGTTTGATTCGCTGTGTTCTGTTCACTGACCAGTGAAGTTCGCAACACGCTTTTCGACGTACGCTGCGATGCCTTCCTTAGCGTCGCTGCTGTTGAACAAGGATGCTTGCAATTCACGCTCGAGGGCCAAGTGGTACTCGAATGGAATCTCTGGACCGGTTTGGCAGGAACGCTTGATGTTTCCAACGGCTTTGACGGCCTTGTTTGGTAGGGTGAATTGTCCACACCAGTCGAGAATGTCTCGGCGGAAGTCTTCTGCAGATCCTTCCCAAATGTGGTTGATGAGGTTGCAACCGTGTGCGTCCTCAAAGGACATGAGTTCGCCTGTGACCATCATTTCGAGCGCCTTTGCCTTCCCAATCAAGCGGGTCAAGCGAGCGGTACCACCGGTGCCTGCGAGAACACCAAGGTTGATTTCAGGAAGTCCGACCTTGCCGGCGTTCTTTCGTGCGATTCGGATGTCAGCCGCCATTGCGATTTCAAGTCCGCCACCAACTGCGTGTCCGTTGATTGCGCAGACAACGAGTTTGGAGGTTTGCTCAAGTCGAGAAAGAGTTTCGTTTGCGTGAAGGCAGAAGTTGTACTTGAAGCCAGGAGTCACGCTGTTGAGCATCTGAATCGAAGCACCTGCGGAGAAGAAGGATGCACCGTTTCCAGTGAGCACAATGCAGGTCACATCATCATCGAAACGAGCCTTGACAATTGCTGTGTCAATGTCGCACATCATGGCGTGGGTGTAGGTGTTTGGAGAACGGTCGTTTGCGCCTTCGATTGGAGCACCTGCTGAGTCTGAGGTGAGTTCGATCACTGCGATGCCGTTGTTGGTGACACCGTAGTTGACAAGTCGGTTAGGCATTGGTTCGAGGGTCAATCCGTGTAGGTCGTCCATGCGTCAAGCCACACGGACCCGTATTATGAAGAAATCGCATGCTCGGATTGCTCATCCTTGGAGGTTTCAGCATCATCAGCGAACGAGGTTTTTCCTCCCTTTCGACGGGCTGCATCCCATTGAGCGCCAACTGCCTTGGCTGCTTCAGACTGTTCCCAGACGTCGCGCTTGAGTGCCTTTCTGAAGGGCATCCGCCGCACGCCCCTCCCCATTGCTTTCGGATCACTTTGCAGCATGAATGGGCTGACCAAACGGTAGAGGATGCTCTTGTACCATTTTGGTCTGAAGAGATTGCCAATCCAAATCAATCCATCGCCGCTTTTCTTCTGGTCCTTCATCCATGCGTTGCACATGCGCTTGAAGGTGCGATCGCCAACACGGTTCATCAGCCACCGATTTGCAACACTGGTGCGGACATACGGCATGAGATGCTTCCTCACATCCGCTTCATAATCGCCTTTGCCAAGAATATCGTTTGCGGCAAGAACGCCAGACCATACGGCCATTCGCATGCCAAAGCCCCACATGAAATCTTGAAGCCCGCCTGATTCGCCGACATAGTAACGACCGTCTTGCTTGTAATTTCGATTGATTGTGAAGTCACCTTTGCCCCCAACGCGTTTGATTGGTGTGCGGTTGAGGTTCGGATAATGTGCTTCATACCAAGCAATTGTCTCGTTCAGGAATCGTTCACTTTTCTTCTGCTTCCGCCAGAGGCATGTGCAAATGAGCCCAACACCATCGATGATGATGAGGTATGAGTATGAGCCTGGTGCGAGGTGGTCGTTGAGCTGAAACCCAATGTGATTTGGATGGTCGGTGTGGAAAATTTCCCCATAGGCGACTGCAGAGGTTCCTTTTGGCCCACATGCAATAATTGTGCAATCCTCTTCCTTCACACGTGATTTGTAGTGGATTTTTGCTCCTGCGGCGAGTGCTTGGCGCTTGAAGCCTTGATCGATGGTGTGTTCCGATGTTCCTCTTTCCACAATTCGGTAAGCCACTTTCGAGGTGGTGGCTTGCGTAATTTTGTCATCCGGGTGGATGAGGTCAACGACGTCGAATTCTGTAGCTTTGAATTCCGATGCATCAAAGCCCCATTCCTTCAATTGATCAAAGAAATCTTCGTCCATGCTCCAATTTTCCAATGCTTGGAAATCACCGTCAAACCGTGCACCTGAATCTGCACGTACATCGTGGACATGCACTTCCTTTCCAGCCCTCGCAAGAAGTGTGGCGGCGGCAAGGCCGGAGAGGCCAGCCCCCATGATGTGGAT
>ERZ1047821.1758-NODE-1758-length-13670-cov-3.752479_pt1 | contig 13670 bp, 9 predicted proteins | sample MGYA00383096_ERZ1047821 | MGnify/ENA primary metagenome ERZ1047821 (study PRJEB29581, sample SAMEA5548366) | metagenome | biome: marine; feature: coastal; material: water | depth 25 m | study: Short-term variability in the microbial, nano- and picoplankton... | reverse complement strand
CGTCGTGTGGAGCATGCCCTCAAACCCCTCGGGGAGGTAGGGAGCAATCTTAGCCAAGGGGACGCGCTGTCCAAAGGAGGACGTAGCGGCTTCGGCCTTGATGATCGCTTCGTACCAAGCTCGCGCCAGAGTCTTCTGGGCACCGGGCTCGCCGACAGCAACAGCCAGAAACAGATCCTTGCCAAGCTTCTTCTGAACAGAAGCGGGGAGATCCTTGAGGGTCCTGATGTGAGTCAGGTCCCGATACAGCATAATCAGACCATCGTGCGTCAGGCCAGCCTTGTAGCTTTCGCCACGCTTAGAAGTCAGGTCAATACCAAACTCCTTGCGGATAGCCTTCTTCACATCTTCAGCCTTAGGCGTCTTCTTCTTGTCGACAATAGGGTTGTCCCTAAGCTTAGCGTCGACTTCCTTGGCCGTGTCAGGAGCAGCCTGGCGAATAGCCTCTGCTCGCTTGGCCGTAGCCTCGCCCATGATCTTGGCGTTCCACAGGACGTTGCCCGCTTCTCCTCGAGCGTCGGCGTTGCCGGGCTTGCGGAGATCGAACAGCGACCGAAGAGCAGCCGTAGACACTGCTTCTTCTGTGCCTTCCAACTTGCTCATGTGAGTCTTGTTGGCAACCATAACACCAATACCATCGGTAGTCTCGCCGATAGCGGCGGCCTTGAGCTTGGGTCCGAGGACTTCCTGAATAGCCAGAGCCGTACTAGCAGCCTCCTTAGACTCTTCAGTAAACTTAAGCATCTGCTGGGACGAGTCAGCCTCTCGGTTCTCGAGCTCAGCCAGTCGCTTAATAAGCGGTCCCTTAGTTTCCTTGGACCTAATCTTAGCATCGGGGTCGAGCTCTCGGATCATCTCCTTAAGCTGAGTGACCGTAATCTTACGGCCCTTCGCCTTGAGCTCCTCGATGCGCGCAGTAACGCGCTCAGCGCGCAGCTGCTTATCAGCTTCAGCCTTCTGCGAGAGGCGGACGCCTTCTTCAGCTTCGACTTCCTTGATACGAGCTTCGAGGTCATCAACGCGCTGCGACGCACCCTGCCATCGATCGGCACGGGTAGGGGCCGCAGGGGCAGGGCCTTGCTCGCCTCTGTTTCTAAGAACAGGAGCCTGAGGACCTTCCACGGCACCGTCTCGCGTAGCCGTAGGGACGCGGTCAGGACCAACCTTAGCGAATGCTTCTTCGTCCGTCTCAGCCTCATCGGCGAGCCGGGCCTTAGCATCATCTTCATACTTAGTCTTGAGATCCAGATCGCCAGAGCCAGTTCGTCGTTCGAACTCGGCCTTGGTCTCTCCACCACGGACAGCGTTTTCTGAGCCTTCAATACGACTAACAGTTTCTCGGGCTTGCCTAACAGCAGCTTCCTTTTCTGCCAGAGTCGTCTTCAGACCTTCAGTTGTCTTGGCTTCCACTTCAGAGATCTCATCGATTTCCTCTGCGGCCTTAACCTTTTCTTCGCTGTAGCTTCTGCTGATCTCATCCAGTTTATCAATTCGGTTATCAACCTTATCAATCCTAGACTGGTATTCAGCCTCGGCATCATCGATTCGCTTGATATAATCTTCCGATTCCTTCTTCAAGGTTTCAAGCTCAGCTCGACGCTTCTTGGTAAGGAGCTTACTCTTAAGCTTCTTTACGGCGTATGCCAGGTTTTCTCGAGCGATTGGAAGATGCTCAGCAACTTCAGCTCTCTCATAATCTTCATTACGGTCGAGCTCAATTTCAGCTCGCTCCCTTTGAAGGTTATCAACCTGTTCGGCGATGTTCTCAAGGCCTTCTTCCATTTCTTTAATATAGTTTTCCAGGTCTCTAATTTCCTGGCTGATGAGAGCAAACTCATCATCGGTCACTGCGTTACGAGCTTCAGTGAATTCCTGTTCTGCTCGATCGAGATTAGCCTTAGCTTCATCGATCTGCTTAGTCGTAACCAGAACCTCGTCCATCTCCAGGCGGTCTCGCTCAGCCTTAGCAGCAGCCAAGTCAGCACGGAGCCCTTCGAGCTCCAAGGCGTTCTTGTTAGCTTCCGCCTTCATGCGGGCAGAGTGATCAGCCTGAGACTTATCGAAAGCCGCGCGCTGAGCGCGACGACGAATTTCAAGTCGCTCGACAGTCAGCTTAGCTCGGAATTCATCGATGCTCTTAACATCAATGTCAACATCTTCACGACCGATGGCAGCCATATACCTCTTCATGATGTTGACCTTTTGATCAGCAGTGAGATTCTCCCACTTACCGAAGTCAGTCAACGTATCAGAGATACTACGAACCTGCTCGTCAGCCAAGATGTTAATATTATTCTTGAGAGTAATCAGGTCTTCCTTAACTTGGCCCGTGGAGCGCTCAATAGCAACATCCAGAGCTTCAATGTTAACGTCGTCGCCGATGTCCTTCTCATTTTCAATCATGTAATCCATGCGGTGGGTGTTCAGGGCGTGAGCCGTACGAACGTCCGCACCGTCAACTGCGACACGCATAGCCAGAGCCACACGCAGAGCCTTACGGCGCTGCTTAGCACGGGGCGTGTCAGAGAGTGCTTCAACAGTATCCTTGAGGGCCTTCATGCTGATGCGGCCAGCCTTGTCCGTAGCCTTACGGATAGCAATGTCAATGTCCACACCACGCGCTTGTGCGCCCTGGAGGATCTGGTCAGCCCGGAGGAAAGCAGCCTCGGCAGTCACACCAGCACGACGGAGGCTCTGGCGAACCAGACCACCCGCGACAGCCAGCTTGCGTGCGCCGTTACCAGAGATGTCCAGCATCATGCTGCCAATCTCACCAGCGTTCTGCTTAGCCTTTTGCCTAGCCTTTTCCTTGAGCGTGGCCGACCATTTCTCAATCCCGTCCATGTCCTCGATGTTCCTAGCCACCGAGGGAAGGATCGTCTTCTTCTGGTCGTGGAGAACCAAGCCCAGTCCACGGATCGCACCGCCGATAGCCATACCGAACAACGCACCGGTCGCAATGGAGCCAGCACCGGAGTGCATGCCGCCCTGGAACCAGTGGAAGTCAGTCTTAGACGCATCGTAGGTTTCACCATAGAGGTTACGTTCCCACAGATAGTGCTCGTCGCGCGTAGCGGCGTAGGCCGCAAAGTTACCCGCAGCACCATCAATCATATTTGCAATCACACCACTCTTCCAGGTGACGTCAGACGTACCCAGAAGAACTTCCTTGGCGATCAAGGTACCCGCGCCACCAGAGCTAGTCTTCAGAGCAATAGCCAGAGCCTTAGACTCTGCGTTGACTCCTGCGCCAGCGGTGCGCCGCAGCCACTTGATGTCAGCCGCCGTACGCAGAAGAATGCGCTCGCCGACCTGCCAAGGGTTGAGGTTTCTCATCAAGCCACCCGTCATACGAGTGACAACTCCTGCTCCTTCCAGGGGCTTGCCGATCAGAGCAAGCGCCTTAGAGCCGCTCCAGCGGCCCATCGAGGCCATCATGCCCGTACCATGAGGGATAGCCCCCAGCGTACGTGAACCCTTAACGGCAAGAGAGCCTGCGCCCTTGACTACCGAGCCGATGCCGGTGACACCCATAGAGAGTACACCGATCGCCATCTCAGCCTGCATGTCAGGGTCGTTAACCATCGTAGCGCCCAGGTTCTGCAGGAAAGCCATCGTGGCCTCCGTGCGACTGGACTGCTCGTACCAAGCACCGGCGAGCCGGGAGACGCGCTTATGCGCAATCGTAGCGGCTGCAGCAGCGGGGCTCTTAGCGTTCATGATGTCTGCGGGCGTGATGCCTGCCATCTTAGAAAGCTGCTTGTTGTATTCATCACCAAACAGATTGTTAACCCACTCCTTCTTCATCTCTTCGGTGAAGTTGGGGTCGACAATGTTGTGGGCCGTCCACAGAGGGCTGCCGATGGCAAACCCAGCGTAGCGGTAATCCTCGGGGTCCTCGTTGACGTCATACTCTCGAGGGACCACGCGGCGTCCAACAGTGCCGTCGGGCTTGGTGTATTCGATCGTCTGTAGTTCGTGCGCACCACCCTGCCACCACTGGTCAGTGAGGTTCCGCTTGAAGTAGTTCTTAGCAGCGCCAAATGCCCAGGCCATCCCCGTGAAGGGATCGGTCAGAGTATTGCCCCACTCGCCGTCGCGTCCAGAGACGCCCAGACCAAACTGAGCTTTCTCTTGGTATTCGTCAGCATAATCGTACTCGCCCATCTCCATGAGCACATCAGTCAGTCCCGCAATTCGAGCAGCCTCACTACGGAAGCTAGTGCCCAGGAAACCGCCCTGGTCATCCGACGCAGTCTTCTGGACGTACTTGTCTCGGAATTCTTCTGCTCCGGCCAGGATAAAGCGCTTAGTGTTTCGGCCGAAGTTGGTGACGCCAATGGGGATCACGTTCTCCGCGTCCACCTTGATTTCGCCATCTGCGATAGACGCCGCACGCCGTTCCTGTTCTAGCCTCATCTGCTCCTGCTCGTACTCATGCTGTTCAGTAAGGTAGCTAAGCTTCGCAGCGGTGGCCCTGTCTTGGGCCGCCAGTTGCTCAGCCTGCCTAGCTTGGTACGCTTCATTAGCAAACCTAGCCGTAAAGCCTGGCGCATAATTGCGCTCAGACAATTTTCGATTGATATCCATTTGTTACCTGCCAATTAGGGGGTTTAACGTTTCAGGAAAAACCTCGATCCCATTGAAGGGACCGAGGATATAGGTTGTATAAATTATGGGTTCTTCTCTTCGTCGTCGTCGTCCGAGTTCCACCACGCGCTGACGCCGGCAACGAGAGAGCCGAAAGCGTCACTTTGAGCCCTAGCTGTATGAGTAATACCGCCGGCCACAGACTTCTCTATGACCGGAACGTTGCTGTCCGGTGGGGCATCATCAAAACCATCAGCAACACCAAGAAGTGGGGTAGCGAATCTTTGACTTCGGTACACACCACTGCCGTAACCGTCGGTGCCTATCTGAGTCATCCAGTTACCGGATTCATCTCTTGTGAGCGATTTTCTCAAGTCCTCAAAGGCTCCAAAGCCGTCGACCTTGTCTCCGACAAACTTGTCGAGAGTACCAGGACTGCCTTCAGCCAACATGGTCATAAGAACCAGCCGGCCTTGGTCAATTTGGGTTGTCTCTCGGCCAAACAACATCTGGACCAAATATGCTTCTTGGGAAGTAAAGCCCTGGCCCTCTTTGTCGTTGCCAGTATACTTCTGCATCTTACGAAGCTTTGACCAGGTCTCCGGAGTGGGGTCAGCCAGCGTCCGCAGAATGCCCGCAAAGTTTTGCGTAACCTGGTTTTCGCTGCCCGTCATAGAGATAACGGCTGCGGTATTTCGCATCTCATCTCTAGTTTGTTTCTGTGCAGTAAAGTTCTTACCCATCCTCGAACTAGGGCCAACATCGCCGGAGTCCGTCACAGACCAAACCAAGGTGTTGGCCGTTTCCTTAACTGAGTCATCACTGACCGTCACCTGAGGGTTGATGTCCCAAGTATCGCCATTCACTTCAGGCTGATTAATCTCTAGATCGTGTTCCTTAATAAAAGCAATAGCGTCTTCAGGGGATGCAAGCCCATCGATCTTAGTGACCAACTCATAGGTCATATATTTGGTAGGGTCTTTTAACCAAGCCTGCGCATTTATCAGATCATGGTTCTTTTTCTCAGCGGGGTCTAGCTCACGCTTAGAGCCCTGCCAGCCACTGAGGAAACCAGGGCCAGCGCTAATCTGCTTATCTATCATTCTCGTGCTAAGAGTCCTAGAAGATTCGACGATCTTATCTCTGGACTCTGACAGCCAAGCTTTAACCGACTTAGGATCAGTAGGATCAAAAGCCTTTTGACTGGCCAGCTGATCATGAATAGTGTTTGCCAGAATCCGGCAGTCTTCAGGTGTAACGCCAACATTCACGCGCTTCTTAAAGTAGTCATGAAGGATGGCGCTCCTGGCTTCGGCATCGCTGTCTCGGAGAGCCGAGGTCATGCCGGGGATTGCCATAAGATCCTCCACCATACCATACATGAAGTTACCCATTTTATCGCTGTATGGGTCAGCGATTGGAATATCCAGTACCTGGAGATCCTGATTAGTAAGATATGAATTACGCTCCGCAGGCGTCTTCGTCAGTGACTGCTTACCAGTAAGTGCATTGACTTCTGGCGCGGGGTCCATCAGTTTGCCAGTTGCGGGGTCAATCTTAACTCCGCCGGGCTGCCCAATGCTGTCCAACAGACGCTGAGCCATGACGGACTGATTCTCATAACCGTTGTTGAGATCTTCCATATTGTCTAGCCACAAAGCGCTGGACGGTTCGCTGATAATGCCAATAGCGGCAGCGTTAACCTGTTCAAACGACAGGTGCTTACTGCCCATAGCTGTTCTGGGGAATTCTTCCAGGTCGCTGGTGGTTGACCCAGCCACCAAGTTAAGCATAGCTCGCGTAGCAATCTTCTCGAGCTCACCGCTCTGGGTTGGATTAAGCCCGCCCGAAACCTTCGCCATAGTGCGGGGCAGTTCGTTCAACGCAATCTTTTCCAGACTTACGCGCAAGGCGGGGAGAACCATCACAGGATTCTCAGCTGCAATCCGAAGGGTCTTCTCTAGATTTTGTTCATCAAAAGAATTCTCGACAGCGTCGAAATTCAGGGGGTTTACTCTCTTAGAGCTGATGTGAGCTTCCATCCGCTTACGCAGCTGCTGTCCACCGATCCCTCTAATTTCCATAAGTCCATCAATGATTAGCCCAGCCTGCATTCGGTTGTTTTCTTCCGTGTCAGTACTCCGCATAATCAGATTATTAATTTCTGCTTCGAACTGCCGCATCACGGCAACGTCCTTAGCTTCTTCCGTATCTGCCTGATCCAAGACCAGACCCAGGGAATTGCGGGACACCATGATAGCAGGCCAGTCAGCCCCAAGGCCATACTCGCTGTTCTGAAGTGTTCCAAGATCCGTAGTGTGCTGGGTGGACGTAAAGTTCTTAACCTTAACCTTCTGCGCTTCCATAGCCCTGCGTCGGGTGTCTTCAACAAACTTGTTAAAAACAGGACCGAAGGCCTTCAGGACAGCTCCGTCGCTTTCTTCGAGATACACCGAAGGGTATCCGGTAGCTTCGAGAACAGCCTTAGCAAACTCAGTATCGTTCAGGGGAGGGACGCCGCCAGCCATCTGCTCGGCAACCATCCGCTCAACTTCTGCTGTAATCTCAGGCTTGTGGTTAGTAAGCTCACGGACAGCCTCTGTCTCTACCGCCGTGCGGTCAGCAACAGCATGGCCGGCAATCGTGTCTTCAGCCGCCTCCATGATATCTCGGTTATCGCTAAACTCATTCTTAACCAGCTGAGCCCACTCACGGTTAAGAGTCTCGAGTTCATCAACGCGCTCCGACTCGTTCTCGATAGTAGGATCACTTAGGATGAAATTCTTCTTGGCCTTGTAAGCGGCGACCATATCCTTGTACTGCGTACCAGGCATCTGCATCTCAGTCTCGAACATCTTGTTCTCGAGAGGCTGCTTGCTAGACTTCAAGGTCATGGCATCTACCGCGCGTCGGTTGACGCTGTTGGCAGCCGTGGCTTTTTCGACATCAGTCATGTTGACCCACGCCTTGCCATTAACTCCCGTCCGCATCAGCTCCTGCATCTCGTCGATGCGAAGCTCTTCAATTTCTTTATCTTCTTCCTTCTGCCACTTGTGAGCAATATCGACGACAGTCTCCGTGGTCTTCACGGCTGCGCCCAGGAGCTGCGCCAGCTGAGCAGACGTATTAGTCCCGCCAATCTGGTTAGTTCCCTGGCCAAACTGCGTGCTTCCGTAGTCCACCTGAGACTTGTCCAGTTCAGGGGTATCCTGGGCGTACTGGACGCCTTCGTTCTGCACTGGTGCTCCCAGTGAATTCATAGCGTTACCGCGTCCGGGCTTCTGCTTTCTGCCTGGATTGTGTGTGTTCTTAGGATAGTTTTTCATGAGAAGAGGTCACTCCAACCGCCGGCGTCCTTGACCTGACTCTGAATGTTCAGGCCAGAGCTAAAGCCGGAGGCTCCCTGGGTCATAGCGCCTGCGAGCATACCGAGGGTGTTGTCCCCAGGAGCCACGCCGGTGCTACCAGGCATATAAATACTTGCTTCGTTACGCCCCAGCAGATCGCGCTGAGCCAAAGCACCGTCATACTGAGCGAGAGCCTCAAGGCTCTGCGAGTATCGCTGCTGCTGGTTGTTCTTGCGCGCTTTGGCGGCGTTCATATTAACTACAGTCTTCATCCTACTCAGCATACCGCCGCGGATCCCCTTGCCAGTAGCCTCAGCCACCAGAGAGTTCTGCATAGCGATCTGCTGCTTCGCCATCGCATGAGCGTTATCGTGGAAGTTCTGTCGGATCATTCTCTTCTGATCTGAGTAGTTCTTCACCGCCGCCTGTTGAATCTGCGAATTGTTGAACCGCCTCATTGCGTTAGCACGAGCGGCGGCCATGTTCTTCTTATCGTTAGCCAGTGAGTTCTGGAAGTTGTTACGCTCCACTTCCATCTTGTTGGCCATGTATTGAGCCTCGGCATTTGCTGCCTCGCCCATACCACCAAGGATGCCGCCGGCAATGCCAGCTACACCCAATGCGATTGCTACGCCCATGTTATTCTCCTAAAAAGTTTAAGATGTCTTTGAGTTGGTTGTCAATATCTTCAGTTCTAACTTCCATGACTTCGCCCTCGTACTTCTCGAGGTACCAATCCAGCATGGAAGTGCTGTACTCAATCACAGCCGCGGAGTCGACCGTCAGGCCCTCGCGCTTCTTCTGCTCGGTGATAGACGCAATCTGCGCATCACGCTCTCTAGTCAGGACGACCATACGATCGACCGGGACTTTGATGCCTCCAAAGGATGCGGGCCAGACCTTAGCCACGCCTGAGCGCAGCATCACGATCTCGTCCAGCAGGAGGTCGTAGTACCCTCCGGGGTTACCTGCAACAGGCAGCGTACCGTGGGCATACTTAGAACCTTTAACGTCAAGGCCTCGGATCTTGGCTTGCCTCATGATATGAGAACTACCAACTCGAGGGCCGCGACCAGTTACCAGGTTTAGCATTCCGTTGTCCAAATACTGTATTACTCACCTCTCGGGGTGTCAGCGTCTTCACGCGAGCAGCCCCGCTAGAGCGGTTACCCAGAATCATAGGAGCTCGGCGCTCGTCATCTTCCCACTCAGCGACCATGGCGTTGTAAGCCTTCTCGTCGTTGAGTGCAATCTGATGATCGATGTCAATACCAAGCGTGTCTTCAAAGTGTGCGACAGCAGCAGACAGCACATCCACACGGTCATCGTGCTTCAGCGCGCCACGAGTCTCGTAGAGTCTTGTGATCTGCTTCTGGTTCGTCTCGTCACGTGCAGCCTTACGGGACATCACCAAGCGGTGTGCTCCCATGACAGGCTCCAGTGCAGCGATGATACGACTCTCCTTCATGCCGCTGACGCGGTATCCCTCGAGGCCTACCTGGCCATCGAGTTTAGCCACGTGGGGTCGGAGGAGGGAGCCGAACATGCCATCGCCATAGTTCTCCTCGTACCTGATAAGATTCAGGCCAGGGAACTCGGCAGCTACGTTGACCAGCTTCTTCAGCAACGCTTCTTCATAACCGCCGTCAAAGCCGAGCAGTTCGTGAATAAAGACATAACCATTACCGAAGCTAGCAATGCACACCGCGGTCTCATCGGCACCTCTACCTGAGGGGTCAATGAACATCACGGTCTGCTTATAGTTTACATACTCATCAGAAACCCACATGGGCTTACTGAAGATATCCCCGTTCAGTCCAAACGACGGCATGTCCCTTGCGGGTTCCGACGACCACACCAGCTTCTTGGGATGAACCTCGCGGTCCAAGTCAATCAGGAGAAGGTCGTTGAGACGCAGGGGGTACCGGTCCTGGTCAGCAAGGCTGGTGTCCAGGTGGTAATGCAGGGAGAACAGCTTGGGGCCCACGCGGGCCTTACGCTCAGCCAGCAGCTCATCGGTGAACCGCTCAGGCTGGATGCTCTGCCCTGGCTCATAGCCCATGTCGTAGATGGCGCTATCGACATCACGCATCTGTCCCACGGAGTCGGGGTCAGGCATGATGGCAGGGAACTTGTGGCAGGGGTACGCATCGCGGAGCTTGTTATAGATAGACTCCGCACTCTGAGGCGTACCGAGGATCCGGATCAGGCCCCGGTCGGGGTTACGGATCTGCTCGATTTCCCATACCTTGTTAATCAACTTCTCCCTAGCCTCCGCCGTCTCAGAGTTCTTCTCAATCTCGACGTCATCGAGGATGACCGTGTCGGCGTGAGAACCCGTGATCTGACTGGAGATACCTCGGGAGAATACAGACTTGTCCTGGCCCGTGGCGGAGCGGCACTCGACGTTGAAGCCGAAGGCGCTGTCCGCCGTGTTTGGGCCAGGCTCTAGGTGTTTCATATAAGGCACCAGCGACAGGATCTTACGGGTCATCGAGATGAACTCCGTAGACTTAATCGCTGTGGCTGACAGGACCATAACAATATGGTTAGGATCCCGCAGCAGGAGCCAGCTAGCAAACATAGACGTAAGCACAGACTTACCTGCACCACGACCGGCCTGCAGCTGGAACTCTTCGCCGCCGTCTTGAAGACGCTCGGCCATCAAATACTGTAGCGGCGTAGGTTCGCCGAGACCGAGATGCTTCATGCACATGAAAAGGTGATTACGAAAATCCTCTAGGATATCGTCAGTCACGCCCTTAGGTACAAGAGCTCGGTCAATTTTTGGAACTGGCATAATTACTCCTTGTGTAAAAGCGCACCCCGGATCTCTCCGGAGTACACTGGTCATCCCCCGAACTTAAACGGGAGGTCAACTTTGTCTTCAAGGACTTCATCGAGGTTACGGTCAGTAATCTCAATGCTGTCCCGGTTCTCCTTGAGTACATCAAGGACAACCTTATAGAGCTGAGGACTCCGAGCCTCTGGGTTGGACAGATCGTCCATCAGAGAGTCGAAGAGCTTCTCGCCCATCTTGTTATAATCTTTCATGTCAACCTTTCTAGATAGAACTGGGTTGAATTAGCTCTGCCCAGAACGGGCTGAGAGTTTGCGGACCCGCGTCTAGCTTTAATTGTAATGACATCTCCTGCCGTTACGTTGATCACAGCTTCGGGGTGAGCCGAGGACTGATCGTGGCTAGTTGAATCTCGGATGTAGGTACTCGCCCCGATGCCGCCAACAAGCACACCGTTGAGGTGGAATGCTAACGTAGGGGTCGCACGAGCAGCCGCCGTGGAGGTTGCAATGCCCATAAAGACATTGCCCTTAACGCGCAGCACGCCCGTGTAGTTAACTGTAATCGAGTCAGTGGTTACCACAAAGTTGTCCGACGAGGTCGCAGGCCAACGAGGATCGATGACGTCCCACGTACCAACCTGGTTCCCCGTCCACGCGCCTTTGTTGTAATTAACATCACCGACGGGGGCAAAGAACTTGATATCGTAGACTCCAGCGCCTCCGCCGTCTCCTGGCGGGCCCTGTTCACCGACGGGACCTTGATCCCCAGTGGGACCCTTGTCGCCAGGGACACCAACGCCACCGGGCTGACCAGCATCCCCAGCGGGACCTTGATCCCCTGCGGGACCTTGGTCTCCTACGGGACCTGGATCGCCCTGAGCGCCTTGCTCTCCGGGAGGACCCTGATCACCGACTGGGCCTAGCAGCCCTCGGTCTCCAGTGTCGCCCGCAGGGCCTTGGTCCCCGGTGGGACCCTTGTCGCCTGCAGCACCCGGGTTGCCGTTAGCACCAGGGTTGCCATTAGCGCCGGGATCCCCAGTGGGACCCTTGTCGCCTACCGGACCCTGATCCCCTACGGGACCTTGGTCCCCAGTGGGACCCTTGTCACCTTCGTCTCCAGAGGCCCCAGGCTCGCCCTGAGGGCCTTGCTCACCAATTAGGCCTTGGTCCCCGGCTGGGCCCTTGTCGCCCGTCACACCGGGTTCTCCGGCCTCTCCGGGCGTGCCCTGCTCACCGGCAGCGCCGGGATCCCCTGCGGGACCCTGCTCGCCAGTAGCGCCGGGGTCCCCAGGCAATCCTAGAGCACCGGGAAGACCGGGGTCTCCAGCAGAGCCTTGGTCCCCGGCGGGACCTTGATCCCCTGCGGGACCTTGATCCCCGACGGGGCCTTGGTCGCCCGCGGGGCCTTCATCTCCAGTCGGTCCCTTCTCTCCACGGAAACCCTGGGGGCCACGAGGGCCGGTACCAGAGCCGTCCCCGGTGGAGGGGCCAACTACCGGAGCTTTCGTGCGGTCAGGTCGGCCGTGCTCGACTGCCTGGTGCATCCGCCGAAAGACTCCGGAAGCGATTTCAATAACGTTTCGTTCATCCATCAATAAGCACTCCGCTTCTTCATGGACTGTACCTTAGCGTTACCCTTCTGGTTCTTGGCCTTCGGGGTAGGAATCTTCTTCATCTTCTTACCACACTTTTTCTTAGCAGCCATTTGCTTTTCTCTTTTCTTCTTTAGCCTTCCGAGCTTCCGCTGGGCGAACCCGCGGGAGCTGTCTAGGGTTTGCTATCTTTTTCTTTTGCGATCTCAAGTAGGGTAATCCTTGTTTCATGATGATGCAAAGTGTTGTTGATACTGTGAATGTTGTTGCGGTTCTTTTCGGTCTCTTTGATCACGTTGTCCAGCTTGGTGTCGATCACAGGGATCTTCCACACACGGACAAGGGCTGTACCCAGCATGAGTACAATGAGGCCGGCGAGGAACAGGATGATTTCAATCTCCAGATTCTCCATCACCGACTCCTCGCAATCGACGAGCCGCCAAGATAGAAGCCAGTAGCGGCAAGCAAAGCAGCCCGCAGCTCAGGCAATACAACGATACCAGTAAGACGGTTCCAGCCGCCCGTGAAGATTCCGAGGAAGTCCCAGGGGGCTCGCTCTCCTTCAACGTAGGTGGGCATTCCAATGAGTCCACCGATGAAGGGTGCGAGACAGAGGACCCAGAGGACGGTAAAGACGAGCACCCGACGGCCGATATGAGAACCACGCATGCTAGCGCGGTCAGCGGAATCGTCAGCCACAGCTTGCTTCTTAAGCAACAGCTCCGTTGTCTTTTGCTGGTTCTCGGACACCATGCCCATATAACGAAAGATGAAGCCCATAAGGCCACCTCCCAGCATACTGATTAGTTCTGTAGTCATTTGTATTAAATTTCCATTATGTACGATCAACAGGATACTCTGGAGGGACCGCCCCGTCCTCCCAGCCGTACACCCGCCACACGTCTCCAACAATGATGTCTTCAGGCAACATCAAGCGCCACCACCAAAGTCCTTTCCCGTACTGCCTAGAGCCGTCAGGGAGCTGGACCTTGCTGTTACCGGTAGCATTAGGGCTGTCGCTGCAGACCGTATGGATCAGGACGCCTTCGCGCCAGACCTCTACGACCCACTTGGATTCTGCCCAGCTGTTATCGAAAGCACTCAAGTTAACTGATTGGTATCCATAAGTAGATATTGACAGGGCAGCTAAACCACCAGAGCCAACGTCGTCCGTGACGCCGATAGGTCCTCTGATTACGTCAACTGCCAAACCGTCAAAGGGACGACGTGGTGACCTCCACGCACGTCGTCGTTGGGGAGCTCAAGGAACTCCAGTTCGATGAAGCTGTCAGACGAAGCCCACCGCGTGTCATCCACGTCCTCGATGGGGTCTCCCTCC
>ERZ1047821.1755-NODE-1755-length-13685-cov-8.864050_pt1 | contig 13685 bp, 11 predicted proteins | sample MGYA00383096_ERZ1047821 | MGnify/ENA primary metagenome ERZ1047821 (study PRJEB29581, sample SAMEA5548366) | metagenome | biome: marine; feature: coastal; material: water | depth 25 m | study: Short-term variability in the microbial, nano- and picoplankton... | reverse complement strand
TGCCTCAATAGAGATATCAGTTTTCTTCTCCTCTTCAACCTGAAGATTGGTTATAACATCTTGCCTCTCTGTTTCTCTATCAGTTAAAAAGGAGGTCTGTGTTTGAGCAAGGTTCTCTAAAGCATTTAGGGTTTCAACAATTTTGTATGCGGAATCAACAACACTCGATGCATACCCCAGTGCTGCTAAAAAATCAGACAATTCATTTAAGTCAATGAATAAAGCAGTTGTTGGACTCATAACACCATTGATATACAGTGTTAGTGCTTGTTCTTGTAAACCATCTCTTGCTGTATTCAAATCAACTTGAGTTTCAAATAACTCATCTTTAACATTTGTTATTTCAGATTTGATTTTTCCAAGTTTTGTTTGTTCTTGAACAATATTCTGTTGTACTAAAGCTAAGTTATCTAGAGATGTATCGTAACCAGCCAGTGCATTTGCTAATGCTTTTTCTGCAACTGCAAGTTTGGCTTCAACCTCTGCTAACTCACGATTAACTTGACGCAAAGCTGAATCATTTGAAATAATCGCTTTTTCTAAGTCAGTTTTTTCACCTTCATATTGGTTTATTTGATTTGCTACTGCTTGAAGTTGTTTTTCAACTTCTTCAAGGCGCTCTTCTGCAGTTATTGCATTTAGGTTATCTAAAGAGAGTGTTTGAAATACAAATAACCCTATAAGTAAGAAGGTGAGCAACTTTTTATTCATTGAGAGCTTTTCTTATTCCAACATAACTTGCAAAAAACCCAAAAACTACTGATGTTAAGATGAGTCCTAAAGTTAAATTAATTAAGTATGTATCAGAAATTGTTATGTCAAAAATACTTTCAGCGACAATTGAATCTTTCGAATATTGGATTAATCCCCAGCCAAGTCCTACGGCAATACTTGTTCCAAGTAGTGACTCAAATATAGCCTCAAAAATAAATGGAAGTCTTATATAGGTTGAAGACGCACCTATCAATTTCATGACCTTTATTTCTTTTCTCTTAGCAAAAGCAGTAAGTCTCAGAGTGTTAATAATTAAAATAAAAGCAGCAAATGCTATAAGTGCTGCAAACACTGTTGCCGCCAAAACAAGTGTATTGGTCAGGCTTAACAACCGTTCTATAGCTTCTCCTGATGCTCTAATTTCCTTTACTGCTGGATTACCCTCCATCCTTTCAATTATTAGTTGATAATCAGAGGGATCGTTTAAATTTACACGTAGTGATGAAGGTAGTATTTCAAAATCAACTTCCTGAACTAACTCAGGTTGATCTTTGAAAAGGATTTTAAATTCCTCGGTTGCTTCATCTTTTGAAAAATAATCAACCATTCTTACTTCTGGATAACTTTCCAATGAATCTTGGAGTTGCTTATGTGCCGTAGTCGTAACTCTATCATCAAGGAAAATAACAACATGGACGCCATTCTGCCATCTTGAAGTATTATTTTCTACTACTGCTCTGCCTGATAAGGTTGTGAATACTAAAAAGCTTGACACAAGTACTGCAAGAACTGTTGCAACTACTAATAATGGATTTCGTCTCATGTTGATGAAAGTATTTTTGATTACATATGATAACTTATTCATAAATCCTCTTAAACATACGTACCCTCATTTTCGTCTCTGATTAACTTTCCATCAGAAAGTTCTATCACTCGTTTCTTTCTTCTATTTACAATAGATGAATCATGTGTAGCCATTAAAATAGTTGTCCCCGCTCTGTTAATTTTTTCTAGTAAAGAAACTATCTGAATACTTAAATCTGGATCTAAATTACCTGTTGGCTCGTCACATAAAAGAACTAAGGGATTACTTGCTAATGCTCTGGCTATTGCAACTCTCGTCTGCTCGCCTCCAGATAATTGATAAGGAAATTTGTAAGCATTATCTTGAAGTTCTACTAAATCTATTAAGGTACTTGTCTTTGCATCGATCTCATCTGCCTCATATCCTAATACTTCTAAAGCAAAACTAATATTTTCAAACGTAGTCCTGTCTTCAAGTAGCTGTGGTTCTTGAGTAACTATTCCAAGCTTACGTCTTAAGATAGGTATTTTCCATTTTGGAAGTGAAGAGACTTCCATATCAACAACATCAATTATTCCTTTGGTTGGATATGTGTCTCTGTAGAGTAATTTAAGAAATGAAGATTTTCCGCTTCCGGAATGGCCAACAAGATATACGAAATCTCCTTCTTTTATTTCTGTTGTTATGTTGGATAATGCAACACTTCCACCCTGAAATACTAGTGATACGTTTTCTAATTTAATCATTTAATCCCTGTCTACGCCATTTTAGATAGTCTTTGATAAAAATGTTAATTTCACCATCTAATACTGCTTGAATATTACCTACTTCAGTATTGGTTCTCGAGTCTTTAACTTGTTGATAGGGTTGCATAACATAAGATCTTATTTGCCTTCCCCACCCGGCTTCAACCTGATCACCTCTAATTGAGTTAAGCTCTTGCAATTTATCTTCTTTTTCCTTTAGTGCAATTTTACTTCTTAATAATTCAAGTGCCCTTGTTTTGTTTTGTAACTGTGATCTCTCTGCCTGACAAGCAACAACAAGTCCTGTGGGGAGGTGTGTAATTCGAACAGCAGAGTCTGTAGTGTTTACATGCTGACCTCCAGCTCCTGACGATCTGTACACATCTACTCTTAATTCATCATCTCTTATCTCTACCTCATCAGAGTTTTCAATTAAAGGTATGACATCTACTCCAGCAAAACTTGTATGCCTACGTTTATTGCTATCAAAGGGACTAATTCTTACTAGTCTATGAACCCCTCTTTCACTTTCAAGTGTTGCGTATGCTCTGTATGATTTAACAGTTATGGAAACTGATTTTATTCCGGCCTCTTCTGCCGTAGATAGTTCTTCGATGGTGTAATCCATATTGTTGTCATCAAAAAATCTTGTATACATTCGATAAAGAATCTGAGCCCAGTCATTAGCATCAACTCCACCAGCACCAGCATTAATAGAAATCATTGCATTTAAATCGTCATATTCTCCACTGTAAAATGATTCCTCTTCAAGGTTTTCAAGTTTTTTTTCAAAATTATTAATTTGTTTACTAATGTCGATCAATACATCTTCTTCTTCTTTACTTAAGCTAAGTAATTCTTTAAGATCATTTAGTTCATTTTCTAATGTAAAGAGAAGATTGAGAATTTTTTCGTACGATGCTGCTTCTTTCGAGATAGTTTTAGCTTGATTATTATCCGACCAGAAACTTTTTTCTGCCATCTGTTCGTTCAGTTTTTTTAATTTTAGTTCTTTGGCTTCAAAGTCAAAGATACTCCTTAGCTGATGTTAATCTCTCAACTAAACCCTCAATCGCTGAAACTAATTCTTTAAACATAATCTATCCGTGACATTTCTTATACTTTTTACCCGATCCGCATGGACATGGATCGTTTCTTCCTATCTTACCAAAATCTTTATTCTTTTTTCCTTCTGTAGCACCTGATGAACGCTGATTGGCAGTATCTGCTTTATTTTCATTTACTCCATCAAAATTTAATAATAATCTGACGACTGATGATTTAACACTAAAAATTAGGTCTTCAAATAAATCGTAACCTTCTTTTTGGTATTCCACTAGAGGATCTCTTTGTCCCATAGCTCTGAGCCCAATCCCAGACCTAAGATAATCCATTTCACTCAAATGATTTTTCCACGTTTGATCTATAAAAGATAGTGCGGCTGCTCTTGCTAGGTTCCAAAAATTTTCAGTATCTTTTAGTTCATTTTTATTAAATAAATTGTCAAGATTAAGAGCGACATCTAGAGAATCATCTATTTTGTTACCTGAAAGAACTTCTTTTTTCTTTTCCTCACTTAGAAATTCACTTAGTTCATCGTTGACTAATATTTCGAATTGCTCCAGTGACTCATATGATTTTTTATAGGATTCTATATTGTTAGATAAGCTTTCTTTTATATCTCCAAACCAGTCCTTGATCATTTCTGATATATCATCAGATACTAATAGATTTCTTCTCCATTTATAAATAACTTCTCTTTGCTGATTTAAGACTTGATCAAATTTAAGTACATTTTTTCGTATTTCAAAGTTTAACGATTCAACTTGTGCCTGAGCCCTTTCTATACTTTTGGTGACCATATTTTGCTCAATTCTTTCTTCATCGGGAAGATTGAGCTTGTCCATAATTGACTGGATTCTCTCCCCTTGAAATCTTCTCATTAAATCATCCTCTAAACTAATGTAAAATCTTGATTCACCAGGATCACCCTGCCGACCAGACCTTCCTCTTAATTGATTATCAATTCTTCGTGATTCATGCCTTTCTGTACCCAAAACATACAGTCCCCCAAGTTCTAAGACTTTATTTTTTTCATCTATGGTCTGTTGTGTATACTCATCAGTTTTTGCTTTTAAAATACTCTCATCTAGAGGCTTATTTTCATTTTTTACAGCCAACAGTGCCATTTCTTCTGGATTTCCACCAAGTTTGATGTCTACACCTCGACCCGCCATATTTGTAGCTACAGTTACAGAACCTAAACGACCCGCTTGAGCAACTATAGACGCCTCTTGTTCGTGATTTTTAGCATTTAATACTGAATGTTTAATGCCTTTATTTGTTAACGCTTTAGATAATTCTTCGGAAGATTCCACAGAAACTGTACCCAAAAGAATAGGTTGTCCTTGTTTGTTTCTTTCGTCAATATCTTGTATCACAGCATTAATTTTTGCTTGGCTAGTTTTGTAGACAGCATCTTGTTTATCATCTCTTGCAACAGGCACATTAGTTGGAATATCAACAACCTCTAGGTTGTATATCTGAATTAATTCGTCTTCTTCAGTTTTAGCAGTACCAGTCATCCCTGAAAGATTTTCATACATCCTAAAATAATTTTGGTAAGTTATTGACGCAAGAGTTTGATTTTCATCTTGAATTTTGAGTCCCTCTTTTGCTTCAAGTGCTTGATGAAGACCATCAGAGTAACGTCTTCCCTCTAATACTCTTCCAGTAAATTCATCAACAATTTGTAACTGGCCATCATTAACAATGTAATCAACATCTTTTGTGTAAATAGCCTTAGCTCTTAGAGAAGCTGTAAGGTAGTGGATGAAATTTGTTTCTGAGTGCTCATACAAGTTTTCAATCCCAAGTTGTTGTTCTACCAACTCAATACCTACTTCAGTTGGATGAATTTGTTTTTTGCTTTCCTCAACTTCATAGTGGATATCTAGTTTCATTCCTTTAACTAATTTAGAAAATTGTACATACCATTTTGTTGACTCTTCAACACGTCCTGAAATGATGAGAGGAGTCCTAGCTTCATCCACCAATATTGAATCTACTTCATCAATTACTGAATAGAATAAGTTACCTTGCGTGAGTTGTTCTTTTGTTTGAGCCATATTGTCTCTTAGATAATCAAAACCGAATTCATTGTTTGTACCATAAGTTATATCTTTTCTATATGCTGCTTTTTTTTCCTCGTAATCTTGATTTGCATATATAAGACCTACTTCTAGTCCCAAGAAGTTATATATTGGACTCATCCACTCAGCATCTCTTTTAGCTAAGTAGTCGTTGACTGTTACCACGTGCACTCCTTTTCCATAAAGTGCTCTTAGGGCGATTGGTAAAGTAGATACGAGGGTTTTACCTTCTCCGGTTTTCATTTCTGCTATTTTATTTCTTAAAAGAACCATACCTCCAAATAACTGAACGTCGTAATGTCTTTGTCCGAGAGTTCTTTTGGCTGCTTCTCTTGTTAGTGCAAAAGCATCAACTTCTAATGAATAAACATCTTCCTCAACTACACGATCTTTTAAGTCATGGAACAGTTGTTTTATCTTTTCATCAGAAAGTTTTTCAAGTTCCTGTTCTTTGGAATTTATCTCTTCTACTTTTTTATTTAGCTCAGTAGCAAGTTTTCCACTTCCAACAGATAAGACTTTTTTAAAGATACTCAAATCTAGCTTGTGCCATGCTCCCAGGAGTCAAGATAGTTAATTTGCTCTTCGGTAAGTATTTCTAACTCTCCACCCATGAGACCCAATTTTGTCGCTGCAATTTTTAAATCTACTTCGTTTGGTAGCGTATAAACTTTTGGTTCCAATTCTTTATAATTATCTTTGATCCACTCAGCAGCAAGAGCTTGATTAGCAAATGACATATCCATGACAGAAGCTGGATGTCCTGTAGCAGCCGCTAAGTTGACCAGTCTTCCTTCTGCTAGTATCAAAATCTCTTTTCCATTGTATTTGTAGCTTTCAACATGTTCTCTAACTCTATCGACTTGAGTACTGTGCTCTTTTAACGCAGCTAAATTAATCTCTACATCAAAATGGCCAGCATTAGCTAGTGCAACGCCATCTTTCATTACATCGAAATGTTGCTTATCTAGTGCATGCATATTACCGGTGACTGAAACTATTACATCAGCAATTTTTGCTGCATTGACACTAGTTTTAACCTCATATCCATGCATTAATGCTTCTAAAGCTCTAACTGAATTAGGCTCTACAACTGTTACCTTGGCACCCATGCCATAAGCTCTTTCTGCGACACCTTTACCACAATCACCAAAACCAATAACGACAACATTTAAACCAGCAATTAATAAATCTGTGGCTCTCACTACGCCATCCATAGCACTTTGACCAGTTCCGAATCGATTATCAAAAAGATGTTTAGTATCAGAGTCATTGACTGCAACGACTGGAAATCTTAATTTATTATTTTTTTCCATAGATTTCAACCTTATAACTCCAGTTGTGGTCTCTTCCATAGACCCCATTACTGGTAAATCTGCCCTTTCGGTATGAAGCAATGAAACTAAGTCAGCGCCATCATCCATAGTGATATCTGGTTTTGTATCTAGAACTGCATTTAAGTGCTTAAAAAATTCATCATTAGAGACACCATGAATCGCATGAACCTCTACATCGCTTTCTGCAAGAAATGCAGCAACTGAATCTTTTGTTGAAAGTGGGTTAGAAGCACATAATGCTACATTTGCCCCCGCTGCTTTTAGGGTTAACATCAAATTTGCAGTTTCTTTAGTAACGTGCATACAAGCACCAATATTTAACCCCTCTAGAGGTTTACTTTGAGAAAATTCTGTTTTTATATCTTCTAAAACTTTCATTTGTCTTGCGGCCCAATCAACTTCTTGGTTTCCTTCTTGTGCTAATTTAGAATCTTTTATTGATGACATTATTATCCTTTCAGTAGGTTTTTTAATTCTTCTATTGTGTCAATATCCTCAGGCTTCATATTTAAATTGTCAGCCAAATGAATACTTGTTAAATCTCCAAGTAATACTAGTTCCATTAATATTTTTAGTTCATCTTTAGACTCTTTTGTGTAAATATTTAAAATTTCAACTTTATTACCTAATAATTTTTCAGATAACTCAAATCTTTTTTTGATTTGAGGGTGTTCAAATGGGCTTCTTAGGAAAATTAGTATAAAGTTTTCCATACTCCCATTTTCGTCAGCTTGCCATGAAAGAATTTCATTGTGGTGTACTTCTGGCATCGAACCGATGAAGGCTTTGGCCTTTGAATTCTCATTAATTTGAGTTTTCCATCTTGAACTGACTAACTCAGTCAATCTAGTTCCTCCGTATATTACACATGTTTTATTCATTATCTGCTTAGCATATGAACTTGCGAGTTGCTCTATTTCAGAGTCTTCAGAATCGGAGAGTAATTCATTTAAGTGTATTCCAGATTCTCGTATCTTGGAAGTAAAGTCAGTATTTTCATTATTGTCTAAAAACAAACATACTGCCTGAGCAAGGTATCCAAAAGCTGCGCGTGGTTGGAGTCCTGATGGTATTTGAATATATTCTTTGTTACTATTTATAGCTTTTTCTATTAATTTTCCTCCACTTGAAATGACAGCCCAATCAAAGTTATTTGTAATAGCCTCATTTAATCCTGAAAGAGTTTCTTCTGTGTTTCCTGAATATGAGATAAACAAACAAAATGGTTTTTTTTCTATCAAATTGGTGGGAATATTGTAATTTTTTATAACTGTTACATCGGTAGAAGTTACTGTGTCAGATAATAGTTTTAGGACATCTCCCGCAACTCCAGATCCACCCATTCCCATAACTAAGAGAGATTCATAGGTTATAGAATTGATTCCCCCTGAAGTTTCTAGTTTTTCTTGAACTTGGTTTCCTAATTCATATGCAATGTTTGTCATTATCCCTCTATTATATTCGTTATTTTTTTAACTAAATTATCCAGTAGATCAATATTTTCTGCTTCAGCATTAAGTCTTAATTTTGGCTCAGTGTTAGATCCTCTTATATTGAACCAATAATTTTCTTCGAAGTAAGAAATTCCATCTAATGTATCAAAACTTTTCTCAAAATTATTTTTCACATTCAAGATACTCTCCGGTACGTTTTTTACAGTAAAATTTATCTCGCCTGAAGAGGGAAAGAAGTTGTAACTAGAGATTAGCTCTGAAGGTGTTTGTTTTTTTTCTGATAATATCTGTAGAAATATCAGAAGAGTAACAATTCCTGAATCCGCATAAAAGTTCTCTCTTAAGTAGAAATGTGCGCTGTGTTCTCCTCCAAAATCAGCATCTTCGTCTCGCATGATTTGTTTTATATATGAATGTCCAACTTTGGATCTAACCATGTTGATACCTCTACTAGTGAGATAATTTATTACTGATGGAGGTACGTTTACATTGTGGACAACTTTGATTTCACCTCTTTTATCTAATAACCAATCAGAAATAATTGCAGTCATAATACTTCCGGAAATAATCTTTCCCTTGTCATCAGAAAACACTGCCCTATCAGCATCTCCATCAAATGCAACCCCAAATTGATACTTGTTAGTAAGGACAAGGTCGACGAGTTCAGTCAGATTGTCTGGATTTGATGGGTCAGCTGGATGGTTGGGGAAATTTCCATCTACATCCATATAAATTCCATCGTAATTTAGATTGTATGTTGAGGTAAGACTATCTATTACGGAACCAATTGCACCATTTCCTCCATCTATTCCAAACTTCATTGAACTTGTAATATCATCAGGATCAACAATTGTTTTAAGGTGGTTCATGTAAGTTGGAATAACATTTTCATTATTAATTTGAGTAGTTGAGGATATAAGTTTTTGGCTTTCAGATGCGAGTTCCTTAATCTGAACTAAACCTGACTCGATACCAATGGGAGAAGCTCCTGAATTACAAAACTTAAAGCCATTCCACTCTTTAGGATTATGAGAGGCTGTAATAATTATTCCAGGTAAATTCATTAAGCCCGATAAGGAATATACAACGTCTGTTGGAACTGTGCCAATGTAATATACTTCTTTATTATTACTCCTAATACCTGAGGCTACAGCATTAAATAATGCAAGATTTGAGGTTCTGCCATCATGTCCGATGATAATTGTTTCAGCTTCAACAAATTTACTGAATGCAATTCCAATATTGTAAGCAGTTTCCTCTGTGAGGGTATCTCCATAAACACCTCTTACGTCATATGCTTTAAATATTAAATCTAGTTTATTTTCAACCATTATTTAGTTATTGTACAGATAATGAGTAGCAAGTTTACTGTAAAAAACTTTTCTGTCGTAGTTCCAATCTTTAACGAAGAAGATATCATTTTGAACTCTGCCGCTCAAATTTATGATATTTGCAAGAGGAAAAATTTGGAATTTGAAATAATTTTTGTTGAGAATGGTTCCAAGGATGAAACCTTATCTCTTATTAAAAATTTTATTTCAGATAAAAAAGAATGTAAAGTTTCTATTTTGTCAAAGGCAAACTATGGAAATGCTTTGAAACAGGGTTTTATAGAAGCTGCGAATGAAATAGTAATCTCTTTTGATATAGACTATTTTTCAGAAGATTTCCTTGAAGAAGCATTACAACTAGATGATGCCTTCTCTGCCATCACCGCATCTAAGAGACTTGTAAAATCAAGTGATGGTAGAAGGCTCATTAGAAGAATTGCTACCTTAACCTTTGTAGGGATTTTAAAACTACTTTTTAATACTAAATTATCGGACACCCACGGCATGAAAGCTGTAAGAAATATCTCAATTAAAAACGAGATTGAAAATGTTGTATCGACTCAAGATCTTTTTGACACTGAACTATTAATAAGAATAGAGAGGAGTGGTGAACGCATTCATGAAGTTCCGGCTGTCATAAATGAAATAAGGCCCAGTGTCTCGGTCATTTATAAAAGAATTCCAAGAACAGTAAAAAGTTTACTCCGTTTGAGATCTCAACTTTCTAAAGAATCTTTGAACACAAAAAATTTATAAATTAGATACTTTATTGGCAAAATACTGCCGTGTATCAACACTGTTGAAAGTATAAACTGTAATTCATTTTCTTGAATTGAAGGCTTATACTTGTCTACCACATACCATATAAATAGAGGGAGGATTAGGTTTATTAAGTTTGTAAGTACGAAACTGATAAACTCTCTTAAATTACCATTTGTTGAAGATAGTTTGAAGATAATCTTTCTTGATAAAAAATAGGAAACTATTACACCCATAGAAAAAGAACCTATGTTTGTCAGGTAGGTTCTTAATGGAATCTCAAATTGATTAAAAATAAAAAATTGAAAAATATAACTGAATAATAATCCAAGAATTAAATTTACTCCTCCGACAATATATGTTCTAATCAACTGGGCAAGTGAACTATCTTCCTTTATAAAAGGTAATTTTTTTAAATAATTGAGTATTTTATTCAACGGCTTTCCTTTTTTTTGACAAGCTTGCATACAGCAATAATGAAAATATTCCTGCATAGAAAGAATACGTTTCGATTCCAGTTCTTTCAAAAGTTAATTCAACATTTTCAGAATTAGGAATTACTGCCATAAACGATGGAGATATCCTATAGGGACCTTCTCCATTCTTGATTTTCCAATTTGGAAAATAAGAAATTTTAATCATATGAAGTTCATTTGGTCTATCTGTATTAAATGTAATACTCTTTGAAGTCATATTAAAATTAGAAATATTTACGATATCGGTATTACTACTTTTTATGTTGAAATTTGAACTTGGCACCTCTATTACTCTTTGTGTTTTAAGTTCGTCAAAATTATTATATGCTTCATCGAAAAAGTTATCATATTCTGTATTTCTGAATAAAGAACTTAAAGTACGTTCAATAAAAGGTATCTTTTTGTAGGTAACTAACTCTTGATTGACTAATTCTACTTTTTCTGACTCAACGCTAAAAACTGTAAAAGGCTTTGAGGTAAAAAGAAATTCGAGTTTATCATTTTCAATTGCTTTTGTTGTAATTGAGTCGGTGTATGACACGAAATAATCAACTCCTAAATCTTCCAAATACTCTTGGCCTTTTTCAAAATTATTATTGATGTACCTTAATCCGCCGACCGGATTAGATGGTCTCTCCGCTAATCCAGATACTGCAATAAAGTGAAACGGTGTTGTAATACTTGAGTCAAAATATAATCCCTCCATACTTGAGTGATGAGTGTAAAGAGGTATTGTCATTAAAACCATAGGAGTTCCATATTTGTTTAAATCAGAGTTTGGCTCCCACATAATTCTTCCGGGAGAAAGGGTGTTTAGACTACTGTAGAGATTTTCTATATCACCCCACTGATCCTTGTTTTCATAACCATTGAAATTCCAACTTACCCAGTATGGTAAAAAAGAGACAGTGAAAATAATTGAAGCAACAAAAGTCAACTTAAATAGATGTGCAGAGGAAGAAAAGAAATATATAAAACCAAAAGTAAGTATAGATATTAAGGGATACAGAAATATTTGATAGCCAGAAATATTCCACTTATCTACAAAAGTAAGTAAGTATGAAAATAATATAATCGTACTCAATATTTTTAATACAACGTCTCCTTGCTCGTATCTAAAAATATCTATAACAATATATTCAAGTAATTTAAAAAATATAATCACCACACCCAGATTAAGGAAACTTACAACTCTCCCATTCCACAAAGCTCCTTCTGGGACATAGAAATATAAAAGGACAGAAAAAATTACAATAAACCACTCAAAAGGAGAAGTTACCTTGACTGACGTCACTAACTTGATATTAAATAATAAAATAATAAAAATAAAAAGTATAAAGGGAGTGATGTCACTTTTAACTAAGTCACTTAATTTTGTAAACGGGGTGTAACTCATATTGGTTGTGTACTCTAAATTAGCTAATAATGAAGTTGTAAATCTAATTGCTATAAATATGAAAATTAAGCCGGAAGAAAGCTTTTCTATTATTGTATTTTTGGTTTTGATCCAAAAATATGAATAGATAAGGACATAAATTAGGAAAGGAATCAAGTGACTAAGTAAACTGAAGCCTAAAAATATCGCACTTACAACATGTCTATTATTTTTATCTGACTTAGTTAAATGAGCAATAGCCAAATTAGCAAAAGCAATTGAGTATGTGAATGAAAACTGACCAGCTAGTGTTGATGCAAGATTTCCTCCATAGATAGTAAAAGACTCTGTAAGAATATATGTTAAACCAGCAATGTAGCCAAAGATTGAAAAATTAGATTGCATGTTTCTGAATAATCTTTCAAAAGAGTAAATTGTTAACAATATTGAACCGATAACCATCAATTTAAAAGCTATACCGTAAGGAAAAGCTATATTTAGAATAAAAGTAACTACAGCTGGTAATGGAAAATAAAAAAAGTACAAGGGGTAGCCCGCAAACCAATCATTTGACCAACCATTCAGTTGGAGGTTTAATGCGAAATTCTCAATAAAATACTTTATAGGTACAACATGGGCACCCATATCTCCACCTGTTGGCATTGTATTTAAAAACACAAGGTCTAGCCTAAGGATAAGAATTGCAACTAAGTAAAAATAAATCTGATTGAGGTGAGGTGCAAGTTTGTTTTTAACCAATTTCATTTAATATTTTTCCTAAATACTTAGTTTTCCGCTTACCGTTCTCTGTCCACTCTGCATACCAATAAGGACCATGGGGACATGAATTGCAAGACTCTCTTCCGCATTTTATATCCTTACTGCGATAAGAGATTTTTGATTTGTTTATATCAAGGTTTAATTTATTATCTATTAACAATTTGAGACGTTTTAATTCAGATTCACTTAATTCAGCAATTGCTTCTATAATTTCTTTGTCTACCATTAATAAAATGTTACATGAATATTTACTAGATATAGGTTCGAGATGAAAAAGTTAGTCTACATTTCTGGAGGAATTGGTGGAGCCAAGCTGGCAAAAGGGTTTTATGCCCAAAAAAATATAGACCTTTCAATAATTGTTAATACAGGTGACGATGAAATTATCCATGGTGTAAAACTTTCGCCTGATTTGGACTCTGTAATGTATGCTCTCTCCAACATGGAAGGAGAATTTGGGTGGGGACAAAGAGATGATACTTTCAATGTGAGCAATTATTTTAAGAATTATAAAAGCCAACAATTTTCAATTGGAGACAAAGATCTTGCACTTAAACTATTTAGGAATCAAATGTTCCATGATGGGCATAATCTTACAGAAATTACTAAATTTTTGACTGAGTTTTATAACTTAAGTTGTGCCTTACTACCAATGACTAATGATCAAGTTAAGACAACGTTGACAACGTCTGATAATGAAATATTGAGCTTTCAAGAATACTTTGTTGAGCGAAAAGCAGAACCTGGATTAAAAGA
>ERZ1047821.1754-NODE-1754-length-13687-cov-7.314334_pt1 | contig 13687 bp, 12 predicted proteins | sample MGYA00383096_ERZ1047821 | MGnify/ENA primary metagenome ERZ1047821 (study PRJEB29581, sample SAMEA5548366) | metagenome | biome: marine; feature: coastal; material: water | depth 25 m | study: Short-term variability in the microbial, nano- and picoplankton... | reverse complement strand
ATCCATCATAATTAAAGACAGAGAAGAAGCATAACGTTGGCAACGAAACACTTCATTTTTCGGAATCGATTGCATCTGCTGGTGATTGTCCAAGCCCGTCAAGCCATCGGTGACAGAAAGTTTTTCAACTTTTTCAAAAAGCAATGCATTACTTATAGGAATTGCAACAAACTCGAAAACGTTCAGAGAAAAAAATCCAGACCCCCAAGGTTAAAAAACCCTTTCTCGTTATCATTGATATTCAAGACTCCGATAATTTCATTCTCAATCATTAAAGGGATGGAAACAAAAAGTGTATGTTTGAACAAAGGGTTCTTACAACCGCGAATATATCTTGAACTTGCAAAGTCTTGCTCGAAAATATATCGGCCCGATGTCATATCATTTTTCATAATAGGCGACTCACTCTGATAAAGAGTCAAGCCTTCCTGCAATTCGAGGTGATTGTGACTGAGCAATCGTAATTTTCTGCGATACTTATCAAACAGGAAAAAAGAAAAATATTTTACAGATAAAATGGACGGCAACTTTTCTGCCATGATCTTGCTGGTTTCGTCGGAACTTAGGAGGTTGATACTTTTTTGCAAATGGATCAACCGCTTCTAGGGAATCTCCCAACAGACTATTCTGATTCTTCAACAGATTCTAACTGTCTCAGACTCCTTTCATTTCAGTTTTCCCTGTTCTGAGGCACTAATTTTTTGCTCCAAATCGAGTAGATTTGAACTAATTCTAAAATTTTCAATTAAGTCAAAAATCTGACTCGGATTAACATCATGTTTTCCAAAAAAATGTCGAAGAAAATGATAGACCGTTTTATACTATATTTACGCCTAAAACGTTTAAATTTAGACTTCTACAACATAAATAAAACATGAAAAGTCGAAAAACTCTTAAAAATTCATAAATGGCACTCAATTTGCTTTATTTATGAAAAAAAGTCAAAATCAGAGAATATGTCAATAAAACCAAAATTCAAACAGATCCTCACTCTCGCTTTACTATTTATACCCTCCTTCATGGCACCAAACCTTTGGGCTCAGGAGGATTTATATAAAAGTGATGCGTTACTTAAAACAGTAAAAATTGGTCCGCATCCTATTTATACGAGAATCTTGATCGATTTAACCGAGCCCGTTACCTATCAGGTTAAAGCAAATTTCGCAGAAAAACGCATTGTTTTGACTTTACCAGAGACTCAGCGTGGACCTCGAGTTCATAGCAAGGCATTTAATGACAAAAACCTCGAACAGTTTACGGTTAGTTCGCGGGAAGGAAAAGTGAAAATTAATTTTGTTTTAAAACGATCCAATACTCGGTTTTTTCATTCGATGAATCCCGAAAAACCTCAAATCATAATTGATCTGAAGGGGGAGTCTCGTCCTATTTTGAAAGCAAAAATCGGAGGTCTGTCTCCTGCTACGAGAGAGACGAAAAGTCTCAGCCGGCAAAGCAGAAAAGGAGATATCAAAAAAGATGATTCCCGTTCTGGCGGAAAGGTCCGCCTAGTTGGATTCACACCAGAAAAAGTCCGCAACATTGTCACTCGGGATGATCAGGAAAAAGAAAAAAACGGATCGGAAGATTACCAAAAAGGACTTAAAGAATTTCAAAGCAGAAATTACCCCAACGCATCAAAAACTTTAAAAGAATTTGCAGAAAAATATCCACAAAGTAAATACCTCGGACAGGCTCTTTATTTAAGAGCAGAGGCTGAATATCGCAAAACATTTAATGAGCTAAACCCTAATTACGATAGAGCTCTGGCTGCTTATCAGGCTGCCATGAGAAAAAATCCCAAATCAAAATTTTACGATCATGCCTTGCTGAAGGTAGCAAAGATCTACGACGATATAGGTTATAGACTTGAGGCCCGAACTCTTTACAAGCAGGGTGTCAACAAAAGGAAAAAGAGCTTATATAACGAGACGCGGAAGAACAGCCTGGCTGCAATGTTGATGAAAGAAGAAAGATTCAAAGACGCGTTCGATGCTTTTCAACTGATACTCAAAAGCTCCCCAAAAAATCTGGACGCAAAAGCAGGGATTTTTGCGATAGCCAATCGTTTTTATGAGAAAAATGAATATGACCAGGCTCTGAAAATTTATGAGGCGAGCACAAAACGCTGGCCGAACGAGCTAAATAAAAAACCGGAAATCAATTTTAATATGGCCGAAATTTATTTTTCCCAGGAAAAATATGATAAGGCTCGAAAACATTTTTTCAATTTTCTAAATTTGGCTCCCTCTTCAACGAATGCGCATAAAGCCCTGAACCGAATCGGCGATATCTACATGCTTAAAGGCAACTATCAAAATGCTTTGGCGGTATTTGATGAATCCAGTAAAAAGCAATCCCCCCAACTGGATGAAGAAGACAATCCTGCCCTCGATGAAGAAAAAAACCCTATCATGGAAGACAGTGCCGACACACAATATGGAAGGATTCGAATGGCTGATATCGGGATACGTAGCCCGCGCTTAGAAGTCAACGACATCGTTTTTGATGTCTCTTATTACTACAAACCCTTTCCAACGTATGAGAAAATTTTTCAAGAAGCAAAAAATGTAGAAATACTGGCTGAAGTAACTTTGAGTCGTGGCATCGCATACTTAATGGAACAGAATTACTTAAAAGCTATTGAAGAGTTTAAAAAACTTTTCCCACTCGGACCTGAGTCCCGTTTTTCGCAGGAAGCTGAAAGGTTTGTCAAGCAAGCTCTCATTGCCTTGGTGGATAAGTATTCAAAGCAAAAAGGCATGTTACCCATTCTTTATTCCTATAGCGACTTTGTCAGCCTGCCAGTCAGAAATATTAAGAATGCCAAGACCCTACTGCAGGTCGGAGAAGCCTATCAGGCAATAGGTATGTATCCTGAAGCAATCAAGTTTTATGAAAAAGTCAAAGTACTCGATTCTGAAAATTCATTTCGAGATAGAATTTTCCTAAACTTGGGGAAAATTCACTTAGAAGAGAAAAATTTTGATGAAGCCATTATGGTTGGTCGTTCTTTCATCAAAAACTTTCCTCGTAGCAAAAGATTGCTAGAAGCTAAAAAACTACTTGCCCAAGCCCATAAAGGAAACGGGAATTTTCTAGGTGCATTGGCAATGTTTGACGATTTACTAGCCCTGTCAAAAAACAAAGCCGCAATTCACTATTTAATTGCCGAAGTTAAAACCGAAATGAAAAAATATGCGGAGGCCGCACAATCCTATCAAAATGCTATAGCAGAATACGACAGGAAAGAGCGCGTTATTCCCGACTATATTCAGAAATCTTATTATCATCTAGGCTCTTCACTTTTTAAGATGAATCGATTTAAAGCGGCTATTGAAGCTTTTGATTCCGCGAAAGAACTTTTCCCGGATAACCCGTTAAGGAATTGGGCAGATTACCTCTTAATCGAAAGCTACGAACAGCAAGGAGATCCAGACAAATCAAAAGATGAAATCAACAGACTGATCAAGGCCGAAAGCGCCGATCCTATTCTCAAGCGTGCTGCCCAGTCCAGGGCCAATATTCAAGAGTGGGAAAAACAATCAAAAGAAGGATGATTTTAATTTATAATAGATGCAGATTGAAAACCCACTGTAATCCTTCCCATGACAAACCCTGATAGCAACAAAAGTAAAGAAATCCAAACCCTTATCCAGAATATGGAGACTTTTAACGAAGTCACCGAACAGTTGCAAAATTCTTACGATGAACTGCAGGGAAGAGTCAAAAAACTTGACCTTGAACTATCCGATAAGAATGATGAACTGGAAAAAAATCTAGCTGAAAAAGAACGGGTAAAAAATTATCTAAATGATATTTTGGAAAGCCAAACCAACGGTGTCATCGTTGTAGACCGGGCAGGAAATATCACAACCTGCAATAAAACGACTGGAACTATCACAGGAATAAAACCGCAAAGTTGTATTGGGAAATCTTTAAATGAAGTATTTCCTTTGTTTGAATCTGTGGTTGCTCGGCTGGGGAAATCCCGTGGAGAAACCATTAGCCAAGACAAAGACATCGCCAATGCAAACGACGGCGGTACTCTGCACATCCGTATTTCCGCATCCCCCGTATGGGATAATCACGGGGGTCAAATCGGCACGATATTAATCCTCCAGGACATGACCGAGTTTCGCAGAATGGAAGAGTTGGCTCAGCGCAATCAACGCTTGCGAGAGATGGGAGAAATGGCTGCAGGCATCGCCCATGAAATCAGAAATCCTTTAGCCAGCATTGAGTTGTTTGCTTCCCTGCTCAAAAAAGATCTTCAAGGAGATAGCGAGAAGGAAGATCTGGTACAACATATCCGGGCAGGAGTACAGAATATGGATCGCATTATATCGACCCTGCTTTTGTTTGCGAAATCCGCGCAACCATCTCGACAACAATGCGACATCAATCTGCTGCTCACCGAATGCCTGGAGGGAATCAATAACGTTCTTGTTCCAGAAAATATCAATGTGATTCGCAAAACAGGTCCCGGAACTCTATTGGCAAATGGCGACCGCGAATTATTGCGTCAGGTGTTTCCGAATCTAATCAATAACGCGATTCAGGCAATGCCCGAAGGCGGTGAATTGAACCTCATCACGCAAAAATCCTCTGTCCCCAATCCCAAAGCAGAAAATAGTGCAACGGCACGACAGTACATTTCTGTTACCGTAACCGATAATGGTGTCGGTATGTCGGCCGACAACCTTGCAAAAATATTTAATCCATTCTTCACCACAAAAGATAAGGGAACAGGACTCGGGCTAGCCATTTCCCACAATATCATCAAGGCGCATCAGGGTACAATAGACGCGGTCAGTGAAGAGGGAAGGGGAACTTCGTTCACAGTTAAAATTCCAAGTTGGGATGAGGATTTCGATGAAAAATAATGAATCAAAAAAAATTCTGATCGTCGATGACGAATCCGAAATGCGCGTGGCTCTGGAGACCACACTGAAAAGAGAAAAATTCCAGCTCATCTGCGCAGAAGATGGAAAACAGGCGTTAGACAAAATGGAAGATGATGATTTCGATCTGATTCTCACCGATGTTCGTATGCCAAAAGTGAACGGACTAGAATTGTTACGTGCGGTTAAAGAAAGGTCACCGAAAACTCAGGTGGTGATGATGACGGCATATGGGACCATAGACAATGCTGTTGAGGCCATGAAAGAAGGCGCGTTTGATTATTTAATAAAAGGTTCCGGGTTTTCGGCCGACGTACTGGTATCAACAGTCAAGCGTGCGTTTCTCGACCCTGGAAGTTATGTCCCCCCTGTCCTTCGGCCAACCACACAGATGGAATCATTAGGGGACATGAAAAGAATTGTTACGCAGAATGAAGAGATGAAAAAACTTCTGCAATTTGCCGAAAATGTTTCTTACAGCAAGTCCACTGTTCTCATTATGGGAGAAACAGGAACCGGAAAAGAATTATTCGCGCGTTATATACACCAGTGCAGTCCACGCTCCGAAAAACCTTTTATGGCGGTCAACTGTGCCGCCTTGCCTGAGGGCTTACTCGAATCAGAATTATTTGGTCATGAAAAAGGATCGTTTACGGGAGCCACTGAAAATAAAGAAGGGAAATTTGAGCTGGCCAATAACAGCTCATTACTTCTCGATGAAGTTACGGAAATGTCTCCTCCATTGCAGGCCAAGCTGCTGAGGGTTTTGCAAGAGCATGAAGTCGATAAAATTGGCGGCCGGGCACCTATTCCCGTAGATGTGCGAGTAATCGCTACCAGCAACCGCGACATACGAAAACGTATTCAAGATCAAGAATTTCGTGAAGACCTTTATTATAGGTTGAACGTGGTACCGATCAATCTCATTCCATTACGAGAGAGGATCGATGACATCCCCGTTCTCGTCGAAAACTTTATCAACCAGTTTTGCCAAGAGAATGGCAAATCATCCATAAAAGTAGATTCCGCAACCCTGACTCTGCTCAAAAAATATCGCTGGCCGGGCAACATCCGCGAGTTAGGAAATATTGTAGAACGGTCATGTCTGATGTGCCAAGGCGATACAATGCTGCCATCCCATTTGTTCTTCGATAAGGAACTGCACCGAAACGAAAAAGAGGCTCCGCGTATGTCAGGAACCATCTATGAAATGGAAAAAGAACTCATCATGCAGACTCTGGAAGAAGTCAGCGGTAACAAAACAAAAGCCGCCGATTCTCTGGGCATCAGCATCCGCACACTCCGCAATAAACTCAACGAATACAACAGTGCCGATTCCTTATAAAAAATGAGGCCATAACCTCCCCTGAAAGCCAAAAATATGACGGGATTTCCTCCCTATGCTTAATTTCTCGCAACTCTCATCTTCCCCTACCATCACCATAAGCCTATATAAGTAAAAGAGTTTCTTTGAACTCTCCCTGCCAGCCAAGATATTTGAGAAATGGTATGGTAATTGCTTACTTAATACCGAACCCCCTCAAATTGTGGGTTTTATTAATAATTGAAGTTTAACTTTTCAAGGAAGGGCAGGATCATGGATTTTCTCACCAACATGAAAATCAGTTCATCGGGATTAAATGTGCAAAGAAAACGCATGGAAGCAATTTCCAGTAACCTTGCCAATCTCGAAACAACCCGAACTCCAGAAGGTGGCCCTTACCGCAGGAAAGATATATTGGTGACTGCGGTTCCTATGGAAAGTGAATTCGGCAGTATTTTTAAAAACCAACTGGGGGATCGACTCACAAAACCACAAATTACGGAAGTCGTAGAAGACCAGACAGAACCACGTCTGGTTTATAACCCAAAACACCCGGATGCAAATGACCTGGGTTATGTGGCCATGCCAAATGTAGACCCAATGAAGGAAATGGTGAATATGGTAACCACGCAAAGATCATTTGAAGCAAATGTGACAGCAATCAACGCGTCCAAGGCGATGGCAACAAGAGCCATTGATCTAGGTCGATAATAAAAAATAATATAAACCATAAAAACTAAATTCTCATGGATAACTTTCAGGATTTTCTAGGACAACTCGGCGAACGATTTAACCAACTTTCGCAAGGTAAAAAGGTTGCCGCACTTTCTTTGGTGGCTTTGGCTCTTGCATCGCTACTTGTGATGTCTTTATGGCTGAAGGCACCCGACTATCAGCTTTTATATGCGAACCTTTCACAGGAAGATGCAGGAGCAATTGTAGAAAAACTGAAAAACCAAAAAATCCCTTATGAGGTATCAAATGGTGGACGTACCATTCGTGTCGCTTCCGACATGATTCACGAAACCCGTTTGCAACTTGCTGGTGAAGGGTTGCCTGAAGGCTCTGATGTTGGGCTGGAAATGTTTGAGGATACTCCTCTGGGAATGACAGATTTTATTCAAAAAATAAACTTTCAACGCGCTCTTCAAGGTGAGTTGACACGAACAATTAAAACTCTGGATGCAGTTGCTCAGGTTCGAGTCCATCTGGTGATTCCCAAGGACAATCTTTTCCGAAAACAAAAACCAAAAGGTAAAGCCTCTATCACTTTGAAACTTAAATCTGGTAAGTCGCTTTCAGAAGGACAGATTCAGGGGATTGTGCATTTGGTTTCCGCCAGTGTGGGTAGCATCGAAGCGTCCAATGTCGTCATCGTAGATGTGAATGGAAACCTTTTGTCGGGCGGAAAAGAGGCCTCCGAAGGGGCTATGATGTCTACTTCCAATTTCAAACATAAACTACGTGTGCAAAAAGAATTGCAGGCAAAGATTATAAAAATGCTGGAAGATGCTTTAGGATCGGGAAAAGTAATCGCCAAGATATCCACCGATCTGGATTTTGAGCAGGTGGAACGGACCGAAGAAATTTTTGATCCAGATTCACAGGTGGTACGAAGTGAAAATCAGATCTCGGAAAGCTCTGTTGGTTCTATTCCTCCCGGAGGTATTCCTGGAGTGCAAGCTCTCGTCCCATCTGGAGAGGACTCAGGGAGTGGGGTCGGCCAAGCGGCGAAGAGAAATAAATCTAATGCGGTTTTTAATTACGAAATCAATAAAGAAGTTCGAAGAATTTCTAAACCTGTCGGAGAAATTACCAAACTAAGTGTGGCCGTGATGATTGATGGAACAATGGCAGGCGATCCAGCTGAGTATCAACCTCGTACTCCGGAAGAGATGGCAAAGTATCTGCAAATGGTTCAATCTGCTGTGGGCTTCGATGCAGAGCGCGGCGATGTTGTTCAGGTTGAGAATATTCAATTCGATCATTCTCAGTTGGACAAAGAAAAAGCGGAAATCGAAAGCGCAGAGCAGATTGATCTAGCAATGGAAGTCGGCAAACTAGTTTTGGGATTAATTTTCCTCATCATGTTCTTTACCCGAGTCATTCGTCCAATAATTACCTGGATGACGACAACCGTTGAAGTCATCCCCCAAACCGAACAGTTGGGAGTAGCTGACAATAACCCAGCCGATGAAGAGACAAGAAGGCTTAGTGAAATGGAAACCCACGCAGATAAAATCAGAAAATCAGTAAATGAGTTTGTTGGCCAGGATCCAAAATACACAGCGGGTGTAATCCGAAAATGGATGCGAGAAAAAGTCGCTACTACTGAATAACAATTGAGGCTTGGAGAATTATGAGTAGAAAATATTTAGGTGCAGAAAAAGCCGCTATACTATTGATGAATGTTGGAGAAGAAAAAGCCGCTCAGGTTCTAGCAAATATGGATGAGCAGGAAATTCAAACCATCAGCAATCACATGTCATCCCTAGGGAATATTGATCTTAAAGTAATCGACTCGGTCAATAAAGATTTTTATAACCTATTGGAATCGGAGACAACTGGGCTGGAAAAGTCTGGAACGGATTTCCTTAAGTCTGCCTGGAATAAGGCATTGGAACCTGCCAAGGCGACAGAAATATTAGACAATATAACTTTGCCGGGTAAGGAAATAAGTGGTGGACTGGAAAAGATTCGCCTTCTTGAACCTGAGGTTATCGGCAATTTCATTAAAAATGAGCATCCACAAACGGCGGCTATCATATTAGCGCATCTGGAACCGGACGTGGCTAGCCAGGCTGTAAATAAAATACCTGAGAATAAACGCATGGAAATTGTCCACCGATTGGCTACTCTGGAAAAAGTCTCTCCAAAGGTGCTAAAAGAACTGGATGATGCGCTCCAAGCGGAGTTTCAATATTCTGGAAACATTTCTGGAAATAAATTGGGCGGAAAAACAGTTGCAGCCAGATTGATGGGGGCTATGGATAGAGCAACGGAATCTACGATCCTCTCTTCCATGGAAGAGATCGATTCCAATATGGCAAATGAAATTCGCAAGCTGAGATTTACATTTGAGGACCTAGAGAGAGTTGAGGATGAAGGCATCCGACTTGTTTTAAAAGATGTCAGCAGTGAAGATCTTGTAGTTGCCCTTAAGACTGCATCTGAGGAGTTAAAAATAAAAATATTTACCAATATGTCTGATCGTGCGGCAAGTATGTTGCAGGAGGAACTGGAATTACTTGGCCCAACTAAAATAAGTACGGTAGAAAAAGCACAAAATAAAATTATTTCCATCTGCAAACATCTTGAAGATTCTGGAGCTATTGCAATGGATAGAGGAGAAGCCCTTGTCTGATCTACGCGAACAGTTTATAGCCAGTGACCTGCAGCAAAAAAAAGCAAAGAAAACCGTTGCAGTTTCAAAAGAGCGTTCCTTTCAATTCAATGAATTGGAGATCCAAAAATCGTCCATTCGCCGGGGTTTTGCATACGATTCTGAAAATGCTCGAAACTTCGATCAGGGAAATGTAGATAAAGCAAAAATAGGTGTGACGCAACTGCTTAAAGATGCTATGGACAAGGCGAAAAAACAGGTCGGTGAGCTCAAAGAAAATTCAAGAAAACAGGGATACGATACAGGATACGAAGTAGGCTTTAACAAAGGAAAAGAAGACGCCAAAGAAGAATTCAGCCCTGTTTTAGAAACCACCCAGCAATTGGTTCAAGAATTATCAATATTTCGAAAGGAAATGTATGACAAGGTTGAAAGGGAAATGATTGAAATGGTCATCAACCTTACCAAGAAAGTCATTCACTTTGAATTTTCTATACGCGAGGATGCCGTTCAGGGTATGATTCGGCTGGCGGTTCAGTCTGTTTTAGATCGTGAATCCATGGTTATAAAAATCCATCCCACCGACAAGGAATATGCTGAAAACTTTCGACCTGAATTACACGATATGTTCAGTGAAATAAAAAATATCACCTTTGTCGAACATTCGAGAATCGCACGTGGCGGTTGTATTGTCGAAACTAATTTTGGTGTGATAGATGCGCGAATAGAAAAACTGGAAGAGCAGATTGATCAGATTCTTAACCTTGCCCCGGCCCAACCGGAAAATTTGGTTTCAGCCTCCGAGGCTTCGGTTATTGAAGAACCCACACTTGAAGAAACGCAGATCCAGGATGTTCAGCAATCACCGGAAGATGAATCAGATAGCAACGACACAGACTCTAAAGAAAGCCAGGTTTAAAAAAAATGAAATCAACTATTGATTTAAAAAAATACACTACATTCATAGAGAAAGTAGATTTCGTTAAAAAAACCGGGCGAGTCAATTGCATTATTGGTCTAGTTCTCGAAGGAGACGGCCCAGCTGTTTCGGTTGGAAGTATCTGTACCATTTATCCTAGTAACCGACGGCCTATTCAGGCCCAGGTTGTAGGATTTAGAGATAAAAAAACTTTACTTATGCCACTAGGAGATATAATTGGCATCGAACCCGGTAGCGTTATCGAAGCGGTAGAGGAATACCCTACTTTTAAAGTAGGTGATGCTCTTATTGGCAGAATCATTGATGGCAATGGACTGCCTATTGATGGCAAAGGTCCAATACCTGCCACCAAGGAATACCCCTTGATGGGTTCGCCGATCAATCCACTGGAAAGAAAAAGACTGAAGGAGCCTCTGGATGTAGGAATAAAATCTATAAACGGTCTACTTTCTTTTGCCAAAGGCCAGAGAGTAGGAATTCTAGCAGGAACTGGCGTAGGAAAATCTGTTTTAATGGGAATGATCGCTCGAAATACTAGTGCTGACATAAATGTAATCGCATTGATTGGAGAAAGAGGAAGAGAAGTAAAGGAGTTCATTGATGAGAACCTTGGCGAAAAAGGACTGGAACGTTCCATTATAATTGCTGCAGCTTCGGACCAGCCACCACTAGTAAGGTTGCGCGGAGCATTCATTGCAACTACCATTGCAGAATATTTCAGGGATCAAGGCCAGGATGTGATGTTGATGATGGATTCTGTTACTCGCTTCGCTCTGGCCCAAAGAGAAATTGGCCTTTCAGTAGGGGAACCGCCAACCACCCGCGGTTTTACACCTTCGGTTTTTTCTATGCTACCAAAACTCTTGGAACGAGCCGGAACTTCATCAAGCGAAGGATCTATTACCGGACTCTATACTGTTCTAGTCGAAGGGGATGATTTGAGTGAGCCAATTTCCGATGCGGTTCGCGCTATACTAGATGGGCATATTGTTCTGACTAGAGAATTAGCAGCGCACAATCACTATCCCGCTATAGACATACTCAATAGTGTAAGCCGTTTGATGATTGATGTGGTGACAAAAGAGCATCAGGAATTTTCCATGAAATTTAAGGACTTTCTAGCTACCTATAAATCGGCAGAAGACCTAATCAATATTGGCGCATACACTAAAGGCAGTAATCCTAAAATAGACATGGCTATCCAAAAATATGATCAAATGATTCCTTATCTTAGGCAAGGGATGTTTGAGAATTATGATTGGCGGGCGAGCCTGGATGAGTTAAAAAGAATTATGGAGGCCTAAAATTGAGTTTTCGATTTGAAACTATTCTCAGACTAAACAAAAACAAAGAAGATCTACTGCAAAGAGATATGGGTCTGATCAATGCCATGATCCAAAAGCAGAAGGACAGTCAACACTTTATGCGTGAACTTACCAATAATAAAAAGGATGAGTTAAACCAGAAAAAACGACAAGACCTTGATGTCAACACAATGATTCTTTATGATAACTTTTTTCATGGAACTCAAGCTCATAAAACCAGACAGGATACAATCATTTCGGAAATCACCCTCAAGCTTGAATCGAAACGCAAAGAAGTGGTCGAATCAATGCGCAAAAGGAAAACTCTAGAAGTATTGAAGGAACGCAATATGTTGAAAGAAAAAAAACTCAGAGAAAAAAAGGACATTGCTATTCAAGATGAAAATGCCTCAAATTTATGGGGAAGAAAAATGAATTCAATATGAAAAACAAAATCTTTTTCATTTTTATAGCAACAGCCATTGTTTTTCTTATTGGGAAAGCCTTCGATCTTCAGCCGTCCGATATAGCTTACGCTCAGGTCGAAATGCTTGACGGGGAAACAGAAGACAAACGAAACACTACAGATGAACCAATATTAGAAGAAGAAAAAAAGGTTGAACTTCCTACCAAGATGCCCACTGTAAACCCTGAAACATTTCGAATGTTTGAAACTATTGAAAAGAAAAATCGCGAACTGAAACGTCGAGAAGAAGAATTGCGCATAAAGGAACTCAGGATAAAAGCCATTGAGACCAAGGTCAGCAAAGATCTCGAAAAAATTGAAAAGGGTATTTCAGAGTCAAAACAGCAACTTGGAATTCAGGATGAGAAAACAAAGGAAAATGTGGAAGCCTTGGTCAAAGTATACTCCAGTATGAAACCTGAAGAGGCCGCCAACCTTATTGAAGCAATTGATGATGATCTAGCCCTCCGAATCGTAGCAGGAATGAAAAGCAAGATCGCAGGCAAGGTGCTCAGCAAACTAGATGTAAAAGTCGCCAAACGAATTAGTGAAACTCTTGCGGGAAAAAAATTGAAAAGCAATAAAATGGAAGACAACAAAATGATGAAAAACGAAGATAAAAAATAAAGTGAGGCAGAATTAATCTTTAATAGAATCAGCTTCTTCCGCAACATCTGGATGAGTCATTCCAAAAGAAATAATCATTTTCAAACCTTCCTCAACAGACATTGTAAGTGGCTGGGTTTCCTTTTCTGGCAACATGAAAAGAAATCCTGTGGTCGGATTAGGCGAAGTTGGCACAAAAACATTCAGCATTTTTTCGCCATCAGTGATTCCCCCTGGAGTATCGCAACAAACAATTCCCAAAGTTTTCAAGGGTTCTCGTGGATAAGTAATAAGAACCATCTTCTCGAAGGTGGATTTATCTGTCAAAGAAACTGTGTCGACTACTTTTTTGATACTAGTGTATATAACCCGGACAACCGGGATTTTATGGAGAACCTTCTCTCCCAAAGCAACTACTTTTTTCCCGATAAAATTGGTTCCTACGAACCCCACCGCAAAAATAAAAATAGCCAGAAATAAAAACCCCATACCCGGGATATGCCATTCATCCATCAGCCTGAGATTCTGAGGCCCCAAAATTCCCACGATGACAGGCTCCATCGCCTTATCAACACGGGTAATGACAAAGGACAATATCATGTACGTCAAGGCGGCAGGAACAGTAACCAGAAGTCCCGCAATTAAATTTTTCTTTAGTGCTTTTTTAAACATCGCTCTCACCCAAGGTTACAATTTGTTCGAACCCTGACGCCTATCTGAATGATTTTATATGTTCTTTAACTTCTTGTTGGATCCCTCGCCAGAGAGCTAGTTGAGGCGAAGGGCTGGTTGTTTCGTTGCTG
>ERZ1047821.1736-NODE-1736-length-13735-cov-5.758626_pt1 | contig 13735 bp, 13 predicted proteins | sample MGYA00383096_ERZ1047821 | MGnify/ENA primary metagenome ERZ1047821 (study PRJEB29581, sample SAMEA5548366) | metagenome | biome: marine; feature: coastal; material: water | depth 25 m | study: Short-term variability in the microbial, nano- and picoplankton... | reverse complement strand
TTCCGATTGCTTCTGGAATCTATTTGATACACGTTCAAGTAGAAGGAATAGGAGAGCGGGTATTGAAGTTCTTTTGTGGAATGAGACAAGTTGATTTACAAGGTATATAGAACTTATTTAAGAAAATTAGAATTATACAATTATGAAAAATATATTGATTATTACTTTTTTAACTCTTCTAATAAACCCTGCGATATATGCCGGTAATGAAGACCGTGTAGGTTCTGCTGGAGCTGCTCATCTATTGGTAAATCCTTGGGCTAGAAGTTCTGCCCTTGGCGATGCGGGATACGCTCAAATCAATGGCTTAGAAGCGACATATACAAATATTGCAGGCTTGGCGTTTACTGACAAAACACAAATTAAATTCAATTACAGCAATTGGATGGGTTCAGCTGGAATATCGTTTAATTCTGCTGGGATTGCACAAAGAATTTCTGAAAATGGCGTTATTGCTGTTAGTGTTCAGTCAATGAATTTTGGAGATATTCCCATTACAACTGTTGAAAATCCAGAGGGAAACATTGGGTTTTTCTCACCACGAACTAATATTTTTAACGTGGGGTATGCTAGAAAATTTTCTTCAAGTATTTACGGAGGGATTAATTTCAAAGTGATATCTGAAAATATTTCGAATATGAAAGCAAATGGTATAGCAATAGACGCGGGTATACGTTATGTTACTGGTGAACAGGACCAATTAAAATTTGGGATTGCTTTAAAAAATGTAGGACCAGTGATGCGATATAGAGGTGATGGATTGGCTCAACAAGTTGAATATACGTCAACTGGATTTATTGCCTCATTGGAAGAGCGTTCAGCTACTTTTGAGATGCCATCTTTGTTATGTATTGGTGGGTCATATGATTTTATATTCAATGAGAGCAACAAGCTAAATGTAGCGCTTGGATTTACGGCAAATTCTTTTTCAAATGATCAATATCGTTTAGGTGTGGATTATGGAATGACTAATGATAAAATGGCTTTTAATTTAAGGGCTGGTTATGTATATGAAAAAAACATATTATCTACTGAAAACCGATCAAATGCTTTGATTGGACCGTCTGCTGGATTTTCTATAGATGCACTTGTAGGTAAAAACAAAACAGCTTTAGGTCTTGAGTATTGTGCTCGGTTTGCAGGTGTTTTTGGAACAATTCATACCATAGGCGTAACAATTAGCTTAAAATAAATTCATTGAATTTTATTGGAATAGGAATTAATCCTATTATTTAAATTTTTTACTACGATATTATGTCGAAGATTAATTATTATACTGCTGAGGGCTTACAAAGTCTTAAGGATGAACTACAAGAATTGAAAATGGTTCAAAGGCCAGCTATTTCTGCTCAGATAGGTGAGGCAATAGATAAGGGAGATTTATCGGAAAATGCTGAATATGATGCTGCTAAAGAGGCTCAGGGGATTTTGGAAATGAAAATCTCTAAGCTTGACAATGTAATCGCAAATGCACGTTTGATAGATGATTCTAATATTGATCCTTCGAAAGTTTATATTCTTTCGAAGGTTAAAATTAAAAATGTTGTCAACAGTATGGAGATTGAATATACTTTAGTTGCTGAAAATGAAGCTGATTTAAAAGCTAAAAAGATTTCAATTGAATCTCCTATCGGAAAGGGATTGGTTGGGAAATCCGTAGGAGATATTGCTGAAATAAAAACCCCTGGGGGTTCATTAAAATTCGAGATCTGTGAAATCTCAAGATAATGGCCACTGTTTTTACTAAAATCATAAATGGCGATTTACCGTCCTATAAAGTTGCAGAAGATGAGAATTTCTACGCTTTTTTAGACATAAATCCCTTGAAAGAAGGGCATACATTGGTTGTTCCAAAAATTGAAGAGGATAAAATTTTTGATTTAGACGACGATTCGCTTCGGGATTTTATTGTTTTTGCAAAAAGAACAGCGAAAGCCATTGAAAAATCTGTTCCTTGCTTACGAGTGGGAATGACCGTTATAGGTCTTGAGGTCCCACATGCTCATATTCATTTAATTCCATTAAATGACATAAACGACATGTCTTTTGACCAACCAAAGTTAAATTTAGAAGAGGGGAAGATGAAGTCGATACAGCAAACTATTGCTAAAAATTTTGTCTGACTTATTTTAGTTCAGTATTAACAAAAAACATTAATTGCCCCTCATAACCTTCTACAGAAACTTTAAAAGACTGAGATTGATGACCGCTTAGGTTTTTAGTATCAAAGAGCACCCTTATTGTACTTGTTTTATTGGGCAACAATTCTGAGGAGCTTCCTTTAATTTTTAGAACATCATCGTCATCGCTAATCTCTAACCTAATATTAACATTTGAAGTGTTTTTAACCTCGAATGTGGTACTAAGAATTTCTCCACTTTTAGTTTCTTTTAGGTTTTGTACAAAATTCTCAGAGCTCAATGGAAAAACAGTTTTATTTCTCTTAATAGTCATGCTTTCAATTTCAATTTTTCTTTCTATACCAGCAGCTTTGGAAAATACAGATTCATTTTGAATCACCACGTCATCGCTTGTAGTTTGGTCGGCAGCGTATTCACCAAAAGGCGCATATGAAAAGGAAAGTTTTCCTTTAACTTCAGGCGAGTCTTTCAAATACTTTCTAAACACACCATCATCCGCTTCTTTGAAATAATTAATTAATGACGATATTCGTCGCTTTGTTAGGTTAATATTGTATGCAGTATTGGCAACAGGGCTCGCAAACCCTCTAATAAAAATGGACACCTCAGAACCCGTCATTAATTCATCCAATACCATTGCTTTAAATAATTCTAAGTCGCTGGCCCCCTTATCTACTTCATTCGAGAAAAAATCAACAAGCTCATTTACCAACTTTCCTGATTCATCAATAGCTAAACCTTTTGCCACCTCCGTTTTATAATAATCATATCGCTCTACGTATAATTTATATGTACTCAAGTAGTCTTGTTTGGTAGATGTTTTCATCGTAGAGGCATCAGGCTCGTCATTTCTAAAATATAAGGTGATAGGAAGAATTTTAGTCACCATTTCCGTTAAGGTAATCGTGTCTTCAGTTGTCTCTGTAACCAAATCGATTTCTGGATAATCCATATAAATATCACTACAACAGGTAGGGTTTTTTGAATAATAACCGCCCATACGGTTTGATGCCATATATGTAGTATCGTCATGCTTAAAATAATACATGTCATTGGCAGGACTATTGATAGGCTCAAGTGCATTTATAGGGCTAGAGAACACTCCGTCAATGTAATCACTATAATGAATATCTTGTCCACCAAAACCATTATGCCATGTTGATGAAAAGAAGAGCTTATTTTCTTTAGTGTTAAACCATGGTGAAATTTCATTTTCAAAAGTGTTAATTGTGGATATGTTTTTTGGTTCCTTAAATTGAATACCATCAATACTTTTTGCTACCCAGATATCTAAGCCCCCAACACCTCCTCTTCTATTAGAGCAAAAGAAAAGATGGTCTTGACCATCAATGTTAGCGATTCTGGGCATGGTGCTGTTCTTTCCATTTTGATTAATGGAAGAACCTAATGTATCGATAACTTTAAAATTACCGTCAATATAGCTTGTCACTAGGATTTTGCAAGTATAGCTGAACCCGTTATCGTTGCAGGTACTGTAATAAAATTTAGTTCCGTCACTTGAAAATGAACCATTTCCATAATTATTTTCATTATTGAGGAGGTCTTTATTGACTTTGTATGATTTGAATTCACCGAGGCTGTCACGCTCTGAATAATAAAGTTTGTTTTTGTATGACTGGCTGTATACTTCCTCCTGATTGCTTAATGAGTCTGCTTTTAATGATGAGAAAACAAGCCGATTGTCTTTGAAGTCATGAGGGAACTCAGCGTCGTAAGAATTCACAGTTAGAGGCAAATGTATTAATGAATCTAAGTCTTCTTTTTTATTGTCCAATACCCATATGGTTGATTCGACTTCTCTCACCGATTTTTTGTAAAACCATGATGCGCTCTTTCCGCTTAGCTTCTTTACACTAAGTTTAAAAGTTTTTAAGGCTTGTTTATAATTTCCATTTTGCTTTTGCATCAACCCAAGATTAAGCAGGCTATTTTCATACACAGTGGTTTGTTCTCTTGCATAAACTTTACCGTAGTACTTTTCTGCTTCAACATAGTTCTTATATGCCTTTTGGGTTTCAGCATATTTCCATAATAATTCAATAGAATTGGAATCTTGATCAAGCGCTTGTTTATAATAATCCAACGCATAATAATAATCACCTTGTTCGTATTGCTCGTCCGCAAATGAAATGATCTTTTTTAGTTTGTTTTGAGAAGATCCTGCAAAACAAAGGGCAATAAAAAAAACAATTAAATATAATCTGGGCATACTCTATGAATAATGCGTTTTGGTTTGAATTTTCGAATAATATAACGGACAGCAAATTCAACACCACCTCTTAAGTGGCTGGCAGGAACCAACTTTGAAAAATTAATGTCATAACTTATTCCTACGAATAAATCTTGATAATCATATCCAAAAGAAAGGTATGCAGCGTCTTTGTTTCTAAGCCACACCCCTCCATATAAGGCAGAGTAAACGTCTTTCTTTCGATCCAAATAATATTTACCAGAACCACCAAGGACCAATTCTTTGTAAACCCCTTGACTGGAAAATTGAGCGCTCGGCACAATGTCCCATTTTTCATTGAGCTGAAAGGTTCCTTTAACAAAGGTGTTGTATCGGATTTCTCTTGGGATTTCTTGGTTGTAAAAACCTTGGTTTGGACGATTTAAGTTGAATGCGCCAACGCCTGCTAAAACTTTAAACCTGTTGTCTCTAAAATACTCATAAACGATTCCTGCTCCAGTAGACATATTTGTTTTTCTTGAGCTTTCATATGTTTCATTAGATGGGGCACTTGGATTGAAAACATAACCATTGTATTGACTGTCAAAATACAATGCATCCCAATTGATTTGACGATGATTCATCCCAAAATTAATACCAGGTCGTATGACATGAGTTGAATCTTCAGTGAGTTTTATCGCATATGAAATATTTCCTTGCATTTCTACGGTTCTGAATTTTCCATCTCCAGCTTGATCGTTGAACATATTAATCCCAACTCCCAAATTTTTAAACTTACCATCTATTGATAATGCCATTGTACTAAATGGCACAGTTACACTCCGCCATTGATCCCTGTAATTACCGATAAAACGATAGTCTCCGTCAAAATGACCCGCATGACCCGGATTTTGAAATAGTTGGTTATCATTGAATTGTGACCAATGAATATCTTGAGACATAACACAAGGGGTTATGAACAAGCAGGAAAACCACACGAGATAAAGGAGTCTCATTTTTTTTGAATTGCAATCTAAGATACAACAAAAAAATCGAAAAATAAATTAAGGGGTGCTCAATGAAACAGGGATAATTTTCCCATTTAAAAATCTTCCTTGATTACAAGCGAAGTCAAAAATAAATGAACCCATTTCTTCAGGTGTTATCTCCGCTTTGAATCCTGGGAATGCCTTTTCGAGCATTTTCGTTTGGACTGCACCCAAACACAAACAATTCATTTTAATGGTGGAGTCTTTGTATTCTTCTGCAAATACTTCTGTAAAGGCGCACAGGGCTGCTTTAGCACTAGAATAAGCAGTGAGTCCAGGGAATTTTGCTGACCCCTGAAAACCTCCCATAGAACTAATGTTTACAATGTGAGAATTTATTTTATTCAGACAGGGGATGGACAATCTCGTCACTTCCATAATACCGATAGTATTTACTTGAAATGATTTAATTAGATCATTTTTGATAAGCTCTTCAAATGGTTTGTTTACGAGGTAACCTGCGTTATTGATTAAGATGTCTATTGGTCCGAATTGATTTAATTTTGTAGTAAAATCCTCGGGATTAATGTCCTCGAGGTCCAAGTGATGACAGCTTACATTGCTCAATGATTTAAAAGAGTCCTTCATCAATTCCATATTACGCGCGAATGCAATGATTTTACAATCATTTTCTTTGGCTGCCAAATGAACCAAAGCATTACCGATTCCTGTGCTTGCGCCTATAACCACGATTCGTTTACTCATCATAAGAAATTTTGAGTGTTTCACTTGACGGATGAGCTTGGCAAGTCAGAATGTACCCTTCTTTCACCTCTTCATCTGTCAGGGAATAATTTAAATCCATTGAAGCATTGCCTTCCAATACTTTCGCTTTGCAAGAGGAGCACACACCTCCACGGCAGGAGTATGGGGCATCTAAGCCTTCACTTTCTACAGCATCGAGTATTGAACTGCCTTTTCCCGCGAGTTCAAATGAAGCTTCATCATCATCAATCAATACCGTGACTTTCGATACACCATCAAATTTTTGAACTTTAGATTCTTCAGATTTTGTCGGAGTTGTGAAAAGTTCGAAGAGAATTCTTTCATCAGAAAGACCAAAAAAGTTTAGTGTTTCTTTACAAGAATGAATCATTTCTTCTGGTCCACAAATTAAGAAATAATCATTTTTAAGGATCTCAATATTTTCTTTGATTAAAGAGGTTAAAGAATTTTTGTCAATTCTTCCTTTTTGCATACCCTCAACCGTTTCTCTACTGAAAAAATGTGTGGATGATTTAAGGGGTAATTTTTTAATTTCTTCAAGAAAGATGGCTTCATCTTGGGTTTTATTTCCATAGATAAGTACACCTTCATTTTCTTGAGCTTTGGCTTTAAGAATGGACATAATAGGAGTAATTCCGCTACCTGCAGCAATAGCAACGAAGCTCTTGGCTTTTTTGGGAAGAACGAAATTACCTGTTGGCGCAGAAACCAAAACAGGATCTTTGTAATCAGTTAGGTCATTGAACCAATTAGAGACTACTCCATTTTCTACTCTTTTTATTGCAATACTTAAAGACTCATTGGGGTGACTGCAAATGGAGTAAGATCTGCGCTGTTCTTTACCATCGATATTTAAAACAATATTGATATATTGACCTGGTTCGAATTTAAACTTTGATTCTAAAGGAGAAGGAACGTCAAATTCGACCCTTACCGCTTTAGAATTTAATTTTTCAATATTCGAGATTTGAAGGGAAAAGTAACCCTTTAATGCTTGTTTTTCTTTTTTTCCAAAAAGATTGAATATTCCCATAATTTAATCGTCAAATGATATTATTACTTTTTCAGTTGTAGGATGTGATTGACAGGTAAGTACATAACCATCTTCAATTTCATCTTGTTCTAATCCGTAGTTCACATCCATACTTACTTTTCCTTCTAGGACCTTTGCTTTGCATGTACAGCAAACTCCACCTTTGCATGCAAAAGGAAGGTCAATACCCGTTTTTTGTGCGGCATCTAAAATATTTTCTCCTTCCGAATTTAATGGGAATTCAAACTCATCTCCATCTAATTTTAATTCTATCAGGCTGTCAAATGATGGCGTATTTTTTGCTTTGAAAGTTTTTTCTTTTTTGATAGAAGTACCAAAAAGTTCAAGATGAATATTAGATTTAGGAATACCTCTCTTGAGTGATACTTCACGAATCGATAAAGTCATTTCTTCTGGTCCGCAAATATATATGTCATCAATATCAACATCTTTCAAAAAAGCGTCGTATAAGTTTTCACATTTTTTTTCATCAATCCTTCCTTTTTGAATAGAGTTTCCAAGATTTTCTTTCGAAAAAATATGGGTAACGCTTAGGCGGTTAATGTATTTATTTTTTAGGGCTTCTATTTCCTCCCTGAAGATGACTGAGCTAAACCCTTTGTTCCCGTAAAACAAATTAACGGTGCTATTTTCTTCGTGAAGTAAAATACTTTTAAGTATGGACAGTATTGGAGTAATTCCACTACCCGCAGCAAAAAGCACATAGTTTTTCTCTGCTTCCTGAGCTGGGATGTGTTTAAAATTTCCAGCAGGTGGAAAACTTTCAATTGAATCTCCTTTTTTAATTGCAAGATTCGCAAAAGTTGAAAATACTCCTTTTTCGACTTGCTTAATGGCTACTTTGTGTATTCCTGATGATGGTTCGGAGCAAAGCGAATACGACCTACGAAGCTCTTCACCGTTGATTTCTTTTTTAAGCGTAAGGTACTGACCTGAGAAAAAAGAAAATTTCTCTATCAATTCATCAGGGATGTTAAATGACAGTGATACACAATCTTCCGTTTCTTTAACGACTTCTTCTATTGTTAGTTTATAAAAATCAGACCCCATAAAAAAAACGTTTCTATTTAAGTGCTAAAATTAATCAATCTTATTCTGATTACAAGTGGTGTAAAACATTGTTCAATTAGATTTGTTTTAGATGGTGTAGTTTATACTTATATTTGTTTAGTTAATGCTTTATTCATGAAGAACATAGATATCAAAAGCTTAGAAGAAAAATTTCAAAAAAAAATTGATCAAGACATCAAGATAGAGCCTAACGATTGGATGCCTGATAATTACAGGGCAACATTAATTAGGCAAATATCACAACATGCGCATTCAGAGGTTGTAGGAATGCTTCCAGAAGGAAATTGGATCACAAGAGCCCCAAATTTGAGGAGAAAAGCGGTGTTGCTTGCTAAGGTTCAAGACGAAGCTGGTCATGGTTTGTATTTATATTGTGCCACCGAAACTTTAGGGGCAGATAGAGAAAAAACAATTGACGATCTCCATTCTGGTAAAGCCAAATACTCATCAATATTTAATTATCCAACACTTTCTTGGGCGGACATGGGTGCAATTGGTTGGTTGGTTGATGGTGCAGCAATAATGAACCAGGTTCCGCTTTGTAGGTGCTCATATGGACCGTATGCACGAGCAATGGTTCGTGTTTGCAAAGAAGAATCATTCCACCAAAGACAAGGTTTTGAAATCATGACCAAATTGGCATCAGGCACTAGGGCGCAAAAAGAGATGGCTCAAGATGCACTAAATCGATTTTGGTGGCCGGCATTAATGATGTTTGGTCCGAGTGATGCCGATTCAAAACATACAGCCCAATCAATGAAATGGAAAATTAAACGTCATACAAATGATGAGCTTAGACAGCAGTTTGTTGATATCACTGTTCCACAGGCTGAAATGATTGGCTTAACTATACCGGACAAAGATTTAAAATGGAATGAATCTACAAAGTCATACACCTATGGTGAGATAAATTGGGATGAATTCTGGCAAGTTGTTGGAGGAAATGGCCCTTGCAATAAAGAAAGGGTTGACGCAAGAAGAAAAGCCAAAGAGGATGGTAAATGGGTAGTTGAGGCGGCAATGGCGTTTGCCAACAAAAGGGCCGCAAAAAAAACAGCATAATATGACAAAAGATAAAAAAGACTGGCCTTTGTGGGAGGTTTTCATTAGAAGTAAGCAAGGACTCAATCACAAACATGTTGGAAGCCTGAGGGCTGCAGACTCGACAATGGCAATTGAGAATGCAAGAGACGTTTACACCAGAAGAATGGAAGGGATTTCTATTTGGGTAGTTCCTTCAAACTTAATCTCAGCTTCAGATCCTTCGGATGAAGAATCACTATTTGAACCAGCAGTCTCAAAAGTATATAGACATCCGACGTTTTATGACGTTCCTGATGGAATTTCACACATGTAATTATGACAAAACAAGAGGCATTATACAATTACGTTCTTCGGTTGGGAGATGACAGTTTGATTTTAGGTCAGCGATTGGCCGAATTGTGTGGTCATGGTCCAATCCTTGAAGAAGATATCGCGTTAACAAATATTTCTCTCGATTTAATAGGGCAGGCAACGTTACTTTTGGATTACGCAGGAACCTTGAGGAGTGAAACAAAATCCAACGATGACCTGGCTTTTTTGCGACTTGAAAAAGAGTATGTGAATGTGCTGTTGCTGGAGCAACCCAATGGTCACTTTGGAGATACGATTATGCGCCAATTTTTGTTTGACGCTTTCCGAAAGCCTTTATTAGAAAAACTTCAGGATTCATCTGATAAAGGGCTTGCTTCAATAGCAGAAAAAGCGTTAAAAGAAACCAAGTATCATTTAAAACACTCTTCAGAGTGGGTTATAAGACTGGGAGATGGTACGGATGAATCTCACAGCAAAGTTCAGGAATCCTTACATACTTTATACAGGTATGCACATGAATTGTTTTTTGAAGATGAATCAGATTTTTTATTACAGAAAAGTAAGATTGTTCCTGAATTAAGTGCGGTGAAGTTAGAATGGGATAAGACGATAAAGGATGTGTTCTCAATGGCTGGCATTTCTCTTCCAGAAAACAATTGGAAGTTTGAAGGAGGGCGCCAAGGAAGACATTCTGAGCATATGGGGTATTTGTTAGCAGATTTACAATACATGCAACGAACCTACCCCAATATGGAATGGTAAATCCAATGAATCATATCTGGAGCCTATTGGAGGAGGTTTTTGACCCAGAAGTACCTGTTCTTACTGTAGTCGATTTGGGAATAATTCGTTCTGTAGAAGAGAAAAACAAGATGATTCATGTGACCATCACCCCAACTTATATAGGATGTCCTGCAATGCAAACCATAGAAGAGGATATAAAAACGAAGTTTGAAGAAAACGGAATATTAAACTTCAAAATCAGCACATCAATATCCCCAGCTTGGACTACAGATTGGATGTCTGAAAAGGGCAAAAAAAAGCTGAAAGATTATGGTATCGCTCCTCCGCAAAACGAACCCGACAAGTCATTGTTATTCGCTGACCCTGTTGTTGTTCCTTGTCCGAGATGTGAATCAGAAAACACTAGAATGGTGAGTCACTTTGGCAGTACAGCGTGTAAGGCTCATTATCAATGTACCCAATGCAAAGAGCCCTTTGATTATTTTAAATGTTTTAAATAGATTTCTTTTTAAGAGAAAGTGTATCGAGCCAATAAATTAATTTAAGAGAAAAGCTGTTTGTCGGACCGTTTTTAAAGGTGTTATTCAAAGTGTTCCAATAGTTTTCACTTACTTCTGCATCTGATGTGAAAATCGAGTTTTTCCAAACCAAATTAAGTTCACTACCTGGAAGAAATACCCATCTAAACACCATGTCAATCGTAAAAGCATTGTAATTGATATCATATACTGAGATACCATTTTCATCTAATCCAGAATAGTTTTCGAGCTTAGAAAGTCTTCCGTTACTTAATAGCTCATTAAAGAAATTATATGAAATTTTAGAATTATAATGCCTCAGTCTAAAAGTGAGTCCGATTCGATTTGTGAGGGTATAATCTAGTCCCATTGTCATGGTTGATGTTTTACGATTACGATTTCCAAAAATAATGGCACTGCTCGTATCGACTGGATTCCCGAAGGATACAGCATATCCTTCACTATTAAATTGAAAACCTTGGTCCCAACTAGGTGTTATGAACAACTGATCGTTTAAGCGAAACCTGAGCTCCAAATCATAATCCCATTCCCACCAATTGTCTCTTTCCACCGCAACATAACCGACTCCCGCATCTACCGCAACTCTTTTTTGATAGTTCGAGGAAAACCAAGCCCGGTTGTATGTCCAAATAGGTCGAATGAATTTTTCTCCCCACGCCCTCGGTTCGAAATAGTCGTTGCTTTCAGTCATAGAACCATCGAACATAATTCCTCCCGCATTAAACGATTTATTGACCATTATTGTACGCATTTCCCAAAAAGTTGCACCGTACAAGTTCTGTTCATATAATCTTTCATGAGAAACAGATACGTTACTTATGAATTTATTGAGGTTCCAAAAGTTGGGCTTAAAATTCCTGTAGGCCATATTTAATTCGGTGACTCTACTGTTGTTTGCTCGAAGAAAACCAAGATCATTAGGATTGTAGGTATCTGATTCTTCATAATACTCCATACTAAAAGCGAAAGCTCCTCTTTGCTTACCAGCCTCTATTCCCCAAGTATGACCTAAAGAGGTATTTGTTTGATTAAAGATAGCAGATAAAACAGCCTGTCCTTCAATAAAGTAATTGTTGTTATTCGAATTGAGCTGTGCATTTATTCCAGTAACATTTGCATCATAAAAACTACCTTGTCTCCATACACTTGTGTTTGTTAAAGTCACAAAACTGTTGTTCTTTAGGTTTTGATCTAATACAATTACATTATAATTTGTTAATGGAGAAACCGTAACTTCTCTTTCCTCTCCATCCAATAAATTCAACGCTGTTCCCTGCTGAGCGGCCGTAATTCCGTTAAAAACGCCTATCCCAAGACCGTTCTTTAGTCGACCTGAAACTTTACTTGCATTATATAATTTTGGAACACTCGGAAGATTTAAGAGCTCTTCATTTTCATTTAATTCATTATTCAAAACAGCTCCTGGAGCTTGAATACCTATTCTTCGGCTGTAAAACAAACCTGATTTTGTAAATAATTCCGTTCCCTCGGTAAAAAATTGCCTGTTTTCATTAAATTGGATTTCAAAGGGACTCAGATTGAGAACCTGGCTATCAAATACAACTTGTCCAAAATCAGGAACCAAAGTAACATCTAAAGTAAAGGCCTCATTTATTCCATATTTGATATCCATACCTCCATTATATGACGTACTTGTTCCATTTTCTTTGGAGTGGTTGACATATCCAGATAGATAAGGAATTAGTGCGAGTCTTAAAGGGGGCTCAATACCTTTTATGCCGTTTACTTTTCCGCTTTCAAGGAGATAGTTTTCGAGATCGGGGTTTACAGGATGCCATGTGTTTTCTTCTCGATATCGGCTAATGGCTCTCCCAAAATTAATGTTCCAGTTTTGAATGTTATCCTTTGGAAATCTCACGGCAGAGTATGGGATTTTAATTTCAGCAAACCATCCATCCTCTTTAATCACAGTTTTACTATTCCAAACAAGATTTAAAAGGTCATTAAAATCACCATTGAAAATTTTTGCATCCAATTGAACACCGACACTGGTTAAGCCGAAGAAAAATCCATTTTGATGGTCATTATATGTATCCAAGAATATGGCAAAAAGATCTAAATTGGGGTTAAAATCGTCTCTTGCCGACAAGATGCGAGAGACTGAGTCCCCAACATCAAAACATTTCACCCCAAAAAACAAAGCCTCATCATTGTAGAGTAATGCTACTTCTGTAGGTTTTGACGGTTTTTTTCCTGGGATAGGTTTGAGCTGAGTAAATTGACTTTGCCATTTAACCTTTTCCCATTCTTTCTCGTTGAATTCTCCGTCTAAATCTATTGCACCAGTTATTTTTAAGGCATCAATGCCTTTTTGACCAAGTACGCATGATGCTAAACAGCAAAAGATGAACAAAAAACAAATTTTCATTGTGTAAAAGTAATACTTCAAAATCATTCTTAATAGTATGTACTTGATAAACAAATAAAAATTAATTTTGTGTATGAAAGAATATGAAAGTTTGAAGAAACAGCTGGAAGCTTTAGATTTCCCTCATGTATATTTTTTCAAGTTTATTGTTCCCAACGAAAATGATATTGTTGCAAAAGTTTCTGCTCTATATGATTCAAATACTCAACTTCAAATCAAACCTTCATCAAGTGGGAAATTTGTTTCGGTAAGCAATAAACAAGTAATGCTTTCAGCCGATGACATTATTGAAATTTATAAAAAAGCCTCAAAAATTGAGGGATTAATTGCGCTTTAGAGTATGATAATAGATGTATTAGTAGCTTCATTAATTGTGTTGGCAGTAATTATCGCCTACAGGTTATTCTTGAAAAGGTTGAGTAAAGGTCGGGTTGACGCAAATGAATATTGTGTATTGTACAGCACTGAAACTTTT
>ERZ1047821.1704-NODE-1704-length-13891-cov-6.027681_pt1 | contig 13891 bp, 14 predicted proteins | sample MGYA00383096_ERZ1047821 | MGnify/ENA primary metagenome ERZ1047821 (study PRJEB29581, sample SAMEA5548366) | metagenome | biome: marine; feature: coastal; material: water | depth 25 m | study: Short-term variability in the microbial, nano- and picoplankton... | reverse complement strand
TTTAAATTGAAAAATAAATTAAGAGCAAATAGCCCGAAATTAAATAAAAGCAGTAGATCAGCGACAGCAAACTTTCAAGACAATAGCTTGTATCCAGTAACGGGAAACCCTGTGTGGATAGACTACATAATGATAAGAAGAGCTGCAAGAGTTAGTCAGAAATCGTTGTGGGTTGAAGAACCAAGAGGGAAAAACCGCCGCAAAAACAAGAGGCTTTCTGACCACAACCCTGTTTTGTCAATTGTTGTATATGATAAAAAATAAGATTGATGCAACCATTTAATCCGAATATGAGTCTTTATATTGTGAGTTATGGATGAAATGTCTTTAATTACAGGTTGTATTAAAGGCAATCAGATAGCTCAAAAGACGTTGTTTGATAGTTTTTCACCGAAATTTTTTGCGCTCTGTCTTCGATATATGAAGAGTACAGATGATGCAGAAGATGTACTTCAAGAGGGGATGGTAAAAATATTTACCAAGCTTCCCGAATACAAGGGCAAAGGATCTTTTGAAGGTTGGATGAGACGCATTGTTGTGAATACGTGCCTAGATCAAATTAGGAAAAATCAAAAATTAAAATTTGATGTTTCTATTGATAAAGAGGAGTATAAGCTAAGTATGAATGCGCACATTTTGGAAAACATGTCGGCCAACGAGCTTATTGAAGAAATAAAAAAAATGCCTCCTGGTTATAGGGTGGTTTTTAATATGTTTGCGATAGAGGGGTATTCTCATCAAGAAATTGCTGAGAAGCTTGGAGTAAAAGAAAGCACTTCGAAATCTCAGTATTTGAGAGCTAGAGCATATTTAAAAGAAAGAATTAGTAAACAAGATGATTGAGAAGGATAACATACAAGATTTATTGAGAGAGAAGCTTCAGTCGCATGAAGTGACTCCTTCAGATGCCGTATGGAAGAATGTTTCGAGTTCTTTGTCTAGTGCTGCAGCTTCGAGTGCCGCTGCTGGAAGTTCAATACTTTTTAAGGCTGCAGTGGCTGTCATCGGTGTTTCAGGCTTGGGAATTGCAACATATTTTGTTTTACAAGAAGAAGAAGGTGCAAAACCAACGACTTTATCGAGTATACAACTGGATCAAAACGAAGAACCTGATGCGGAAATAGAGTCTATTGTTGTGAATTCAAAGGATGCTGTTGAGGTTTTAAATGAAGAGGAAACAAATCCTGTTCCTATAGAGCCTAATACGAAAGGAGTTCGTTCAACAGAAATTGAGGAAATAGAAACACCTACTGAAGAGTCATTTATCGCCGAAACGGTCAATCCAACACCGTCTGAGCCCAATGTTTCAATCGAACAAAACACTTCTCCGGTTGTCAACACGCCTGCTAGTATCAATGAAGAACCGATTATTGTTGAAGAAGTTGTTGATGTCGAAGAAGAACTTGTAGAAACGATTGAAGAAACTGAGATAGAAGAAAGAGTCGAGGACGTTGAAGAAAACATTTCTTTACCAAACATTTTTACACCTAATAATGATGGGGCAAACGACTTTTTCACGATTGACATGAGTGAAAAGCTAGACTTTCAAATAGTTGTCATCGATCAAACCAATACGGTAGTCTTTCAGTCGAATGATAAGAACTTCCGATGGGATGGTACAATGATGAGTGGAGAACCGGCTCCTTCTGGTAATTATGTTTACTTCCTTTCCGCAAAGACAATGAGCGGGAAAGACTTTGTGAAATCATCCAAGCTAAGAATTCAACGTTAATCTGTTTTAAACGGTAGACGTCTATAATCCATCTTTTTAATTCCCAAGTAGAAATAATAATTCCCAATTATTATAATAATATGCGAAAGGTCGCCTTTATCAAACCATGGAAATGGATTTACTTTTAAAAGAAAGATAAAAAAGCTGGGAAGCATGATCATTACTCCAATAAACAAATACTTAAAATCTATATACCCTCTTTTTATATTATAAAAGCTAAAGAAAGCTACCGAGATAAATACACCAATAAGAGTGTTTATCGCTATGGGTATAAATCCAATGGTGTGCTCCTCTTGATATGCTTTTGTTGAAATAACGGTGATAACAATTAAAAAAATCAAAATCATTTTTGTAAATGCAATTTTTCCAAGGATGTTTTCTTTATTCAGGTTTTTCACGGATTTAATCATCGCTTTTTCGATAAAGTAAGCACACAGAATGGCAGAAATCCATGTTGGGAATTTACCCTGCGGGCCGGTATATTCAAATAATGAATGGGCTAAGCCTCCGCAGAAGGCCCCTATTCCAAAAATTAAAAAGAAATAGTACCAATATTTTAAAAATGAGTGCTGGGCTTTGATTTTTTTAAGCTGTACCGCAAAATAGATGCTGAACCCTCCCATTATAAAATCAGTAATTAGAGCGTTTGGCTCCAATAGGGTAAACCCATTAAATTCTAGGGCAATTTTAGTAAAATCTTCTCCAATGAGCATAATGGCGACAAATTTAGTTTTTCTTTTTTTTAGAGCGAAACTTTATACCATTGAAAAACGTTTAGAATTTAAGTTTTTGATATATTTATTGAATGAAACTATCCGTAATAATAACTGCAGGTGGGATTGGAAAAAGATTTTCTTCGACCATTCCTAAGCAGTTTTTAAACTTGGACGAATTGCCAATCTTAATGCATACGATCAAGCGGTTTAGTAACTGGAAACCAGAAGTAAAAATCATCCTTACACTTCCAAAAGAATGGCGGGAGTATTGGGACGGCTTGATTGAAAAACATGATTTTACTATTCCGCATCAAATTGTTGATGGAGGAAGAGAAAGGTTCCATTCAATTAAAAACGCGTTGAACGTGTGTTCAGACGGTCACGTGATGATCCATGACGGCGTGCGCCCCTTGGTGAGTACTGATACGCTTTCTAGAAGTCATGAAGCCCTAAAGACGTATGATGCAGTAGTACCTTACCTCGAAATTAAGGATTCCATTCGGGTTATAAATAATGGCAACTCAGAAGCTGTAGATAGAAAAAAATATGTAACTGTACAAACGCCTCAATGCTTTAATCTTGACGTAGTCAAAAAGGCATATTTGGATGAATATCAGGTGGCTTTTACTGATGATGCTTCTGTAGTTGAAAACAGTGGGGTTAACATTCACCTGATTGATGGAAATGAGGAGAACATAAAAATAACAACACAAAAAGATTTATTAACTGCGATGGCAATTCTTAAAAACATCAAATGAAAGCACCAAAAACCTTAATTCCTGGTGATCTGATTTCAATCGTTGCCCCTGCTAAAAGTATTGATTCAGCATTTATTGAGTATTCCAAGGAGCTTATAGAAAAAAGAGGATATAGAGTTTTAATTTCAAATCATTGCCTGGGTACTTACCACTACTATTCAGGAACCGATAAAGAACGCTTACTTGATTTCCAGGAGGCTTTAAACAATCCTGACGTTAAGGCTATTTTATGTGCAAGGGGAGGATATGGATCAATTCGGATTTTTGATGAACTGAATTGGAGTGAATTTGCTCAAAATCCTAAATGGGTTTTAGGTTTTAGCGATATCACTGTTTTTCACCACTTGATAAATAGCCTTGGGGTACAAAGTATACATTCTAGCATGCCTTTGAATTTTAAAGAGAACACTCCGGAGGCAATCGACACATTGTTTTCTGCGTTGAATGGAACACTATACAAACTTCAAGCAGAGCCATCAAAAAAAAATATTAATGGGTCAGCGAAGGCAAATTTAATTGGCGGAAACTTAAGTATTATTTATAGCCTTCTAGCGAGTGAGTATCAATACGATTTTCAGGACAAAATCTTGTTTATTGAGGACTTGTGCGAACAATACTATCATTTAGATAGAATGATGTATGCCCTCAAACATGCGGGAGCTTTTAAAGGGATAAGAGGTCTTATTGTTGGTGGAATGACTGACATGAAGGACACTGAGGTGTCCTTCGGGATGGATATTTATGACATTGTTTTGAGTCATGTTAAAGATTTAAATATCCCAGTGTGCTTTGATTTTCCTTGTGGACATATTGACGATAATAGGGCAATGATCGTAGGGGCAGAGGCTCTTCTTCTGGTTACGGATTTAAATGTGGAGCTATCTTATATATAACCATTCTAAATAAAAACCATTTGTCCATTCTTTTGTTATATACAATACCTTTGCAACGTAAAAAAGAGTCTTAGATATGAGTAATTCTGCATTTATAAAATCTTCCATTGCCAAAAAATATTGGATGGCCTTTACTGGTCTGTTTTTATGTCTGTTTTTGGTGGGTCACTTAATAGGGAACCTACAATTAATAATAAAAACGGGAGAAGAAGGACGTCGCGCCTTCAACGAGTACGCCTATTTTATGACCCACAACCCGGCTGTTATGGTCTTGTCTTATTTAACCTATTTTTCCATACTGTTTCACGCAATTGATGGAATAGCTTTGTTTATACAAAATAAAAAAGCCCGCCCAGTGAGCTATGCTTACAATAAGCCTAGCGCAAACTCTTCATTGCCCTCTCGATACATGGCTCTTTTAGGAACCATTGTTCTGGTTTTTATCGCAACGCACATGTCAAATTTTTGGTGGAAAATGAAAGTTTCGGACGAGGTTCCAATGCATACTTATTATTCTCCATCATCTCAAGACACAATGTATTTGACGCAAAAAGGAGAACAGATTTCCACAAAACAAATTAGGGAATTAGGCGAAATAGAAGGCACCCAATTGATCTTAAAAGCAGACAAATTTAGTACATCCATTGAGGAACAGTATTCAGCTTATTTGGCTTCTAATCCGGGCCTTTCGGAAGATCAGCTTGCCGAGATTGACGAACAAAAGAAAAAATTAAAACCCAAAAAAGATGAGATTTTAGCAGAGGGCTATAAGGATTTGCATACAGTCGTAATGAAGTTTTTTAGTAAGAAAAACGAAAGCGATTCAGGGCTCCCCTTGGGCTTATTAGGAATGCTATTATATGTCGTTTCAATGGCGGTATTGGGATTCCACTTGTGGCATGGTTTTGCCTCGGCTTTTCAATCCATGGGGATAAATCATCCCAAATACACGCCACTTATTAAATTATTTGGACGTGGATATGCTGTGGTTGTCCCATCGTTATTTGCCATTATACCGATCTTAATTTATTTAAATAGTTAGAAAATTTTAATTATGTCAGTTTTAGATTCTAAAATACCAGAAGGGCCGATTGACCAGAAATGGACGAATCACAAGAATCAAATGAAGCTTGTGGCTCCTAATAATAGGCCTAAAATAGATGTTATTGTTGTTGGAACAGGTCTTGCAGGGGCATCTGCGGCTGCGTCTTTGGGAGAAATGGGATACAATGTAAAATCATTTTGCTTCCAAGATTCACCTAGAAGAGCTCATTCCATTGCTGCGCAAGGAGGAATTAATGCTGCCAAAAATTATCAAAACGATGGTGACAGTACTTATCGTCTTTTCTACGATACCATTAAAGGTGGCGACTACAGGTCAAGAGAATCGAATGTATACAGACTTGCAGAGGTTTCTGCAAATATTATTGACCAGTGTGTCGCTCAAGGAGTGCCATTTGCAAGAGAATATGGTGGCCTTTTGGACAATCGTTCTTTTGGTGGCGTTCAAGTGAGAAGAACATTTTATGCTGCAGGGCAGACCGGACAGCAGCTTCTTTTGGGAGCATATTCGGCTTTATCAAGACAAATAGGTCTTGGAAGAGTTAAGATGTACAATCGCCATGAAATGATGGACATCGTCAAGGTAGATGGAAAAGCTAGGGGGATTATTGCTCGAAATCTAGTTTCTGGAAAATTAGAACGTCATTCAGCCCACGCGGTCGTTATCGCTTCGGGAGGATATGGAAATGTTTACTTTTTGTCCACGAATGCAATGGGGAGTAATGTTTCTGCAGCGTGGAAAATTCACAAAAAAGGAGCGCTGTTTGCAAACCCTTGTTATGTTCAAATACATCCAACTTGTATTCCTGTTCATGGCACAAATCAATCTAAGCTTACGTTAATGTCTGAATCTCTTCGAAATTCAGGTAGAATTTGGGTGCCAAAGAAAAAAGAAGACGCAGATGCGATCAGAAACGGTCAATTGAAACCCACACAAATAGCTGAAGAAAATCGCGATTATTATTTAGAAAGAAGATATCCTGCTTTTGGAAACCTTGTACCAAGAGATGTGGCATCAAGAGCTGCAAAAGAAAGATGTGATGAAGGTTTTGGAATCGAAGCAAACGATACCAATGAGGGCGTTTATTTGGATTTCTCATCAGAAATTAAAAGCAAAGGAAAGCAAGTAGCATATGCTCAAGGCGATCACAATCCAAACGAAGAAACAACCATAAGACTTGGTAAAAAATGGGTAGAAGAAAAGTATGGTAATCTTTTTCAGATGTACCAACAAATCACAGATGAAAACCCATATGAAACTCCTATGAAAATATACCCTGCAGTTCATTACACAATGGGCGGCGTATGGGTTGACTACAATCTTCAAAGTACAATTCCTGGATGTTTCGTAGCTGGAGAAGCTAATTTTTCTGACCATGGCGCGAATAGGTTAGGCGCATCGGCTCTCATGCAGGGGCTTGCTGATGGTTATTTCGTACTGCCATATACCATCGCCAATTATCTATCAAACGAAATTCGAACAGGTGAAATTTCAACCGAATCAAAAGAGTTTGAACAAGCTGAAATGGATGTAGCTGAAAGTATTTCGAATTTGATGCATGTCAAAGGAAACAAATCAGTTGACCATTTTCACAAGAGGCTCGGTCTAATCATGTGGAATAAAGTAGGGATGAGTAGAAGTGAGGCTGGTTTAAAATCTGCGATTGAAGAAATCAAAGTCTTGAGGGAAGAATTTTATAAAGATGTTTTTATACCAGGAGAGTCGAACGAAATGAATGCTGAGCTAGAGAAAGCAATGCGTGTTGCGGATTTATTAGAGCTTGGTCAACTTATGGCTGTAGACGCACTGAATAGAAACGAATCCTGTGGAGGTCACTTTAGAGAAGAGTACCAAGATGAGGAAGGGGAAACACTCAGAGACGACAAGAAATTTAAATATGTTTCTGCATGGGAATATAAAGACGGGGAAGCCACCAATTCGGCTTTACATAAAGAAGATTTAAAATACGAAGCGATTAAAATAGCTGAAAGAAACTATAAGTAAAAAACAAAAAATGGCATCAAAATTCATCAACGTAACCTTAAAAATTTGGAGACAGAAAAATGCTGATTCCAAAGGTAAGATTGAAACGTATCAATTAGGCAAAGTCTCAACAGATAGCTCATTTTTAGAAATGCTGGATCAATTGAATGAACAGCTCATAAATGAAAAGCAAACACCAGTGGCATTTGACCATGATTGTAGAGAAGGAATTTGTGGCTCTTGTTCTTTATATATTGACGGCAGAGCACATGGTCCACAAACACAAACAACGACTTGCCAATTGCATATGCGTAGTTTTAAAGACGGTGACACCATTTATATTGAACCGTGGAGGTCCAAAGCCTTTCCTATTATCAAAGATTTAGTGGTTGATCGCTCGTCATTTGACAGAGTACAACAGTCCGGAGGCTTCGTATCAGTAAATACCTCGGGCAACACTATGGATGCCAACGCAATTCCTATACCCAAAGCTGATGCCGATAATGCATTTAATGCAGCAACATGTATTGGCTGTGGAGCTTGTGTAGCCAGCTGTAAAAACAGCTCGGCCATGTTGTTTGTCGGCGCAAAAGTTTCTCAGTTTGCTCTTTTGCCTCAGGGAAAGGTTGAAGCAAATAAGAGGGTCCAAAACATGGTAAGACAAATGGACGAAGAAGGTTTTGGGAATTGCACCAATACCGGAGCTTGTGAAGTAGAATGCCCTAAAGGGATTTCTCTTGAAAACATTGCTAGAATGAATAGAGAGTTTCTAAAATCGAACCTTACTTCTGAGAAATAGCTCCTTATTTAAGGACGTTTACAGAACCATTGATGACGACTTTTTCGTCATTATCTTTAGGTTTAAATTTGATGACCCAGCTGTAGATTCCCGCCTGAACAGGTACGCCTTTATTGATTCCATAAGATCCATCCCAACCTGATTTGTGGTCGTTACTTTTCCAAATGATTTCTCCCCATCTATTGTAAATAGTCATTTCAAAATTGTATGGATCAAAGCCACTTGTAAAGACAGGCTTAAACAACTGATTGTGTTCGTCAGCATCAGGGGTAAAGGTATTTGGAATGTAGTAAATAAGCTGCTCTTCATAAGCAATCACTAATGAAGCACTGTCAATACAACCCTCTGATGAAATAGCGATAAGTGTTGCGAGATAGCTGTTCTCTAAAGTCGTATTATATTGATGTGAACCATCAATTTCATAGGAAGAATTTCCATCGCCATAATTCCAGATGAAATTTTCTGCTCCAAATGACTCGTTGTAAAAATGAATGGTAGAATTTCCCGGACCAATTGTGTTCGGGGATACTGTAAATGCGGCAATTGACTCTTCAACACAAACAATGTCTTGATAGGTCTGTGAGGTATCACACCCATTAATATCTACCATGCTTAAAGTTAGATCATAGCAACCCGCTTGATCAAAAGTGAAGTTTTGACTTCCAGTACCAGAGGTCAATGTGCCATTAGAAAATTCCCACAGACAGCTTTGAGCGTTGATGATAGCGTTTGTTAGGCTTAGGTTATAGGGAACACAACCTATATTATTTAATGGGCTAATATCAGGTAGCTCAGCAGCGTTAATTGAAATGGCCATGGTGTCACTATTTTCACAGTTGTTTATATCAATTCCATTTACCATACAAACGGTATTTCCATAAGGATTGAAGGTAAACTCACCTTGAATAGAATAAGGCAACCATTGGGTTCCATCGTGCCATGAGTAGCTTTGTCCTCCACTCGCATTTAATGTAACGTTTTCACCGAAACAAATAGATTGGTCCAAACCAGCCGAAATATTCGGTAATGGGTGAAAAACGACCTCAGTGGAGTCAATACAAATAAACCCGTTATCATCTGTCGCAGTAATTACATACCACAACGAGCCTGGTATATCCGCTGGATTGTCAAGCATATTTTGAATGCTTCCATAAGGAGCTCCTCCTTGCTCCCACACATATGAACCATTAGAAACGGATGTGGCCGATAGGTCAAACACATCATTTTCACAAATGGGCCCTGAATTGGATGCAACGACTGTACAAACGCAATTTGGGTCGGTATCTGAAAGTATGGTTAGCTGTGTAATATCAGTACAAACAAAGCCGTTGTCGTCGGTTGCCGTCACTTGTATAGGATACGTACCTGGACTCAATGCTGGTACATTTGTTAATGTCTGTCCCGCACCCAAAACATTCCCCATCATGTCCCACTCATAAGTCCCGTTACTAACGGCTGAAGCACTCAAATCAAACGTTGCATTAAAACAAATTGGTCCAGTATTGGATGCTGTTACTGTGCAACTGCACTGTGGGTCGTTTGCAGGTAACACCGTTACTGTCGCGTCGGCAAGTCCTGTTGCAATAATCCCACTTCCTAAATCTTCAGTCCCTGTAACCGTGTAAACCGTAGTGCTACTTGGAGAAACGGTAATGGTTGAACCGGTTTGCCCTCCTGGGCTCCAGGTATAATCTGTTGCGCCTGTTGCGGTTAAGGTGGCGTTATCTCCAGGGCAAATGGTTTCATCATTTACGGTAATTACAAGAACTGCAGTACAGCTTACGTCAGCACTTCCAAAAAAATCCAAGGGTAAACTTGTAGTTTGGCTGCTGTAATTTGATAAGCAAATGAGATATTGTTCACCAGCAATTACAGGAAGTCCTGGTTCAAAATTCGCAGCGTTCCCACCAGGCGGGAGGTTGCCTGCAATACCTGTAAAACCTGCGGAAGAACCGTTCCAATTGCAGCTAATGGGTGGCAGAGTGTTGTTTAAAATATCAGCGCATGCAGAAGCATTATAAGGCCACATGATCCAGTCAAAAAAGCCTGTCCCACCTGATTGTCCGAATGAAAATTCAAGAATACCAGAGCTTGCAATATTAATAACCATCCAGGTGCTGTTTAATTCACCAGATAGAAGACACCCAGAATTTCCAGAAGAAGGATTTGTTGAAGGGTTTGAAATGCTTCCGTTTAACTCTTGAATAGCACCAGAACCACTTGGGTCAATAGCAAATGTTGAATTGGTACAAATATTTACAGCATCCGGGCAGTCACTCGCAGTAGACGCCTGTCCGAAGGCATTTTGAGAATATAAAAACAGAAATATTAATAGTCCAACACGTTTCACAATATAGCTTTAAGTCTAGACGAGTTGGAAAGAAATAAGTTGCCAATCAAGGACTTACTTTATTTGTCTTTTCTTAGAAGCATCTTTGTACCAACCTTCGTTGTCTTTTACTTCAACAGGTACATCCGACATTCCGTTTAAACGTCTTTGAATATTCATCCAATAGAAAAACCCTCCAAATCCACAGATTAATAAGAAGAAATTAAATGAATTACCGATGATTTCGAAAATTTGAAAAGTCCATTGAAAAATGTCGCCGAGTAAGAAGAAAAAGTCTGTTGAATTCATAGTATCGTATTGGATATTAATACAAAGAAAACAAATTAAATGCTTAAAACAAAATCACAACTCTCCTAATAATTCGAATGTTTCTTTAGAGGCATTTTGTTCAGCAACTTTTTTTGAACTTCCCGTGCCTAATCCATAATCCTGATTGTTGATTTGAACTACAATGGTATATACCCACTGGCCTGATTTATGCTCTTCAGAGATCAACTTAAACTGGAGTTTTAATTTTTTTCTTTGACACCAAATGTAGAGCTTAGACTTAAAATCAATTTCTTCGTGTAACAGTTGGTTGAAATCCAAGTATTTTCTAAAAACATGATTTTTTAGTGCTTTTTTGGTTTTTTCATAGCCCCCATCTAAATAAATGGCACCAATGATTGCTTCAAAAGCATTCCCTTCTAATGAGTTGATGTTTATACTTCGGCTCTGGTTGTAAAGAAGAACTTCTCGAATTCCCATATCTTCACCAAGCTTACTTAAGTTTTTACGATTTACAATTTTTGATTTAAGCTTTGTTAAAGCGCCTTCGTCATTGTCTGGAAAATTTAAAAACAAATATTCCGCAGTGATGGAGTCTAGAATGGCATCCCCAAGGTATTCTAGCCGTTCATTAGAATATTCTTGTTTGTTATCTCCTGTATATGAACGATGTGTTATTGCTTTTTGAAAATAAGAAAGGTCCTTAGGTTTATAACCAAACTTTGCGAGAATGAAACGAAAGAGTTTAAGTTCACCCTCTGTTTTCTTATTTCTAAACAAAGGTATTTTCAGGGCGTTAGGGCTTATATTTCTTTACGATTACACTTGTGTTGTGACCTCCAAAACCGAAGGTGTTTGAAAGTGCAATATTTACAGTTCTTTTTTCAGCTTTATTGAATGTAAAGTTGAGCTTAGGATCTAAATTTGGATCGTCGGTGAAGTGATTAATTGTTGGTGGAACAATATCTTCTTTCACTGCCATAACACAAGCGATGGCTTCAATAGCTCCCGCAGCACCCAAAAGGTGACCTGTCATAGACTTTGTAGAGCTGATGTTAAGGTCGTAAGCTTTTTCTCCAAAAACAGACTGAATGGCTTTTACTTCGGCAACATCTCCAAGAGGAGTCGAGGTCCCGTGAACATTCACATAATCAACATCAGCAGGAGAAATGTTTGCATCATCAAGAGCAGAAAGCATGGTATTCATGGCACCTAACCCTTCTGGGTGAGGAGCAGTCATGTGATAGGCATCTGCCGACATTCCACTACCAATAATTTCTGCATATATGTCGGCACCTCTATTCACAGCGTGCTCATATTCTTCCAAAATCAAGGCCCCTGATCCTTCACCAAGAACAAAGCCATCACGATCAACATCAAATGGTCTAGATGCGGATTGAGGAGAATCATTCCTTGTAGACAGCGCTCTTAAGGCGTTAAATCCGCCCATTCCCATTTCGTTCACACAAGCTTCTGAACCACCAGTAACAATAGCGTCTGATTTTCCGAGTCGAATTAAATTGAACGAATCAATCAAAGCATTGGTCGCAGATGCGCATGCGGAAACAGTTACATAATTAGGGCCTCGCAATTCATGTTTAATGGAAATTTGTCCGGCAGCCATATCGGCAATCATTTTTGGAATAAAAAAAGGATTTAGCCTCGGAGGACCATCACTTCCAAAATAATTTTTCGCCTCTTCCTGAAAAGTATTTAAACCTCCAATACCAGATCCCCAAACAACACCAATTCTATCTCTATTGGGATTTGAGTCCAGAATGCCCGAATCTTTAAGGGCTTCTTCACTGGACACCATGGCATATTGCGTAAAGGCATCCATTTTTCGGGCTTCCTTACGGTCTAAAAAATCTTCTACATTAAAATTCTTAACCTCACAGGCAAACTGAGTTTTAAACAATGAGGCATCAAAATGAGTAATTGCTGCTGCTCCGCTAACACCTGCAATTAGGTTTTTCCAATATTCATCTTTGGAATTACCGATAGGGGTAAGCGCACCGAGTCCAGTTACAACAACTCTTTTTAATTGCATAAGAAGGATTTATATGTTAAATGTTCTATTTTGCGTTGTCTGCAATATAATCAATTGCATCACCAACAGTCTGAATTCCTTCAGCCTTATCGTCTGGAATTGAGATATTAAATTGTTTTTCGAATTCCATGATAAGCTCAACAGTGTCAAGGGAATCTGCCCCTAAATCATTTGTAAAACTTGCTTCGTTAGAAACTTCACTTTCTTCAACATTTAATTTGTCAACAATAATAGCAACAACTTTATCTCTGATATCTGACATCTTTATTTATTTTAAGTTTATGACTGCAAAGAAAAAAACAAACCATCAAATAACAAAATAAATCTCACTTATTTATCAACGCTAGACTTTTAATGGGGGTCATTTCGAGGCATTTATACTAACTTTGCATCACAATTAGATGAAAAAGATAGCGATTTTTATTTCTGGGGCGGGCTCAAATGCCGAAAGAATGATTTTACGTTTCTCGAAAATGGAAGAATTAGAAGTCTCTTGTTTAATTTCAAGTAAAAAAAATAAGCGAATAGAATCCCTTTGTAAGCAACATGATGTGAGCTATAAAGAAAGTCCATTTAGAACCGAAAATCATCAAGAAATCATGAGCTACCTCTTGAAAAAAGATGTTGGATGGTTGGTATTGGCTGGGTTTCTAAAGAAAATACCAGAAGAAATTATAAAGGCATTTCCTAACAAAATTATAAATCTACACCCCTCTTTGCTTCCCAAATATGGAGGAAAGGGAATGTATGGTATGCATGTTCATAATGCGGTAATTGATGCCAGAGAAAAGATTTCAGGAATCACAATTCATTATGTGAATGAAGAATATGATAAGGGAAAAATAATTAAACAGTTCAATACATCTATTGAAGATTCAGATGACTCAAATAGCTTATTTGAAAAAATCCGAGAATTAGAGACTCTTTATTTTCCGCAAGTTGTTGAAAATGAAATTCTCAATACGCCCTAAGCGTGTTGATTAAGAATGTCTGCAAAAAACCAACAATCTTCATATGAAACGTATAATGGTGCTGGTGCAATGCGAATAACATTCGGCTCTCTCCAGTCAGCGACTACTCCAGATTCAGTTAGCTTGTTAAACATTTCTTTTCCGTCTTTTTTGAAAAGAATGGAAAGCTGAGAACCTCTTTCTGCTGGGTTTTTTGGTGTAATGATTTCTAAAAACCCTTGATGCTTTTTATTTACTTCCTCAAGTAAAAACTCAAGATAAGCCGTAATAAGATCCCGTTTGGCTCCAATTTGAGACATACCTGCTTCT
>ERZ1047821.1701-NODE-1701-length-13904-cov-5.291068_pt1 | contig 13904 bp, 14 predicted proteins | sample MGYA00383096_ERZ1047821 | MGnify/ENA primary metagenome ERZ1047821 (study PRJEB29581, sample SAMEA5548366) | metagenome | biome: marine; feature: coastal; material: water | depth 25 m | study: Short-term variability in the microbial, nano- and picoplankton... | reverse complement strand
TTCCGACCATACCAAGATCAGCATGGAAACCCACACCACATTCGTAATTGTAAACGCCAGGAACAGAAAAGGTAATAACCCCCATACATGTTCCGACGGTTGTGCCAACAGTTTCATCCAGGTAGAAATCTTCTGGGTTATTGAAGGGTTCTCCCGTTATGGAGTTGGTAAGCCCATTCACATCGTGAGTACCTTCAACATTAATAAATGCCACCGTTTCGCCTGGGGCAATCGTTAGTTCGGATGGAGAAAATTCATAATCAATTAATAAAACCGTATAATCAGCATCGCATGGATTCTGGGCATTAAGTTTCGAGGTTCCAAAAAGCAAAAGAAGTATTACGAAACCCAATTGTGTGATTATTTTTTTCATAGATTTAAATTAATGAAGCGTTACGACTAACTGAAACAACCCTTTTTTGAAAATGTTCTCCAGGTTTTAAACATTCAAGATTTATTTTGTTTTAAGGCCCGTTTAAATAAAAACAAAAAAGCCCCGGTTGTGAAACCGAGGCAATCCTACAAGTGAGAGGTGGAAGCCCACTCACAAGTGTTTTAAAGATAAAAAAGGCCCAGTTAAAACTGAGCCTTTTTGTACTCGAGGCGGGACTTGAACCCGCACGCCCCAAAGAGCACAGGATTTTAAGTCCGGCGTGTCTACCAATTCCACCACTCGAGCATTTGTTCTAAAAGAACGGGTAGAAAAAGAGCGGGAGACGGGATTCGAACCCGCGACCCCAACCTTGGCAAGGTTGTGCTCTACCAGCTGAGCTACTCTCGCTTATTTTTATTACACTGCATTCGATTATACAGCGGGCGACAAATTTATAAATATTTTATGGTATTATTCAAGAGATGAATAGAATATTTCATTAAATAGGTTAATTATTTGGCCTAAGAATTGATTACTTTTGCAAAGAAATGGATCAACAACTCTCCAAACAGAACAAATATGACAAAGCTTATCTGCGTTTAGCAGAAAGTTGGGCAAAATTATCACAGTGTAATCGAAAGCAAGTCGGGGCAATAATAGTTAAGGATGAAATTATTATCTCAGATGGTTTTAATGGTACTCCGGCAGGATTCGACAATTGTTGCGAAAATGACGAGGGACTCACTCATTGGTATGTATTACACGCTGAAGCCAATGCCATTTTAAAAGTCGCGAAATCAACAAACAATTGCAAAGGGGCAACCCTATACCTTACCCATTCCCCTTGCCGAGATTGCAGTAAACTGGTATTGCAATCGGGCATCAAAAGAGTGGTTTACAAGGAGGCATATAAAGACCCCGCTGGCATCGATTTTCTTAGAAACGCAGGACTAGAAATGGTTCACATAAACCAAATCAATGAATAATTCTCGTTTTTCCATTGTTCTCCCATTGGTTATTTCTCTTTCGGTTTGTGCCGGGTTTCTCATCTGTTATGCTGTTATGGGTGATTTTTTTGAATCCCAGAAAAAAAGCGCCGGTGTTCAAAAGCTTGAAGATGTGCTTAACCTATTGGATAGCAAGTATGTCGACCCAATCAATAAGGAAAAAATATTTGAGGAAACCATTTCTGAGATGTTACACAAGCTTGACCCGCATAGCAATTATATATCTGCAAGTGATATGAAGCTTATGTCAGAATCCCTCGAAGGCAATTTTAGTGGTATAGGTGTTCGTTTTTTCAAATTGCGCGACACAATATCGGTTACCCATGTTTTAACAAATTCCCCATCAGAAAAAGCGGGATTAAAAGATGGTGATCAAATCGTCAAGATAAACGGTAAAAATGCGGCGGGGGTAAATATGTCAAATGACACCATTATGTCATTACTAAAAGGTCAAAGCGGAACAGCTGTTAATGTAGTTGTTAATAGGTATGGTGAATTACTTTCTAAAAAAATAATTCGTGGGAGAATCCCGATTAAGTCAGTAAATACCTCCTACATGGTTGATGAAGAAATAGGCTACATAAAAATCGATCAGTTTTCAATTCCAACTGCTTATCAATTTCGACAGGAGGACATTGATTTACGAACTAAAGGACTGACCACGCTCGTTTTAGATTTGCGAAATAATGGAGGGGGAGTTCTTGAAGGCGCAACCCAAATTACTGACGAATTCCTTAAAAATGGATTGTCAATCGTAAAAACAAAAGGAAGTAAAATTGGTACTAAACATTATACATCAACAAACGACGGCGTCTTGAAAAACGTGGAGCTTGTTGTTTTAATTAATTCAAGTTCTGCTTCAGCGAGTGAAATCGTTTCCGGAGCGATTCAAGACAATGATCGTGGAATTATTGTTGGGCGCAGGTCTTTTGGCAAAGGACTCGTACAAGAAGATCAAAGGCTAAGAGATGGCAGCTCTGTTAGAATAACAGTTGCTCGCTACTACACGCCATCCGGTAGATGCATTCAGCGTCCTTATACCGATAATTATGAGGATTATTATAACGACCCAACTAGAACCGAGGCATCCATGTTTAAAATAGACTCGTCCTTGTTTAATGATTCTTTGAAATACCAAACCGTGGGGGGTCGCGATGTTTATGGCGGTGGTGGAATAAGCCCAGACATATTTGTGCCATTAGATACTTCGGGGACAGGGCTGTATTATTCATCACTTCTCTGGGGTGGTGCGATTAATCAATTCGCATTTGATTATGTAAAAAGACAACGGTATTTCTCACAAAACCCGTGGTCTTCACTAGCTCAATTTAAAAACGATTTCAAAATTGATGACTCATTAATTAAAGAATTGGTTGAATATGCTGATTCGGGGCTTAACATAAGGCCATACACTAAGAATGATGTAAAACACTGTAAGAAAAGATTGATGATTCAGCTCAAGGCAGAAATAGCCAGACAAATTTGGCAAGAGAATGGTTTCTTTTCGGTATACAACGAATTTGATTCAGAATTTCAATCTGCTTTCAATGCCTTTGAAGAATAGCTTCTAGCCTATTATTTTACCTCTATCGCTACTTCATTTTTCCTGCCAATGACTTGCCAAGGGGCATTGTAACCCATAAATTGAATGTTTCCAATGGTTTCAAGGCCCTCAGCTTTAACACTTTTAAGAAGTCTATTCGAATATTTTGCGATTTTCTTATTATTGGCATAACCTGGAAAAGTTAAAACCGCATATTTCTTCGGCGAAACTGGTAAAATTTCTACCTGATCAGAGTTTGGTTCGGGAAGGCTCGCCATAGAATGTTCCTTTGGCATTACAAATGACATTTTCGTTTCATCTCCCATATCCATTATAACCGGAGAGGTCATGGCTATTTTTTTGTTTTCATCATTCCCTCCAAAAATGTAGTTGGCTACAGTTCTGAAACCAGTACTCGACGAAGTTTCATATGAACTGCTTGTCATAACAGTCTGGGCCAAGATCATTGAACCATATTGCCTGAGCTCAAAACCATCATATGACTTGATTAATGTATACTTCGGAGATTCTATTTTTGACGATTGGTATGCCATAAAAAACTGACTTAAAATAAGGAGTACCAGGGAGACGGAAATGAAATAAGAGATTTTTGACATAGTTTTTGAGTTTGATGTGTTTTAGTTTCTGTTTTTATATCTTTTTAAAAATTTAATCTTTCGCTCCTTGCCAACTGAATTAACATATGGATGAGTAGGATTGTTCTTTTCAAAGTCCTGATGGTAATTTTCGGCTTTGTAAAAAACATTCATTTTTTCAACACTTGTAGTAATTCTTTTAAATTCATTTTCACTTAAAAGCTGGCGTATGTACGCCTCCGCTTTTTCTTTTTGTCGTTGATCAACATAAAAAATTGCCGACCTATACTGTGTTCCAACATCTGGACCTTGTCGGTTTAAAGTTTCGGGATCATGAGAGTAAAAAAATACTTCCAACAGCGTTTCATAAGAAACGGTTTTACTGTTGAAAGTTACTTCAACAGTTTCGGCATGACCCGTTAGACCAGAACAAATTTCTCGATAAGTCGGATGCTTTGTTTCACCACCACTGTAACCAGATGTTGCGCCTACAACACCAGGAACAGCTTCGAAAATAGCTTCAACACACCAAAAGCATCCTGAAGCAAAATAAGCCTTCTCTCTTTGAGAGAAAACGTTTAAAACAGGGCACAATAAAAGTGCTAACAGTAAAATTTCTTTCACTCTTTTCAAACAAACCTTATATGATAAAGTTTTGTTTAGTGTTTACTTTTTCGGTTTTCTGCTGTAAAGGCCAGAAAAATTACCAGCACGATAGCAACTATCGTACCTATGGCAATCCATATTGTAGCGTCGTGAAACATAGTTATTAGTTATTAGTCATAGCTAATTTAGAAAAAAAAAGGCAAAAATCCAAGAATCATCCTAAAACAGAGAGATTGAACTTGTTGATAAATAGCTGTTTAAGATAAAAAGGCTTAATCTTGTTTCGTGAATTTCATCTTGGATGTGCCTACTTGAATATAGAAGTTGCCAGAAGGTAATGATGAAATATCAACTTGATTTAATCTCACAATTCCGTTTAAAACAAGTTTTGATGTTTCAAGGTTATAAATTCTAAACCGTTCGTTGCTGCCTTCAATATTTAGAAATTGATGGCACGGGTTTGGGTAGACATAAATGTCATTTTTTTCTGTAGAAATTATATTTAGTGCCTCCTCATTTAAATACTCTGAAAAATCAAACTTTAACAATTTTGGTGGTATCGTAATTATCGAACTGATCTGTTCTGAACTCACAAAACCGGTTGAACTTCCTTTTAGGGCAATTCCTTCTGTTTGGCCAAGTGTAAGCATCGTTCCTATTTCTATTCTCCTTTTATTTCCTGAAAAAAAATCGTCTCCATTATAGTCCCACAACATCCAAATAAAACTACTGTAGAAGTTTCCACCATTGTTTTTGTAGCCCAACAACATTAGGCTTTCTCCCGCTAGATCAATTGAAGCATCAGTAATAAGGCCGTCTATATCATAACTATCATTTACATTTGCCACGGCAGTATCTGCCCATGGAATTGGCAAACCATAAAGTTGTGTTTTCTCATCAAGCCCGTTTTTGGAAAAAAGGTAGATTGAATCTTCTGTACAAATGAAAGACTCACAATCATAATTGTGGGCATTCGAGTTCCATGTGAATTCAACTTGATCTTCGTACCTAAATACCCTTCGTGTAGCAACTACCTCATTTATAGACGGGTCTTGGATCTCTGATTTACTTATTTCGTAGATGCAAAGGTTTTCACGTGAACCCGAATTATTTCCAATGTCACCCACAAAAACACTTTGACTATTTTGACTAATGGCTTCCCAGTCAACGTTAGATGCATTTAATACGGTGATTTCTCTTATAATACTGCCCAAAGTGTCAATCTCAAAAATAGTGTTTGAATTCCCGCCATCATTAATTGTAAGGAGATGATCATTTAAAAATATGATGCCAGAATTTTCATTTAATATTGAACCATTTAAATCCGCAATATTCTCCATTGTGTAATTTGTCGATTCGTAAACACATGAGCCATCATTCACGCTTGCATTGCTTGAATAATTAATCGCCAAGGGGTCGGTACACCCTTGTTGGGCGTGTAACCCCGCATGAGTCAAAACTAAAAAACTTAAATAAATAATTTTTTTGACCAATCTTCTTTTTCTGATGTTGATAATAATTCCAATTCCGAGAGATAAGTTACAACCTTTTCAATAATTGTAGACATATCCTGTTGCTTTTCGTTCCATTCTGTTTGAGAAAGCCAGCTTCTTACTTGGTGTAAATCAAGATTATATCTCCACGAAATGATTTCCGCTGTATTGTCAGATTCCTTTACTCTCTTTGACCTTTTTTGAATAACCTCTATGACCTTTTTCAGTTCTTGTGGGTGGTTTTCAATAACCTCTTTTCTTGCAGCGATCACAAAAGATGGCCATGGGGTATATACCTCTCCTATACGCCTGCACTTCCGTTGATCAACGTAGGGCTGGGTGGTGAACTTTTCCCATAAAAAAACTTGGGCTTCTCGGTTCTCAAGAGCCCATAAGCCTCCATAAACATCTCCAACAACATTGAACTTCATGTTTTCGGGTTTAAGTTGGTTTTGATCTGCCATAACATAGGACATCAAGTGTGAGCCGGATGCCTCTCTTGAAATTGCAATGGTTTGAGATTCTAAGTCTTTGATCGATTTAAATCTTGATTTAAACGGAACGTGTACCCCCCAACATAAAGGGGTACTCACATATACCTCTAATATTTTTGCATCGAGACCTTGAAGAATTGATCGACTGATCCCCTCGGTAAGAACGATTGCCACATCAATAGATCCTGATTGAAGCCCTTTTATCATTTGACCCGTGCCACCACTCATATCGGCCCAATGTAAAGCAATGCCTTCATTTCTAAACAAGCCTTCTTCGATGGCTATTCTCCAAGGATAATTAAAGTGTTCAGGCACGCCCCCAACTTTGAGTCCTAACATATTATGCTGGTTTGAAAATTTGTTTCTCATATAGTGTTTTATACTTTCCATCTTTCAATAGGAGCTCGTTGTGGGTTCCTATTTCCAAGATTTCACCTTTGTCCATGACCACAATTTGGTCTGCTTTTTGGATCGTGCTCAGGCGATGGGCGATAACAACTGATGTTCTCCCTTTAGTAAGGTTAATGGTTGCTTTTTGTATTAGCATTTCAGATTCATTATCAACACTGGATGTCGCCTCATCCAAAATCAATATTTGAGGGTCATAAACATATGCGCGAATGAAGGCAAGGAGTTGTCGTTGACCTACAGATAAAACCGAGCCCCTCTCGCCTATTGAATAATCATACCCGTTTGGCAGCTGTGCTATGAAATCATGAGCGCCCACAGCTTTTGATGCTGAAATAACCTCTTCTCTTGATATCGATTCATCTCCTAAGGTTATATTATTATGTATGGAGTCCGAAAAAAGAAAAATATCCTGCAAAACAATAGCAATATTGTCTCTTAAATGAGTCAATTCAATTTCTTTAATGTCCACCTCACCAATTTTAATCGTACCAGACTTGTGCTCATAAAACCGACCTAAAACATTAACTATTGTGGACTTTCCAGATCCTGTTGCCCCAACAATCGCAATCATCTTACCCGTCTCTATTTTAAGACTTATTTTTTTTAGAACATCCGTGTTTTCGGTATACGAAAAAGAAACATTATCAAAATGTATGTCTTTACCAAAATCAACTCCTTCCGTTTTTCCAGAATGTTGTCTGTGATCGTCACGATCCATTATTTCAAATATTCTCTCGGCCCTAACGATTCCCCGCTGAAGGACATTAAACTTATCGGCAAGCTGCCGTATTGGTCGATACAACTGATATATCCAAAGAGTAAACGCAATGATTTGCCCGTACATTGCCTGAATTTCTGTGTTGGTCTTTCCTCCAGCATTTAATGCCCCCCACACCAATAAAAACGCAATAGACAGGGAGCTTAAAATTTCTACAACAGGAAAAAAAATGGAGTTTGCCCACACTGCATTAATGTGTGCCTTTCTATGACCCTTATTGATTTCAACAAACTTTGAATACTCCTCTTTATTCTTATTAAAAAGCTGAACGATAGACATTCCCGTCAAATGTTCCTGCACGAATGTATTTAGCCTGGTCACTTGTTTGCGTTCAAGCTGAAACGCTGATTTCATTGCTCTTGCAAAAATTCGAGTTGCAATGATCAACAAGGGAATTGGAATTAGGGTCATTAAAGAGAGCTCCCAATTGGTATAAAACATAAGGCTCAGTACTACCACCAGGGAGATTAAGTCTCTCGACATTTCCATAATGCCCGAGGAAAAAACTTGAGTTATTGCCTCAAGGTCAGAAACAACCCGAGTGACAAGTGCACCTATTGGCGTTTTATCGAAGTACTTCATACGAAAGGATACAACATGAGAAAAAAGCTTTTTCCGTATATCCCGAATAACCGATTGGGCTAATAAATTTGAAAAATAACTAGAAACAAATTGAAGTACTCCCTCGATAAAAAGCAAGCCAATAATTCCAAGGGACCAATTAAAAAGCAGCTCCTTGTTTTGAGTGTTAACAATGTAATTATCAACCATTTTACCAATCAGGTAGGGTCTCAGAGGGCTTAAAAACGAAAGCAATAGAACACAAAAAGCAGCGAAAATAAAAATTTTCTTGTACGGTCTTGCATACGTCAACAGACGCTTAAACAAAGTGTAATCTAGCTTCTTTTCGTTCATAAACCCACAAATTTAAATTAAAACACGTCAACCCCCTTTAATTGTTTAAAAAAACAAAGCGCATTTGCATTTAACGACTCAATACAGAGTTCAGAACAAGTTCTTTGTGGAAGTTAATATTTTGTGTACTTTTGCCCTCTATTTAATTGAATATATCATGGGTGTTAAAATATTTGCAGGTCGGGCTTCACAGCATATGGCAGAACACGTTGCAAAAGCCTATGGAACATCCCTTGGAAGTGTTAAAGTAAATGTATTCAGTGATGGGGAATTTCAACCTTCTTTAGAGGAAACGGTGCGAGGTCAAGACGTTTTTATTGTACAATCAACGATGCCTCCAACAGAAAACCTTTTTGAATTATTACTTCTCATCGATGCGGCAAAAAGAGCTTCTGCTAGAAAAATCATTGCCGTTATTCCATATTTCGGTTTTGCAAGACAAGATAGAAAAGACAAACCTCGGGTAGCAATTGGCGCGAAATTATCTGCGAATATGCTTATGGCCGCAGGTATCGACCGCATTATGACTATGGATTTACATGCCGATCAAATTCAAGGATTTTTTGAGGTTCCGGTTGATCATTTATACGCATCTACTTTATTTCTAAAGGAGATTGAAAAAATGGACTCCCAAAACTTAGTAATTGCTGCTCCAGATGTTGGTGGAGCCAAAAGGGCTAATTCTTACAGTAAAAAACTCAACTGCGGACTTGCTCTTTGTCACAAGAACAGGAAGAAAGCTAATGAAATTGCAGAGATGACTGTTATTGGAGAGGTTTCGGGAAAAGACGTAGTCATCATTGATGACATGTGCGATACGGCGGGAACTTTAACAAAAGCAGCTGACTTACTCATGGGAAAGGGTGCTAAAAGTGTTAGGGCATTTTGCACACACGCCGTTCTTTCAGGTCCGGCATATGAAAGAATAAATAATTCTAATTTAACTGAGCTTATTGTTACGGATACTATTCCGATGACGCAAAAAAGTGAAAAAATTCGCGTTATTACAGCGGCAAATTTATTCTCTGATGTGATTCATAAGCTGATTAACAATCAGTCGATAAGCGGACATTTTGTAATATCTTAAAAATAAATATATAATGAAAACAACACAATTGAGCGGTTCGCTTCGAGCGAACGTAGGGAAGAAGGACGCTGCCAGCCTCAGAAATGCTGGTATGGTTCCATGTGTACTTTACGGACAAGGGGAGCAAACCCACTTTTCTGTAAAGGCAGTAAAAATGAATAAAATAATTTTTTCACCAGACGTGTTTCTTGTTGAGCTAGATGTCGATGGTAAAAAAACAAAAGCAATTATCCGAGAGGTTCAGCAACATCCTGTTAAAGACACGATACAACACGTTGACTTTTACGAATTGAATGAAAACAAAAAGGTAAGAGTAAGCCTTCCTGTCAGAACCGTAGGTTCGGCTAAAGGGGTACTGAATGGTGGCCGTCTTAATATGGCTTTTAGAACTTTAAACTGCTACGGACTTGCATCTGATTTGCCTGATGCAATAACACTTGATATTTCTCCAATCCGAATTGGACAGGGGATTACAATATCCGAAATAAAAATTCCAGGTGTTACTGTTCTAGATCCTGCAAACGCAATGGTTATCTCTGTGAAAATTTCTAGAGGAGCGGTTGATGAGGAAGAAGAAGAAGAAGAAGGTGAAGAAGGAGAAGAAACTGCTGAAGGAGAAGAAGGCGCTGAAGACAGCAAGGATCAAAAAGAAGGCGAAAAGGCCGAATAAATTACTTTTCAAAAAACATAAAAAACCGCTTCGTGCGGTTTTTTTTGTGCCAAATTATCATAAATATAAGTTTAGTAAATTTAGTTTCGCTTTGAAATGACTAATTTCGTTTCTTCCCCATGACAAATAATAACTCACTTATCATTATTCCCACTTTCAATGAAAAAGAAAACGTTGACAAAATGATAGATGCTGTTTTGGAATTACACCATTCATTTCATGTGTTATTCGTTGACGACAACTCCCCTGACGGTACGGCCGACATTATATCAAAAAGAATCGCCGGTTCTGAGGGTAGAGTTCATTTAGAAAAAAGAAAAGGCAAGCTTGGATTGGGAACAGCTTATATCCATGGTTTTAGGTGGGCAATCAAAAACCAATATAATTTTGTTTTTGAAATGGATTGTGATTTTTCTCACAACCCAAAAGATTTAATCCGACTTCAGCAAGAGCTTAAAAATGGTACAGATTTGGTTATTGGATCCAGATATTGTCGTGGAGGCAAAGTTAAAAATTGGCCATTTAAAAGAATTCTCATGTCTTATTTCGCCAGTGTCTATGTTCGATTAATCCTCTTTATTTCGATTAAAGATACAACCGCAGGGTTTAAAGGATACCGTTTAGAGGTCCTTGAAAAAATAAAACTTGACGACATTCACTTTAAAGGCTATGCCTTTCAAATTTGCATGAAATATGCAGCACTTCGTCATAAATTTAAAGTAAAAGAAATCCCCATAACTTTTGTTGATCGTGTTCAAGGTGTATCTAAAATGAGTACAGGGATATTTAAAGAAGCTTTTTTTGGTGTCTGGAAAATGAGAAGAATGAAGTTATGAGTAGCTACCTATTAAAAAATGGCACCGTCGTTAACGATGGAGAATCTAAACAACAAGACGTTCTAATTAAAAAGAATCGAATTGAAAAAATCGGAACAAATCTGAGTGATGATTCTGCAACAATTATTGATCTGTCTGGTAAATTGATATTGCCGGGTTGTATAGATGATCAGGTCCATTTCAGAGAGCCCGGATTAACTCACAAGGGGAACATCTATTCTGAATCCAGAGCTGCTGTTGCAGGAGGAATTACCTCTTTTATGGAGATGCCCAACACCAGCCCTAATGCCACTACACAGGAGTTGTTGGAAGATAAATACCAAATTGCTAGAAAGAACTCGATTGCGAACTATTCTTTTTTCATGGGTGCGACAAATGATAATCTCGATGAGGTTCTTAAAACAAATGCAGCTGAGGTTTGCGGAGTTAAAGTTTTTATGGGTTCTTCCACGGGGAACATGCTTGTAGACAATGAAAAAACATTAGCGGGTCTTTTTTCCAATGTGCCAATGCTAATTGCAACGCATTGTGAAGATGAGCAAACCATCCAAAAAAACTTGGCCGATGCAAAGTTGAAATATGGGGTTAATATCCCAATTGAGCTTCACCCGATTATTAGAAATGAGGAGGCCTGCTACCTCTCCTCTTCCCTTGCCGTTCACCTGGCAGAACGACACGGAGCAAGGCTTCATGTCTTGCATATCTCAACTGCTAAAGAAACCGAATTGTTTAACAATCAACTGTCCATAAAAGATAAAAAAATAACAGCCGAAGCCTGTGTTCACCACCTTTGGTTTAGTGATGAGGATTATACCTCGAAAGGAACTTTTATTAAGTGGAACCCAGCAGTTAAAACCATTTCAGATCGAGATGGTATCTGGACGGCATTATTAGACAATCGTATTGATGTAGTAGCGACCGATCATGCACCACATACAATTGAGGAGAAAAAAAATAATTACTTAAATGCGCCTTCGGGAGGGCCGCTTGTACAGCATGCTTTAATAAGCATGATGGAACATGTTAAAAAGGGCAAAATCACAATAGAAAGAGTCGTTGAAAAGATGGCTCACAATCCAGCCGTTCTATTTCGAATCAAAGAACGAGGGTTTGTTCGTGAGGGCTATTATGCAGACCTGGTAATTGTTGACCCCAACTTAGACTATTCTGTTCATCAAAATAATATTTTGTATAAATGTGGCTGGTCGCCATTTGAGGGATACACCTTTTCAAGCTCAATAGATAAAACCTTTGTTAACGGTGAAATTGTATATGACAATAACCAAGTCATTGAAGGTACAAACGGAATGCGTCTTTCTTTTAATCCCGCTCATTAATGAAATACCTCACGTTCATTTTGTTTTTAATGGTCTTTTCTTGCTCTTCCTCAGATGATATTGCACTCATCCCAAAAAACGACTTTACTAAAATACATGGAGAGGTCTTGGTTCTAGAGGCCTATTACCAAAACAAATACAGATCTGCTGGAATTTATAAAGACTCGCTAAAACAGTCTGTAACGGATTTAATTAAAAAGAAAGGGTATACTTTTGAGCAATATGAAAAAACCTATGACTACTACGCCGTGAGGCAAAAAGATTTTCAAGAAATCAATTCAGAGCTCATAGAGTCTTTTAGTAATAAAAAACTATAATTTAATTTGTTGAGCATCGACCTTCATTGACATGAAGCTCTCTGCACTTTTATTGAATACTTCTGGGTTTTCCGTTGTCAAAAAAACACACGTTCCATTCCTCGAGAGTTTTTTGTCCATTAATTGGTGTCGTTGCAAATAATCTTTTAGTTTTTTAGCCACAATGGGTCCCTGGGAGATAACCTGCACCTTTTCGTTTGCCAACTCCTGTAAATATGCAGCAATAATAGGATAATGGGTGCATGCCAATAACACTGTGTCAATGGAGGGGTCTTTACTTAAGAGCTCAAAAAAATCTTCTTTTATTATGGCTTTCCCTGATTCTGAAAGGTGCTTGTTGCTTTCTATTAAAGGCACCCACATTGGACACGCTTGTTGAGTCACGATAAGATTTGGTGAGAATTTTTTTAGCTCAAGTCCGTAAGAATTAGAGTTCACTGTTCCTTCTGTTCCTAAAATCCCCACATGCTTTGTTTTGGACATTTCTCCAATACTTTCTGTGGTTGGACGAATTACACCTAGAACACGAAAGTCTCGATCCATCTCTTTTAAATCTTGCTGTTGAATTGTTCGAAGAGCCTTGGCTGAAGATGTATTGCAAGCAACAATTACCAGTCGGCATCCTTTCTTTTTAAGAAACTTTACTGCTTCTAGGGTAAAGTCATAAACAACATCGTAAGAACGGTTCCCGTATGGCGCTCGTGCGTTATCGCCAAGATATAAATAATCGTGTTCTGAAAGCTCTTTTTTGAATTCAGACAGAATGGTAAGGCCTCCATATCCTGAATCAAACACACCTATTGGCCCCTTGTCTTCCATAAATCAAATCTACAAAAAAAGGGCAACGTCTGTTGCCCTTATCTTATTGAAAATGTTTTTCAAAAATGATTACTTTCCCATTAATTCTTTTTCAAGCTTTAATAGTTCCGTCATCACCTCTTTTGTGATATCAACACCACCTTTAAAGTAAAGAGTAACTGTCTCATCAAGTACATAGCTGATTTTTTTACTATCAGCTACATTGTTCACTGCAGTCTGTACAAGATCCAAAATAGGTTTATTTAGCTCTTGACCATAAATCTGCATTTGTTGTTCTAACTCCTGCTGTCTCGTTTGTAGAGCCTGCTGTTTCTTTTGAAGTTTTTCTTGCTCCATTTGTTGGATTACTGGAGTCATGTCTTTCTCATTCTGCTGATACCGAATATAAGCTGCTTCAAATGACTTGTTCATTTCTTGTAATTCTTGAACCCCTTCCTCTTCAAATTTCTGAAGTTTTGCCATAGCATCTTTACGTGACTGCAGAGTATCCAGTAATTCCTGAGAGTTAATGTGCGCTATTTTTGTTTGAGCGTTCATGTTTATTCCCCCAAAAACCAAAACCAATATTAGTAATCCTTTTTTCATTTTTATATGTATTTATTTTATTCTTATTATTCTATTC
>ERZ1047821.1690-NODE-1690-length-13953-cov-5.608217_pt1 | contig 13953 bp, 10 predicted proteins | sample MGYA00383096_ERZ1047821 | MGnify/ENA primary metagenome ERZ1047821 (study PRJEB29581, sample SAMEA5548366) | metagenome | biome: marine; feature: coastal; material: water | depth 25 m | study: Short-term variability in the microbial, nano- and picoplankton... | reverse complement strand
CCTAAGTCGCCACACCATTGAATGGCCAAGGACGAAACGACGGTATCGAAAGAGCCAAGGCGCGTGCCTAAGGCACTTGGCAAATTCTGGGCGTCACCTAACAGCCAAGAGAGCTTACCATGGGTATGTTGACGGCTGGCAAAATCGAGCATGCCTTGGGCAATATCGATGCCGGTCACCGAAACCACGTCAGCCCTGTCAGCAAGGTGAGCGCTCACATACCCCGTACCACTACCAATATCTAACACCTTTCCAGCATGAAGCATCTGCCCCCGTGCCAACAAGTCATCAGCAACCAAACGTTGCAGGCCCGCCACTTGGTCATAGGTTTGCGCTGCCTGGCTAAATGCCCGGGCAATTTGCTGCACACTAGGCAGGGCGCTAAGATCAACATTAATAGAGGTCATTGGGTCACCATAGCGGGCGCTGTTTGAGAACTTAAAAAAGCAATTACACGAGATGCTAAGGTGTCACTTTGCAACACATAAGCATGGCCACCAGCCACCAGATTCACCTCCCATGTCGGCGCTAATACCAATTGCTCTACCCAGTCTTTAGGCACTAGCTGGTCGTCAGCTGCCAGTTCTATTAAGCAAGGTATAGCAAGCCCTTGTAAATGAGCGCGCTCGTCTAACGTGTGTAACAATTTCAACCCCAATAACTTACTCGATACAGGCGCCATCTGCGCCACTATTTGGGTTGCGAGTGGCTTACTCTGCTCACACCCCGAGGCCTGTAAACTGGCGAAGCGACGCATGGTTTTTCCCGGCTGTGCCTGATAATTTTCCACAAACTGTTTTAACAATTCCAAGTCCATCGCATATTGCCAATCATGGTCACGTACGAAGCGTGCATTGGTGGCTAATAAAATAAGGCGATCAACATGGCTATTGTTATGGGCTAGGCGGATGGCAACCTGGCCACCCAGCGACCAACCCAAAACGTGGTAGCGGCTAGGTAGTTGTGCTTTAGTGGCATCCAACCAGGCATCTAACTGATCGACACAATCATCGCTGTTACCAACGTCAAACTCGCGCTCTGGGGTGCCACTATGGCCTGGGAGCGCTAACAATATGACATTGAAGTGGCGTTCAAGTTGCGCCACTAAAGCACCTGGCCAACACCGGTTGCTGTAACCCCAACCGTGAATCAACACTAAATTAACCTGATTTGAGCATGACGCCTCGTCTACCGTCACTGCTCTGCCCTACCGACTAATCCTTGCTGTTGTAGGCGACCTAGGGCGACTAGCAATTCATCAACATGGGCTTCGCTGTGGGCGGCACTTAAGGTGATTCTTAAACGCGCCGTACCTTTAGGTACCGTTGGCGGCCGTATTGCCGTCACCAACAAACCTACCTGGCGCAGCTCATCACTAATCTGTATTGCCACTTTAGATGAACCAACGAGCAGCGGTTGGATAGCAGTTTGACTGTACATCAAAGGCAGTCCCATGGATTGAGCTTGTTGTGTGAAGTAATTAATAAGTCGGTTTAAATGCTGCTGACGCCATGCTTCTTCAGTGAGCAAGGCCACAGAAGCCAAGCTCGCCGCCGCCACTGAGGGCGGCAATGCCGTGGTATATATGTAGTTACGAGAAAATTGAATCAAACTTTCAATGAGTTCTTCGCTACCCGCCACAAAAGCACCATAACTACCTAAGGCTTTACCTAGTGTAGCCATGTATATTGGGCAGTCGTTGCTACTGAGACCTTGCGCTAACGCACTGCCGCCGCCTCCTGCTCCGAGTACACCAAAGCCGTGGGCATCATCAACCATGAGCCAAGCGTGATGTTCATTGGCCACTTGACTTAAACCTTTAAGCGGCGCAATATCGCCGTCCATACTGAACACGGCATCAGTGGCAACCACATGCCTACGGGCTTGGGTAGTTACCAACTTGTCTGCTAAGTTGGTGGTGTCATTATGTCGATAGCGCTGAAACTTGGCCCCACTGAGCAAGCCACCATCCAGTAAAGAGGCGTGATTGAGGCGATCTTGATAGACCGCATCACGGCGATCTAACAAAGCATTAAGCACACCCATATTGGCCATGTAGCCACTGCCAAATAACAAGGCCCTAGGCCTTTGCGTGGTTGCAGCCAGCGCCTGTTCCAGCTCGTGATGCAGGTCTGTGTGACCCGTGACGAGGTGAGACGCGCCACTACCTAACCCATACAGCTTACTGGCACTATGGGCCGCACTGATGAGCTTAGGGTGGTTTGCAAGCCCTAGATAATCATTACTTGTAAAGGCCAACAATTGACTGCCATTGACCTTAATCAGCGGCACTTGCGGGCCGCTATGCCGGTTACGCTGACGGTACAGGTGGTCAGCACGGCGCGCCTGCAAGTCCGCCGCAAGCTCTTGATCCATAGGTATTGCCTTGGCCATTAAAGCGAGGCGTCTACAAACATCTGCTCCGACTTAGCACTCTCGATCGCTTGTTCGATAGCACCTTGATGGGCCTCATCAGACACATCTTGGCGTTTTTCGGGGCGGATACCCAGTTTCACAAACAAGGCGCGGTCTTTTTCTGCAGCGGGGTTGTCTGTGGTTAACAATCGCTCGCCATAAAATATAGAATTGGCGCCTGCAAAGAAACACATGGATTGCATTTGTTCGTTCATTTCTTCACGGCCTGCCGACAAGCGCACATGCGACTGGGGCATCAGGATACGCGCCACCGCAATGGTACGGATAAAGTCGAATGGCTCTAAATCTTCTACTTGATCTAACGGTGTGCCTTCCACTTTCACCAACATATTGATCGGTACGCTTTCTGGGTGCTGTGGCATATTGGCTAACTGCTGTAGAAGGCCCACTCGGTCACGCAGATTCTCACCCATACCGACAATGCCACCGGCACATACTTTCATGCCAGCATCACGTACGTTGCCGAGGGTGTTAAGGCGGTCTTGGTAGGTACGGGTGGTGATAATCGAGCCATAAAATTCTGGCGAAGTGTCCAGGTTATGGTTGTAGTAGTCGAGACCTGCATCGGCTAATTGCTGGGCTTGATCAGGCCCCAACATACCCAACGTCATGCAGGTTTCCAGGCCCATGGCTTTGACTTCTTTGACCATTTCCAATACGTAAGGCATGTCTTTAGCACGTGGGTTTTTCCACGCTGCACCCATACAAAAGCGGCTCGCGCCTTGCTGCTTGGCGGCAACCGCTTCTCCGATGACCTCTTTCACCTTCATCAAGCGCTCGGCATCTAAACCCGTATCATTGTGCACACTCTGCGGACAATATTTACAGTCTTCAGGGCAGGCGCCTGTTTTGATTGATAGCAAGGTACTCACTTGCACTTCATTAGGGTCAAAATGTGCTCGGTGGGTTGTCTGGGCCTTAAACAACAAATCATTCAATGGCATATTGAACATATCGGTGATTTCGGCAACACCCCAATTATGGCGCTGGCCATTAGCCAAGCTTGAGCTAGACTTATTATCCATGGTGGTATAGGTGGGGGTGGCAACAGTGGCAAAGGTCATAGAGACTCCAACAATTTAATTCTGCACGCATATTAAAAGCTGGTGGTTTGTAGTCAACCCATACCCTAAAAGGAGGTTTACATCTGGTCATTATTTGATCACATTTCTGAGATTGTGCAACCACCCTGCCTGCTGTGTGGTCACCATCCCCACTACCGGCATAACATATGCAAAGCCTGCCTAGAGGATTTGCCTTGGGCACAGCCCCCTATTGTGAATCAAACCCTGGGGTATGCCTATTCTGCTTGTGCCTTGAACTATTTACCGCCCATTAACGGACTCATTAAACAGTTTAAACATCAACGCAATTTGGCGGCAGGGTGCCTGCTTGAGTATTGTCTATCTAAAACCATAAGCTCAGCCTTACTAGAACAGCAACTGCTCTTGCCACAACTGTTAATTCCCGTACCATTACACAGGACAAGGTTGAGGCACAGAGGTTTTAATCAAGCAGAATTCATTGCCCACGGGCTGAGTAAGCACCTGCATATTCCCATGTGCAAAAACCTTTGCCTTCGACTTGGTGATCAGGCGCCGCTACAAGGTCAGAATCGGCGTCAACGCCTGAGGCACATGCAAGGTGTATTTGAGGTCAATACAAAAGAAGTGAATTCGCGGTTATACAGCATCGCCATTGTAGACGATGTCACAACCACAGGAGCTACGGCGCAAGCGCTAAGTAGCTGCCTACAAAGCGCTTGGCCTAACCCCCTGCACATTCAATTATGGTGTTTAGCTAGAACGCCAGCACCAAAAACGCAACTTGAATGGTAGACTGATTAATCTTCGTCAGAAGATTTTTCATCTTGAATACGTTGGTAAATCTCTTCACGGTGCACAGCGACATCGCGGGGAGCATTTACACCTATACGTACTTGATTACCCTTAACACCTAAAACAGTAACGGTAACTTCATCACCCACCATGAGTGTTTCGCCTACGCGGCGGGTTAATATCAACATGCATACTCCTTATGAATTGGGCCGATAAGCCAAATACCGCTAGCTTCCGAGCACCTTAATTATTCCTAATTGCTTCCTTTGGGCGATATGTATATGTCAGCAGCACTGCTGACATATACACCAACTCATCATAATGACTTATAAACTAATCTTCAATAGTTTCCGGCTTATCCATTTCAAATGTGGTGTGTAGCGCGCGTACCGCCAATTCCAAATATTTTTCATCCAGTACCACAGAAACCTTAATCTCTGATGTTGAGATCATTTGAATATTAATATTTTCTTGCGCGAGGCTGTTGAACATGCGGCTGGCCACGCCAGCATGGGATCGCATACCCACACCAACAATAGACACCTTAGCAATTTTGTCGCTACCGATTGCACCGGTGGCGTTCATATCAATGGCCACCTTTTTCAGGGTTGTTAAGGCCAAGTCGTAGTCGTTGCGATGTACGGTAAAGGTGAAGTCCGTTAGACCCTCGGCACTCACATTTTGCAAAATCATATCAACTTCGACGTTTGCATCACTGATCGGGCATAGAATTTTGGAAGCCACACCAGGTACGTCTGGCACACCAGTAATGGTTAATTTCGCTTCGTCTCGATTAAAGGCTATGCCAGAAATAACAGGTTGTTCCATGGTACTTTCACTCTCAGTTGTAATCAGTGTTCCGGGGCCGTCTTGAAAGCTATGTAACACTCTTAACGGCACGTTATATTTTCCTGCAAACTCGACAGCACGGATCTGCAACACCTTAGACCCAAGGCTTGCCATCTCTAACATCTCTTCGAAGGTGATTTCGTCAAGACGCTGGGCGCTGGGTACCACACGCGGGTCAGTGGTATAGACACCATCAACATCGGTATAAATTTGGCACTCGTCAGCCTTAAGTGCAGCTGCAAGTGCCACCCCAGTCGTGTCCGAACCACCCCGCCCTAAGGTCGTGATATTGCCTGCATCATCTACACCTTGGAAACCCGCAACAACGACCACTCGGCCCCTATCAAGGTCGCTGCGCATGTTATCAACATCAATGTTTTGGATGCGCGCCTTAGTATAGGATGAATCTGTTTGGATTTTGACCTGCCCACCCGTATACGATCGCGCTGGGCAATCTCTTGCGGTTAGCGCCATACATAACAGGGCGATGGTCACTTGCTCGCCAGTAGAGACTAATACGTCCATTTCACGCGGGCTAGGTTTTTCCTGCATCTCGTTAGCCATGCCAATGAGGCGATTAGTCTCGCCACTCATGGCCGAAACCACAACCACGATATCGTGGCCTTGCTGGCGGAATTTTTTTACTTTGTCTGCCACTTGCTGAATACGCTCCACTGAGCCTACCGAAGTGCCACCATATTTTTGTACGTACAACGCCATTTTTCTTTTCCTATTACTACTTAAGCTTTTTGCCCGGCTAGAGTCTCTTGTAACCATGCCTGGGCACTGGTTAACGCCTCATTTAATTGATCGGCTTGGCCACCACCTTGAGCCATATCAGGTCGCCCACCGCCTTTGCCACCCATGGCCGTTGCCGTGTGGCGGATTAAATCACCGGCCTTTACACGTTGGGTTAAGTCTGAGGTTACGCCCGCCACAACGCTGGCTTTATCATCGACATTGACCGCTAACATCACCACGCCTGAACCCAATTTATTGCGCAACTGGTCCATAGCATCTCGTAACGACTTGGGCTCTACGCCTTCGAGCTTGCTAATCAACACCTTGACGCCGTTAATTTCGACCACAGAAGTTAACAAGTCAGCGCCTTGTGATGCCGCCATTTTAGCCTTAAGTTGATCCAATTCCCGTTCTAAAGCACGGTTGCGATCGAGTATAGACTTCACCTTTTCCGCCACTTGTTCACGGCCACCTTTAACCAGGCCGGTCACTTGGCTGAGCAACTGAGTATTGTCTGCAAACCATTGGCTAGCCGCAGCGCCGGTTAAGGATTCAATGCGCCTTACCCCTGCAGCCACGCCGCTCTCCGCTATGATGGCGAAGGCGCCAATGTCACCAGTACGGCGCACATGGGTGCCACCACACAACTCTAGGGAAAAAACCTCCTCCTGGTCCGTTGACCCCATGGTTACAACCCGCACCTGATCGCCGTACTTTTCGCCAAACAAGGCCATAGCGCCCGCGGCTTTGGCATCATCAATGGCCATGGTATTTGCAGCCACGTCTGCATTGCCCCTAATCTCCAAGTTAACCAAGGCCTCTATCGCTGCTATTTGTGCCGTTGTCACTGGTTCAGAATGGGAGAAGTCAAAGCGTAAACGCTCGGGGTTAACCAAGGACCCTTTTTGAGTCACATGCTCACCAAGCACCCGCCGCATGGCTTCATGCAATAAATGGGTAGCCGAGTGGTTTTTTGCGGATGCAGCTCTAAGCTCACCATTAACGCAGGTGTCAACACGGTCACCCACGCTTAGCTGTCCTTTGTTGAGTTGGCACTGATGAACAAAATGGCCACCTTGCTTGGTCGTATCGGTGACCGAAAGTTGAACTGAGTCGTTACTAAGTTCACCATGGTCACCCACTTGGCCGCCGGCTTCGGCATAAAATGCAGTTTTGTCCAATACCACCTGTACCGTGCCAGTGCCGCTTACGCTATCGACTGATTCCGCGTTCTCAATCAGCGCCACAACTTTGCCTGTTTGCACTAGGTCATCATAACCTGTGAATTCTGTATTGCCTGATAAGTTAAGGTTGTGGCTGTAATCCACACCAAAATTACTCGCCGACCGAGCGCGTGTACGCTGGGCTTCCATGGCTGCCTCAAAACCAGGCATGTCCATGGTCAATTCTCGCTCACGGGCAATATCTGCGGTCAGGTCTACGGGGAAACCGTAGGTGTCGTACAACTTAAAAATGGTCTCGCCAGCAATTTCTTTACTCGTAAGCTTCGCCAAATCTTGCTCAAGGATGCGCATACCCTGATCAAGTGTTTTAACAAACTGTTTCTCCTCTTTAAGGATCACTTGTTCAACTTGAGATTGGGCGGCACTCAACTCAGGGTAAGCTTCGCCCATCTCTTGCACCAATGGCTGCACCAACTGATGGAAAAAGTTGGCAGGCGCACCCATTTTGTTACCATGACGGATGGCCCGGCGCATAATGCGGCGCAATACATAACCACGACCTTCGTTGGATGGGGTCACCCCGTCGACAATTAAAAATGACACCGAACGAATGTGGTCGGCAATCACTCGAAGTGACTTATTTTGGTGATCTTCAGTGCTAATCACTTGCGCTGTAGCAGCCAGCAAATTTTGAAATAAATCAATTTCGTAATTTGAGTGAACGTTTTGTAATACCGCTGCAATACGCTCAAGCCCCATACCCGTGTCTATCGACTGTTTAGGTAGGTCTACCATCACGCCATCGGCTGATCGATTGTACTGCATAAAAACCATGTTCCAGATTTCTATGTAACGATCGCCGTCTTCTTCCGGCGTCCCCGGAGGGCCGCCCCAGACATCGGCGCCGTGGTCATAAAATATTTCCGAGCAGGGCCCGCAAGGTCCGGTATCGCCCATAGACCAGAAGTTGTCTTCGTCCAAACGTGAGAAACGGCTTTGATCAATACCCATTTCCTCAAACCAAATTTTCTCTGCCTCAGCATCACTGTGATGTACAGTCACCCAAAGCCGCTCTTCTGGAATATTGAGTTCCTTGGTTAGAAAGTGCCAGGCAAACTTAATGGCATCACGCTTAAAATAATCGCCAAAGCTAAAATTTCCTAACATTTCGAAAAAGGTGTGGTGACGTGCGGTATAACCTACGTTTTCTAGGTCGTTATGTTTACCACCTGCACGCACACAGCGCTGAGAAGACACCGCACGATTATACGGCCGCTGCTCATCGCCTAAAAACACATCCTTAAACTGCACCATACCCGCATTAGTAAAAAGTAGGGTGGGATCATTACCAGGCACTAAAGAACTACTACGCACGGGCTCGTGTCCGAGTTGCTGATAATAGTCGAGAAAAGCCTGTCGAATGGCGGCAATTTTCATGGAAGGTCTCGCTGTCAAAACAAAAGCGTAAGTATATACTGATACACCAATGCCTTTCGACCGCTGCGGGCCAAAAGTGGCGTAAAATACGGCTTTTTAAGCGAAAATAGCGTTTATTCTGGCTGCGCTTGCAGCGCGTATTGGATCTGCTCTTGTGCAAAACCACGTTGATACAAATATCGTGCTTGCTTCGCCCGCGTTGGCGCATCGGTAGCAACACACCAACCGCAGTGCTTGCGCTTTTGCGCAAGGGCAATTTCAAACCAGTCTGGCTGTTGCACATCCACCTGCGACTGCACTAACAAACGGCTTAAACCGTATTGATAGCCCCACTGAAAAATGCGCGTAACACCATAACCGTCGTTGGCCTTTGAGCGCACCAACACTTCTGCAAACCGCTCATCAGACTGCAGACCTTGGCGCTCTAACTCATCGAGCAAATGGTCTAAATCTACCACCCAATCTTTAGCTAGGCATTTAATCTGCAACTTCTGTTGTAATTCAGTACGCGATTGTTCGCGTCGCGCTAACAATCCCATAGCTTGATAGCGCAATGACGCTAGCTGTTTATTGATATGTTCTTGATCATGCACAACATCGACCACGGGTAACAAAAACCACTTAGAATGTGAGTGGTGTTACTACGTCTGCCGCAGCCTCTTCCGCTTTAGGGATGGCCAACAGTTGATCACGAATCTGCTGTTCAATTTCTACGGCAATCTCGGGGTGATCAAGTAAGTATTGCGACGCATTGGCCTTACCTTGGCCAATTTTATCACCCTTGTACGCATACCAAGCGCCGGCCTTGTCCACTAGGTTTTGCTTGACTCCTAGGTCGATAATCTCACCCATACGATAGATACCTTTACCATAGATAATTTGGAATTCGGCCTGCCTAAATGGTGGTGAAACTTTGTTTTTGACTACCTTAACCCGGGTCTCGTTACCAATCACTTCATCGCCACTTTTAACCGCACCAATGCGGCGAATATCCAAGCGTACAGAAGAGTAAAACTTCAAGGCGTTACCACCGGTTGTGGTTTCTGGACTACCAAACATAACACCAATTTTCATACGGATTTGGTTAATGAAGATCACTAAGCAATTAGCATTTTTGATATTACCTGTAATCTTACGCATCGCTTGTGATAACAAACGTGCCTGTAAACCCACATGACTAGCACCCATTTCACCTTCAATTTCGGCCTTGGGGGTGAGCGCTGCTACCGAGTCAACAATAATCACATCAACGGCACTAGAACGTACCAACATGTCGGTAATCTCTAAAGCCTGCTCTCCAGTGTCGGGCTGACTTACCAATAAATCGTCAACATTAACACCTAGTTTTTCCGCATAACTAGGATCTAAGGCATGCTCAGCATCAACAAAGGCACAGGTCTTGCCGATTTTTTGTGCTTCGGCAATCACCTGCAAAGTGAGGGTGGTTTTACCTGATGACTCTGGGCCGTATATTTCACAAATGCGGCCAAATGGTAAGCCGCCTATGCCCAGTGCGATATCTAGCCCTAAAGAACCGGTAGACACAGAAGGGATGGCTTCGCGTGGCTGGTCGCCCATGCGCATCACTGCACCCTTACCGAACTGACGTTCAATTTGACCTAAGGCCGCTTCGAGGGCTTTTTGTTTGTTTGCATCCATGTGATCCACCTTAATTTACGGCTATTGCCTGTGCGTTATCTGCAATAATTGCACTGTAGTTACATACAGTACCTGTGTATTTGTACAGCATTAAAACATAACCAGAAAAAAGTGCAAGGGTTATTCCTACAAGCAGGGTAAATGCGCGCTATTCATCCCCTCTAACGCTGCCACGATGGTTTGCTCGCGCACCGCTTGGCGGTTGCCGACAAATTGGAAAAGCTCACTTGCTACCACCCCATTTGACTGCGCCCAAGCCACCCACACACTGCCTACGGGTTTTTCGGCGCTGCCGCCATCTGGCCCTGCTATGCCACTCACAGCAACACAAAGGTTAGCGCTTAAGGCCTGACACCCCCCCAACGCCATCGCCTCCACCACGGCTTCACTGACGGCACCATGGGCTTGCAAAACAGCCGACGGCACCTTTAGTAGATTAATTTTGGCACTATTGCTGTAACTGATAATGCCCCCAGAGAACCACCCAGAACTACCTGCCACAGCGGTTATTTCTGCCCCTATGCCCCCGCCGGTACATGATTCTGCGGTGGCCAAGGTTAAGCCGTTTTGAGTTAACCTACAGCCAAGTGCCTCGATTAAATCATGTTGCTTCTGTAGTTTGCTGGGCATTTGAGTTGCTCTTGCGGTTGAGACCCCTCAATAATGCCAGCTTGAGTCGATCAGTCAAGCAAGTTTTATTGTTCTGTCTGGCTTGATTGAAGTAATATATGGCATTCATTTTAGCCCCTTTCGGATATTTCCTTCATGGCAGCCTCTGCACCGTTAAGTAACCACACTCCCATGATGCAACAGTACCTTGGTATTAAGCGCGACCATCCTAACGACCTAGTGTTTTACCGTATGGGTGATTTTTATGAGTTGTTCTATGACGACGCTAAAAGCGCTTCTGAGTTACTTGATATTTCCCTTACCTCAAGGGGGCAGTCTGCAGGGCAGCCAATCCCTATGTCGGGCATCCCGTATCATGCCGCCGAAGGTTATATTGCCAAAATTGTAAATGCCGGCCGTTCTGTTGCTGTGGCGGAACAAATCGGCGACCCCACCACCAGCAAAGGCCCCGTAGATCGCAAAGTAGTACGTGTGATTACCCCCGGCACCCTCACAGACGAAGCCTTAATGGATGCCCACAGCGAACGTTTGTTGACCGCTGTGTACCAACTAACCGACCAGTACGGCATTGCAAGTTTAGATATGAGTAGCGGTCGATTTAGCTTACTTGAAGCCACTTCCGTTGATCAATTGCAGACCCAGTTACAACGCTTAAAACCGGCTGAATTATTGTTCGACGAGGCCAGTGACATGCTCGACCAGATTCAAGACTGGCCCTGCCGCCGCCCACAAGCAACTTGGAATTTTGCCCTAGACACTGCCCAACGGTTGCTGTGTAACCAATTTAATACCCGCGATTTGAGCGGCTTTGGCTGTGACGAAATGGCCGCTGCTATCTGTGCTGCGGGCTGTTTACTCAACTATGCCAAAGAGACTCAAAAAGGCGAGTTGCCTCACTTACGTAACTTGCAAGTTGAACTGGCTCAAGACACCCTAATACTCGATGGCCCAAGCCGAAAAAACCTAGAAATAGATCAAAATGTGCAAGGCGGTGACCAATTCACCCTAGCGCAAACCCTTGATTCAACCTCCACCCCCATGGGCGGACGATTACTGCGTCGCTGGCTCAACAATCCATTACGTTGCATCAAGACATTACATCAGCGTCAAGATTTTATTGCACAAGCCATAGAAACAGATGTTACCGAGGCGCTGCAACTCGCACTTAAACCCATTGGCGACATTGAACGCATCTTGCCTCGTATCGCTCTGCGCTCGGCACGCCCACGGGACCTGTCACGTCTCAGCGCAAGCTTGCAAGCTTTACCTCAACTGCAACAGCACTTAATCCTGTTAGGCGCTGCCAAATCGGTGTCCTTGGCCAAAAATATCAAACAATTTCCCGAGTTAGTTAAACTCTTAGATCAGGCCATTATCGAAAATCCACCTGTCATCATCCGCGACGGCGGCGTTATTGCCGAAGGCTATGATGCCGAACTCGATGAACTGCGTGGTTTAAGTCAAAATGCCGGTCAGTTCTTGCTTGACCTGGAAACACAAGAACGTGAACGCACTGGCTTATCGACCCTTAAGGTGGGTTACAACCGGGTGCATGGTTATTACATTGAAATCAGCAGGTTACAGTCGGCCCAGGCACCTACAGAATATGTTCGTCGCCAAACATTAAAAAATGCCGAACGCTTCATCACTCCCGAACTCAAAACCTTTGAAGACAAGGCCCTGAGTAGTAAAAGCCGGTCCTTAGCCAGAGAAAAGGCGCTTTATGAAGCCCTTGTTGAGCAGCTCGCAGGGCACCTAACCGACCTTCAACTTGCGTCAGACGGCATTAGCGAACTGGATATTCTCGCCTGTCTAGCCGAGCGCGCCATTAACCTAGAATTGGTGCGGCCGCAACTGACCGAACACGCGGGCATCAATATAGATAATGGCCGCCACTTGGTTGTGGAACAGTTAATCAGTGAGCCGTTTGTTGCCAATGACTGCTGCCTCTCAGCTAGCCAAAGCATGAAAATCATTACTGGGCCAAATATGGGTGGTAAATCCACCTACATGCGCCAAGTGGCGCTGATCGTGATCATGGCTCAAATTGGTTCTTTTGTACCCGCAAAAAATGCCAGCATAGGTATTGTAGACCGCATATTCACACGTATGGGCAGCAGTGATGACCTAGCAGGTGGCCGGTCAACCTTTATGGTGGAGATGACGGAAACCGCCAATATACTGAATAACGCAACCCATCAAAGCTTAGTACTTATGGATGAAGTAGGTCGTGGCACAAGTACTTTTGACGGCCTTTCGTTAGCCTGGTCCTGTGCCTTCAATCTAGCCCAAGACATTGCTGCACTGACCTTATTCGCCACTCACTATTTCGAAATGACGCATTTAGTCGACCAGTTGGTTCAAGTAGAGAATGTGCATTTAGACGCGACCGAACATGGCGACAGCATTATCTTTATGCATAAAGTATTGCCCGGCCCAGCCAGCCAAAGCTACGGTTTACAAGTGGCTAAATTGGCGGGTGTGCCGGTCAATGTCATCAATGACGCGCAAACTAAGTTGCAACAACTTGAGATCGATGACGGCTCAAGCAAACCCAGTAAATCAGCTGCACCTTTACAAACAGACTTATTCAGCAGTTTGCCCCATGCCGTAGAAAGCTTGCTGCAAAATAACAATGCCGACGACCTGACACCAAGGCAGGCGCTAGAGCTTATTTACCAAATGCAACGAGCCTTAAAGCAATAACAAGCCGCTGTTAAAACTACAGCTTAGCGGTCAACATGTCGGCGCTATTGAGGCCTTCGGTTTCTAAAATATTGCGAAGGCTGCGCAATGCACCCAATTGGATCTGCCTAACTCGCTCACGGGTCAGGCCAATTTTTTTACCCACCTGCTCTAGCGTGCATACGGCATGGCCTCGCAACCCAAAACGCCGACAAATAATGTCTTTTTGCAAGTCTGTGAGGTGATCAAGCCATTGTTCCATGTTAGCCATCAAGTTACTGTCTTCAGCATGATACTCTGGGCCTGGGCTACTTACATCGGCAATGGTATCTAGCAAGGTGCTGTCGTTATCTGGGCCTAGGGTATTGTCAACCGAACTCACGCGATCGTTGAGGCTGAGCATCGCAGTCACTTGTTTAACGGGCTTGTCAAGAAACTGAGCAATTTCTTCGGCGCTGGGTTCATAGTCTAACTTTTGTGCCAACTGCCGTGCT
>ERZ1047821.1685-NODE-1685-length-13978-cov-6.180924_pt1 | contig 13978 bp, 9 predicted proteins | sample MGYA00383096_ERZ1047821 | MGnify/ENA primary metagenome ERZ1047821 (study PRJEB29581, sample SAMEA5548366) | metagenome | biome: marine; feature: coastal; material: water | depth 25 m | study: Short-term variability in the microbial, nano- and picoplankton... | reverse complement strand
TCAGGGTAAAGAAAGGGAACAGAGAGTGCAGCTCCGCATGCAGGCTCCACTTTTTTAGATGTTTCCTTATAAAACAGCTGAGAGGCATTCACGGCGTCCCCATCTGAAACAAGAACCGGTTTGATATCGATTTCTTTTGCAAGTGACAATGCCCTTGCGGTAATTTTTTTTGCCCCCAAAGTATTCGCTATGGTATTGATTTCTTTTAGTTCAATTACTTTTTGTGCGTGCCAGCTTTCGTAAAAAGAGGCGGCGCCTGTGGTTTCTACTGTTGTGATTTTCACATCTAACCAGTGGTTTCTTTTTAACCCTTCTATAATTCCACAGAGTAATCCTCCTCCTCCAACAGAAACGACGAGGCGGTCGGGTTTTTTCATTTGAGTTTTGCATTCATCTATTATCGTAGAATGCCCATCCCAAAGTAATGGATCGTCAAAAGGAGAAACAAAAACAGCACCTGTTTTGTCTGCTATTTCAAGTGCGCGAATATTGGCCTCGTCCCAAACATTACCGTTTGTTTCCACCTTCGCTCCAAGGCTTTTAATTTTATCAATCATATATGAAGTGGTAGTGGAAGGAACAACAACCGAAACCTCTAGGTCTAATTGTTGCCCAACATAAGCCAAAGAATAGCCTGCATTTCCTCCAGAAGAAGCTACAAATCGTTTCACCCCTTTTTCTAAGTGATACCGGCAAAGCTTCTCCATGCCTCTTATCTTGAAAGAAAAAGAAGGCTGATCGCATTCCATTTTATAAAACACGTTTTGAATAGTCTTTGATTCAATTAAGGGGGTAACGCTGTAAAGGCTTTTATTTTCACTCATTCTAATTGGAAGACTTTTTTAACCGTTCCATCATTATAAATATAAAACAAAAGCGTATTGCCCTGTGACTTGACCTCTCGACCTGTAGAATCAACAATTTTAATAAGCTCTTTATTTTCGTTTAATTCTTCAATTCCTACAAAACACCCTGCTGAATCATAAAGCAAATGGGCCATTATGTTGGTACAATATATTCCCGTAGCGCCTCCTCCTAAACAGGTTTGCTGCATTGAATAATCACAGGCAGTTCCGGGTTCATTTGGACATGATATTTCTCCATCGAAACAAGCACTAAAAAATTCGAATAAGTAAACCTTATGATTGGGCGCAAGCCATAATCTATAATCACCGCTTAGTCCAAAAACGAGTGTTTTAGAGTTTAATAAATTGGTTTGAGATAAATCATATTGATATATACTGGAATAATCACTCAAAAAATCAGATTCTACATTATAAATTTTACTTCCATCAGGAGAAAAAACAAGTTCGCTTGAAGGGGTATTCAATGTGTTATAAAATATTACATCTCCCGTATTTGAGTCAAATTGATATACATCTTTCCCGGCGCATAAATAATCTCTTTTTGGAGAAATAGAAATGATCCCAGAGCCCGGCACAAGCATTGTTAAATCACTTATTCCAGAGGGGGTTATTTTCATTCTACAGAGAGAATCATTCGTGTAGGAATACAACCAATAATCTGTATTGTTGCCATGAAGAATGGCGGTCACGGGCTCTTGACCTGTGTTTAAATCGCCATTTATATTACTTGAAATCAGGGGGGTGTTTTTTTGCATAACTTTGCCCAAACCTCCGTTTTCATTCATATCGATAATGGCATATGTGAGTCCTGAATTAAAAGAGTTATTTGCAGTAATTGAGGACTCAATGCAATCCTTTGTAAAAAGGTAATACAGGTTCGTGTTGGCATTTAGTTCGTCAGAAGGGAAGGGAACAATTATAGACCCCTGCTTTGAGCTGATGCAACCAGTAGAGTCTCCGAGTAAACCATTCTCCATTATTTCGTGATCCGCATTCCAAACAGCACCGGTAATAGTAGGAACAGAAGGAGAATCCCCCCCGTTTGTATAGAATAAAATTTCACCAGAAGAATCACAAATCGAAGAGGAACTTTCGTATGATGTCATTGCTATTGGGTAAATAACTTGTGGTGTAGGAGTTCTAAAATCGACACCAACGGTACCAAAAAAACAGGTGCTCGCTTCGTTTTGGGCTGAAATATTGAATGCCGATATGAATATAAAGAAGGAAAGGGTGATTTTCATTTGTTTTAGTTTTACACAAGACTTTAATTCGGGTCCAGCGTCTGTTTAAGTTCAATCTGTTTCTGCAACATCTATACCAATCAGCATCATTGTCTTTAGAAAAAGGGGTTTAAGCAACTTATTATTTAGATTCATTAAATGTTTGATTTAAGCTATCTTGTGAGGACTTTTGTACAATGGAACGGAGGCATAATGAAATGAAAAATACAACAATAATCGCAGGAACGTTAAAACAAAGTTTTTTAAAACGTGTTTTACGATGGAGTTGCAATAGAATATAAAAATGAAAGCTGTTACTGATCGTCAAACAATTTTGGATTTGGAATTTGATAAAGTTTTGGATTGGTGCGCGCAGCATGCCCTTTCAGAAAAAACCAAAAAGCGCGTGCTGGACCTTGTTCCAGTAAGTAGCTACAATAAATTGCAAAAATCCATTCAGGAGCTTCAAGAGTTTTGGGAAATAAGAGAAACAGAGCGAGGGTTTCCTGCCTTAGATTTTGAAGATCTTGAGAACGAGCTTCGGTTTTTAAAGATTAAAAATGCGGTCATTCCTTTGAGTGGAATTTTAAAGATTCATCAGGCGTCCTATCTAAACAATAACATTCTTGTTTTTTTTGAAAAATCAATAGGAGATTATGGGGCAATGCAAAGTGTGTTTGAAGACACCCAGTTCACTATGGACATCATTGAACCGATTGAAAAAGTAATAGATGCATCGGGTAAAATAAAAGACACCGCCTCTTCTCAGCTTAAAGACATTCGTGCTTCCATCCGAAGTACCCATCGACAAATACAAAAGAACTTTGAGAAAGAGCTGCGAAAATTATCCAAAACCAACTTACTTGCAGAAACAAAAGAAACGGTAATCAATAACCGCCGAGTTCTTTCTGTAAAATCGTCTTATAAAAAGCAATTTTCAGGTCTTGTTTTGGGAAGCAGCAAAACGGGAAATGTTGCCCATGTAGAACCGCGAATAAACATTGAATTAAACACAGAACTTGATCATCTTCATATTGACGAAGAAAAAGAAATGCACCGCATACTTCGTGAATTAACCCGCACATTGGCGTCACACTCTTGGCTCATAGAGGCATACAATAGGAGCTTGCACGAACTGGACTTCATTTCTTCCAAATACAAGCTAGCAAGGGAGATGAAAGCCGTGAAACCAAATATTAGGAAAGGTAAAACACTGGATGTTTTGGATGCTAAGCACCCATTACTAAACAAAAAAAATCGAAGCGAAAAAAAACCAACGTTTGGACAAAACATTCAAATGGATGAGTCTAGTAGAATGCTGGTCATATCTGGGCCGAATGCGGGAGGCAAAAGCATAACTCTAAAAACCTTAGGACTGTTTCAGCTGATGGTTCAATCTGGAATGTTTATCTCAGCAAAAGAAAACAACACATTTTGCTTGTTCAATCAAATTTTTTCAGAGATAGGAGACAATCAGTCTATAGAAAATGAATTGAGTACCTATTCTTATCGACTTACAAGAATGCAAAAGTTTTTATCACTTTCCAATCCAGAAACACTTCTATTATTGGATGAATTTGGGACAGGTTCCGATCCCGACCTTGGAGGAGCTTTGGCAGAAGCTTTTTTTGAATCGCTTTATCGAAAGAAGATCTTTGCGATACTCACAACGCATTACAGCAACATTAAATCCAGAGCAGTTCAGCTTCCCCAAGCCATTAATGGTTGTATGCTTTTTAACCCTGTAAATTTACAACCTCTTTTTAGATTTGAAATGGGTTCGCCTGGAAGCTCTTTTACTTTTGAGGTGGCAAAAATAAACGGTGTTCCTGAATCGCTAATAGAAAAAGCGAAGAAAAAATTAAATAAAGAAAAACTGCGTTTTAACGAGCTTTTAAGTGACCTTCAGGGCAAAACAAATCTTTTAGAAAAACAAATTAAGGAGCACAAAAAAGAAGCGGATGAATACCGAGACAAAGCTGACCAGATAGAAAATTATAAAGAGAAACTACAGTCCAAATATGACAAGTTGAACCAATCAAATCAGGTGCACGACACCCAGCTTTTAGCAGGTAAAAAAATGCTAGATTTTATTTCACAGTACAAAACAGGTAAGGGCAAAAAAATCAACGAGGAAATTTCTGAAAAGATTATTGCTTATTTGAAAGAGCAGAAAACCAAAACGGAAGCCAAGAAAAAAGCCAAGAAACCCAAAAGAAAATTAAGTAAAAAGCAGGTAATATCTTATCGTCAGGACAAAATTATTGTTGGCTCAAAGGTTAAAATAATATCCACAAAACAACAGGCCACAGTAGACGAAATTAAAGGAAGTCAAACCACATTGATTATTGGAAATACACGTATTAAGGTTGCTCTTGATCAGCTAATTTATGTATCATAGATATAGACTAGAAACGGTTTTTATTGAGCACAGCGCACACAATTTCTGCTTTGTGGCATTAATAAAACTCTTCCAATGGGTATGGGTTCTCCACAGCGAATACAGATTCCAAAATCAGCATCGTCTACTTTATCTAAAACCAGCTTCAGTTTGTTTAATTTTTCTTCGGCTTTTCGAAGGGCTGCTTCAACAACACTTTTATTGTTTATGGCGTCCATTCGAGAAACCCGACCAATGGCGTTTTCTGGAGAAATGGGTTTTGTAGACTCTTTGTAGTCCAGGATGGCTTCCTCTGTTTTTTTTAGCTCTTCAAGGATTCGCTTTTTAATGTCTTGTTTTTCTACTTTGTTCATTTGAAAAGCAAAATACCGTAATTTTATCTTTTTTAAAAGAAAGTAAAGTACTAAGCTTTAATTTTGAATAATAATATGTCTGAATCAAAAGAAGTTAGAATCAATAAGTTTTTAAGCGAAGCGGGTTTCTGTTCTAGGCGTGAAGCAGATAAACTTATTGATAATGGGGCTGTAAAAATCAATGGTGTAGTGCCCGAAATGGGAACGAAAGTGCAAGCCAACGATGTTGTTACGGTTGATGGCATAGAGGTAAAAAACAAGCAATCAGAAAACGTTTATATCGCATTTAATAAACCTGTTGGTATTGTTTGCACTACAGATACAAGAGTTGAAAAGGACAATATCATAGACTATATTAATTTTCCTTCAAGGATATTTCCAATAGGAAGACTCGATAAACCAAGCGAGGGCCTTATTCTTTTAACGAATGACGGAGACATTGTCAACAAAATATTGAGAGCTCGAAATAATCACGAAAAAGAATATATTGTTTCAGTGAACAAACCGGTCACTGCTGATTTTTTAAAACGTATGGGAAATGGTGTTCCAATTCTTGACACCGTAACCAGAAAATGCGAGGTAAAACAAATTTCAAAGAATACCTTTAGAATTGTATTGACCCAGGGATTGAACCGTCAAATCAGAAGAATGTGTGAGTACCTGGGGTACGAGGTTCTGCGACTTAAAAGAACACGAATAATGAATATTCCGCTTGATACAAATAGAGGGAAATGGAGGCATCTCACAACAAAAGAGTTGTCAGATCTTAATTTACTCCTTACGGATTCGTCTAAAACGATTTAATAATTTTCTTCTCAGGAAAATCACCAATCTTAATGTAATATACACCTGAAGAAAAAGAAGAAAGGTCAATCATTTAATTTTTTGACCAGATTCTCGTATTAAGATCTAAGTCTTCCACTATGTTTACTATTAGCATCAAGTATTTGAAGTAATCTTCCACAAGCTTGTAATTCAGCATGGACTTGAATAACGGCGGCTCAAATAAATTTTTGTTTAAAGAAATCGCGATATACACTTTTGAGTGTAAAAATGAAAGATAAATCTTACCGGACTTCTTTTGAAAATCCATAATACGCTCCATCAAAGCAGGGGTTAAAATATATCTCGCCTCTACTTGGTCTGATCCATATACAACAAATGCTTTTTCAAAATCGGGATTTTCTAATTTCACAAGATCAGGACGTGAAACATTCATTTTTTGAAATATGGTGCCAAGCTTTCCAAATAATTTTTCTGCTCTATCAGGTAAAACGATTGTTTCACCAACAAAGTCTTTATGAAAATCAGCAATAAAGAATATTCCGTTGAAAATGGAGACGTATCTACTACGACCATCTTTGTCAGTAGTTTCGTATTGGGCGTTCAATTCAGAAAATCGAACTTCAGTTTTACCTATATTACCTACAACCAAATCATCGCCTTCATAGCGATCAATTCCTTTGATGAATAATTTGCTGTTTTCAAAATCAGACTGCGAAATAAAAGAAGTGGAATTATAGGAGAGACTTGGATCGATAAAATAGACCATTTCCTTAATGATTTCTTCTTTGTATTTAACTTTAAGTGCTTTCTTTAGTTTAAAGAACCTTGGTAAAAAAACCGCCCCCAATGTTCCATTAATCAAAATGGCGACAATAAATGCCCAGACATTTAAACTAAAAAAACAAATCAGGATACCGCCAATCCCTAGCAAAAACATCATAGCTCGGGGCAACAGTTTCTTTCGTTCGTTTTCAAGGTCGCGTAGCTTACTTATTAAATTAACATCATAATACCGATTAAATTCTTCTTCCGTTTTCATAATTTGATTTTAGGTCTTTCATCGGTTTGACCTCTAAACTCCATAGGAATTACAAACATATTCTTCCGCTTATATGCAATCATAAGAGCGACTATATTCATAGGGAAAGATTCCACTCCATTGTTATAATCTGTAACAGATGCATTAAAGGCTCTTCGAGAGGCCGCCAATTGTTCTTCAACTTCATTCAAACTTCGTTGAAGTTGCATGAAATTATCACTGGCCTTTAGGTCTGGATACGCTTCCACCGCCAACATTATTTTATTCATGGAATCAGTGATTTTATTCTCAACAGCAACTCGCTCATTACTACCTATTTTATTATCAAAAGCTTCTGTTCTCAGCTTTGTGATTTGAGCTAGCATCGCCTTTTCATGATTCATATAGCCCTTGACAGCGTTTACTAAATTCGGAATTTGATCTGCTCTTTTTTTGAGATATACATCAATACTTGCAAAAGCATTCTCAACTTGATTCTTTCTTGACACTAAAGAATTGAACATAATTACAAATAACAGAATCAGACAACCAAAAATTATTAAACCAATCCACATACAGTATTTTTATACCAAAATAGTATTTTAAGTCTATGAAATTTGTTTTTTTTAATTTTTTCGATTAATTCTGAAATCGAAATGAATTTTATCCCGGATCGACTTCTTATTTTATTTTCTTCATTTGTCTTGTCAGTACTAAAACTACCAGATGTGAATAACCTACTTACAGACTCCTCTAAAACGATTTAATGATTTTCTTTTCAGGAAAATCACCAATCTTAATGTAATATACACCTGAAGAAAAAGAAGAAAGGTCAATCATTTAATTTTTTGACCAGATTCTCGTATTAAGATCTAAGTCTTCCACTATGTTTACTATTAGCATCAAGTATTTGAAGTAATCTTCCACAAGCTTGTAATTCAGCATGGACTTGAATAACGGCGGCTCAAATAAATTTTTGTTTAAAGAAATCGCGATATACACTTTTGAGTGTAAAAATGAAAGATAAATCTTACCGGACTTCTTTTGAAAATCCATAATACGCTCCATCAAAGCAGGGGTTAAAATATATCTCGCCTCTACTTGGTCTGATCCATATACAACAAATGCTTTTTCAAAATCGGGATTTTCTAATTTCACAAGATCAGGACGTGAAACATTCATTTTTTGAAATATGGTGCCAAGCTTTCCAAATAATTTTTCTGCTCTATCAGGTAAAACGATTGTTTCACCAACAAAGTCTTTATGAAAATCAGCAATAAAGAATATTCCGTTGAAAATGGAGACGTATCTACTACGACCATCTTTGTCAGTAGTTTCGTATTGGGCGTTCAATTCAGAAAATCGAACTTCAGTTTTACCTATATTACCTACAACCAAATCATCGCCTTCATAGCGATCAATTCCTTTGATGAATAATTTGCTGTTTTCAAAATCAGACTGCGAAATAAAAGAAGTGGAATTATAGGAGAGACTTGGATCGATAAAATAGACCATTTCCTTAATGATTTCTTCTTTGTATTTAACTTTAAGTGCTTTCTTTAGTTTAAAGAACCTTGGTAAAAAAACCGCCCCCAATGTTCCATTAATCAAAATGGCGACAATAAATGCCCAGACATTTAAACTAAAAAAACAAATCAGGATACCGCCAATCCCTAGCAAAAACATCATAGCTCGGGGCAACAGTTTCTTTCGTTCGTTTTCAAGGTCGCGTAGCTTACTTATTAAATTAACATCATAATACCGATTAAATTCTTCTTCCGTTTTCATAATTTGATTTTAGGTCTTTCATCGGTTTGACCTCTAAACTCCATAGGAATTACAAACATATTCTTCCGCTTATATGCAATCATAAGAGCGACTATATTCATAGGGAAAGATTCCACTCCATTGTTATAATCTGTAACAGATGCATTAAAGGCTCTTCGAGAGGCCGCCAATTGTTCTTCAACTTCATTCAAACTTCGTTGAAGTTGCATGAAATTATCACTGGCCTTTAGGTCTGGATACGCTTCCACCGCCAACATTATTTTATTCATGGAATCAGTGATTTTATTCTCAACAGCAACTCGCTCATTACTACCTATTTTATTATCAAAAGCTTCTGTTCTCAGCTTTGTGATTTGAGCTAGCATCGCCTTTTCATGATTCATATAGCCCTTGACAGCGTTTACTAAATTCGGAATTTGATCTGCTCTTTTTTTGAGATATACATCAATACTTGCAAAAGCATTCTCAACTTGATTCTTTCTTGACACTAAAGAATTGAACATAATTACAAATAACAGAATCAGACAACCAAAAATTATTAAACCAATCCACATACAGTATTTTTATACCAAAATAGTATTTTAAGTCTATGAAATTTGTTTTTTTTAATTTTTTCGATTAATTCTGAAATCGAAATGAATTTTATCCCGGATCGACTTCTTATTTTATTTTCTTCATTTGTCTTGTCAGTACTAAAACTACCAGATGTGAATAACCTACTTACAGACTCCTCTAAAACGATTTAATGATTTTCTTCTCAGGAAAATCATCAACCTTAATGTAATATACACCTGAAGGAAAAGAAGAAAGGTCAATCATTTTTTTAACGGAGTCTAATGATCCTTCAACGATAATTTTTCCTTCTTGATTATATACCAGAAGGGGTAAATTGAGATGTTCAGTGTTTGATTCTACATAAAAAACATCTCCAGTTGGATTGGGATATATCGATATAGGGTCGGGCTTGTCCTCAACATCAAGTGACAATTGCTCACAATCATCACCAATTGGTTTTAAACGAACAAATAAATCATCAAAATAACTGTCGTTATCAGTACCTGCGTTTCTAGTTCCTGTTAAGATCATCCGGATTTTTCTCGTAGTAGCTGGAACAGCAATATTGTCGAATACATATGTCCATTCAGGACTTTGGTTTTCGTAGCTCACAGTAGAACCGAGAAGTGTATTCGAGGCATTGTAAAATTCGAGGTGAAATGCAGGAATGTCATCACCAGAATAATCACTTAAATATCCACCAAAAAACACAATTGCCGAGTCATTATCAATCATTGAAGAGTAGGATAGAAGGTCGACATCTTGATACCCTTCTCCATATGCATTTGGATCACAAACACCCCCAACAGCAAATAGTCGCGCCCCATAATATGAATTGTTTCCGGCGCACTCCCCACTTAAAATAGATTCAAAAGAGCCAGAGACACCCGTCCAAGAGTTGGTGCCGTCTTCAGCACCGGGATTTTGAAGGAGATTGGCCGAGTATATACTTAATGATGTAGAAAACCCAATAGGATCAGACCAATCACTCCATCCTAAACTGCGATCGCGGTACCTGACTCTCCAAAAGTAATTGGTGCTTTCTTGTAGAGAGTTTATCTCTCTTTCGGTCATACTGTTTCCTGCCTCAAGGTCTTCGTCATAATACCAGTTTTCGTGTTGAAACCAATCATCGTAAATCAAAGAAGAAAAACCCACATCGGTTGAAACCTGCCAATGTACAGCCCCTTGATATTGATTGTCATCATCTGAGAAATTTGAACCTAAAAACACAATACAGTCTGGACTCAGCTCGGCTCCTTCATAAGGGAAAAGACCCGATGGCTTGTCGGGGTTTATATTATTAGCTCTCACGCGAATGGTGTCCTTTATTTCATTATTGACAAGACCATCTTCGTAGCTTCCATGGCTTACCCTTGTTAATAAAAATTGCGGGTCATTTCCTGCCTCAACCTCGAGCAATACAAAACCATAATCATCATCACTTCTTGAAAATTCTTTATAATCTTGCTGAGCATATTCTCCCCAATTATCAATAGCGCCACCTGCCGTTGCAACGTTGACCATTAAATGTTCATGATCTCGACTTTGCCCCCTCGAATAGCCATGTGTGTGTCCAAAAAAGTGAATACTAGGCTTTCCACAATTGGAGGAAAACTCCTCCAATAAAGTAATGATGTCTCCCGTATAATCGGTGTTGCCTGCAATCCATAATTCTGAATGATGCGGGTGGTGAAGCTGGGCAAAAACAAAATCAATGTGTTCGTCATTACTGGCATCATCAAGGACCCCTTGTAGCCAGTCGAGCTGTTCCTGTATGCGATACCCGCTGTTTGTTTCTAGACCAATTAATCGAACATTGGAGTAGTCTTTATAATACCAATGTTCGAGATAATCATTTTGATTCGTGCCGTTTGTCGGAAGACTGAAATACTTAAAATAGTTTTCGGAATTTTGTTCGTGATTTCCTGCAACAGGATAAACGGGTACATGTTGAAATAGGGCTTGTGCAGGATCAAAAAAAGTGCTCTCCCAAGAAGAGTAATTACTCCCTGTAGCCACGAGGTCTCCCGGGATAAATACGTAGGCAATGTCTGTCGACAAATCGTTTCCAAAACGATTATTTACGAATGGGATGAGCTCATCATTGATGATGTCCTCAAAAACACTGGTGTGTTGCCAATCTTGCTGCATATCACTCATAGATACGAGATTTACAGGCGCCTCACTGTTTGGTAAAGGAGGAGTTACAAAGTCAAAAACATCACTTTGAGCATTATTTGTAATTACTCGGTAGTAGTATTTGGTATTGGATTCAAGCCCGGAAATCATGGTTGTATGAATTCGTGAAAGCCCATTCCCGGCTATAAAAATCCCAGAAGAGGAATTCCCAAGAGAGCTGCTTGTTCCCCATTCAACCACGCTTTCATTACCCGATGAGGTTTCCCACATTATTGTTATAGAGGTCGGTTCGGCGTCTTGCAAGTATGGGCCAACATTAATGTTTTGCCCTATTAATGAAACGCTTACAAATAAAAAAGAAATGAACAGAAAGGATATTGATTTCATACTCGGGTTTTTTCGAAGATACAAAAATCATTTTTGTGTTAAAAACAAGAAACTTTTCAATTGAAGTTTTACTTGTGTTTTGCCACAAAATCAATGTCATAAGTTTAAAGGCTAAAACGTTTTTAAATATAGTTTTTCAACCTTTTCTCTAGCCCACGGAGTTCTTCTCAAAAAACGCAGACTGGACTTAATTGATGGGTCATAATTAAAACAGCGAATATCAATCCTGGAGCCAAGTTCGTCCCAACCGTACTCTGAGACCAAATCTTCTAGAATGTCCGCAAGTTTTATGCCGTGCAGGGGGTTGTTTTTTTGTTCGCCGCTCATATCAATAGTTTCTGTAATCGTTCCATAAATAAGACCGCAATCCAATCATAGGAAGAAATCTCCAATCATGGAATCCATTGGTATATAGGTATTGGGTTTGAAGCTCGGCAAATGCATGAATTCTTCCATTTTCAATTAATAGGTAAGAGGCACGTGTATTTGTTCTAAAAAAAGTTTGTTTTACTCCCTGCCCTATAAAATTCCCGAAATCATTGGGCCTGTTGATATAGCTTTGATAGATGTCAGAGCCAAAATTTATGCCATCCCAGTTATACCCACGAATTCCATAGGAGGCGAAAAACTTCAGTTTCAATTTTCCATTCTTTTTTTTCACCCAGTTCAATTCTGTGAGGACCTCTGCAAAATTGCTGCCGTATGGATGGGCCAGAGGAGAACCCATGTTTCCATAAACCTGTAGAGGGGTTAAATGGGAAAAGGTGTAGGGCCTGACAAGATTTCCTTCTATGCGATAATCAAAAAAACATTCTCCAGCAGAAACGACTCCTTTTGCTCCGACCTGTACGCCAAATTTATTGGCCCACCAGCCACTTCTGGCCCGTATTTCGGATAACAAAAATTCATCAAGAACGAGCTGTGAGTATATGGTCAAGTTCTTGAATGTTGCTTTCAGTGCAGCGCCAATAATAACATTGTCGGAAGAACCCATGGAGTATTCCTGAGGGCGAAATAAAACAAAAGGATTCAGGTATTCCACATCATACCCACGATTGAGTAAAGTGTCTTTAGGCTGAAAAACGACTGCTTCAAATACACCAAAGTTCAACCAGGGGAGTATGTTCCAACTGAGGTAATGGCTTGTTATATATTTGGATTGTCTTTGGCCATTGTAGTTTTCGGATAAAAATTGATAGTTGACACTGTATTCCATATGCCAAAATTTTGCTCTAATTTGTCCAAAAGGCATGGGCTTTCCATAGTCACTTAAAAAGAGGGAGCGCCTCCCAGATCCTATAAAATTCCTGTCATAACCGGCCTGAAAACAGAACACCTCATTTGGTGTATAAGCCAACCGAGTCATGGGCATAACCCAAAGTTTTTGCGATGCTTCAATATCAGTAAGATTGATGCTTCCTGGATTGAGGCTTTCCGCATTAGAAAAGTTCACAAGCCCACCAATTCGAACATAGCCTTTTTTAACGGGTCTTGATTCAAGCAAGAAGCCCAATCCATTTCGATGATTCAATTGATTTAAACTTGCGTTGTATTGAACACCTAGATCTACTAAAGGGATGAGGTTAATTGTTTTATTTGGATGTTTGGATAGCGCAAAACCAAGTTTAACATTGTTCAGTCGAATTGAAGGTCTAATGTCATAATGCCTTTTATATGCGGGGTCAGTAAATGGCTTAGCTTCCTTTTTAGAGGAATGGGCGGTCTTTTCTATACGAGAAGAGTCAGTCGAGGAATTATAAACGGCACATTTCCCTGAAGTAGGCCCATAAATATAAACCCCATTTAAATATCCCAAATCTGTTTGACCCCAAACGCTTAAGACTAAGAAAACAAACAAGAATACAAGAGAGTTTCTATTAATAATCATTGTAGCTATTAAACAGGTTTGTACTCAGTCCAAAGTGGATGAGCATTTGATTTTCGTCTATATTTGATTTTCGATACACCCCTCTAGCGAACACGCAGAAGTTAATTTTCGGATTGATCCTATATCCAATTTCGACTTGCTGATGCAAAATAAAATCATCAACACTATTGGTTCCCAGATCTATGGGCAGCAAGTCTTGTTCGTTGTAGTTTTTCAGCCAGTAGCAGATGGTTTTGCTTTCTCCATAAAACCTCTTAATGGAAATGTTTGCACGAACTACCAGCTCGTCAAAACCCTGACCTTTGGGATGTGCCAAAGGTAAATTGTAGTGGGTATAGCTCATGGCCGGGTTTTCGGACGCATACAATTCGGCGCCCACCTTGTTGTATTCGAGCTGAAGCATGGAGTTTGGAATCAGGTCGTAGAGTCTTACACCTAGCTGCATCCCCATGGCTTTTATTTGAAATCCAGACAACACAAATTGCTGGTAAACCCGCACTTTTTCTGCAACAATCTCGCTTGCATTCAAACCATAAAGATTGAAATTCTAATCCTGAGACAAGCCTAAAAA
>ERZ1047821.1681-NODE-1681-length-14002-cov-6.686097_pt1 | contig 14002 bp, 21 predicted proteins | sample MGYA00383096_ERZ1047821 | MGnify/ENA primary metagenome ERZ1047821 (study PRJEB29581, sample SAMEA5548366) | metagenome | biome: marine; feature: coastal; material: water | depth 25 m | study: Short-term variability in the microbial, nano- and picoplankton... | reverse complement strand
CAGCCTTTACTAATAGACCAACATAACGGTTCAGCCACTTACATAGAGACTATGCGCGATGATCATTTTCAAATCATCTAAGTGGAAATATACACGACTTGTACGATGATTTCATTTTAAATCACTCCCTAGTGTAAACTAGGTTCTCACATATTACACGACATAATACAAAATATTCTTGATTTTGAAATATTTCTTTAATTATTTGAGGAATTTTTCTTTTGAATATATGATGATTTTTTTTAAAAATATGTCATTTTACTTTATATTCATTTAGTAATATTCAATTTTATATCATAATTATTTAATAAATTTAGATTATTACTTATATGTATCAAGAATATACTATATCTATGAAAATAGGAGTCACACCATAATGGCAACAGCTTATGTTCTCATAAACTGTGAGCTAGGTTCTGAAGAAGCAGTAATTACAGAACTCAAATCCATTGAGGGTGTCACGGAAGTACATGGCACCTTTGGAGCATATGACATCTTAGCCAAAGTTGAATCCAGTCTGGTAGAGGCATTACGTGAGACCATTACCTGGAAGATTCGAAAGATCCCAAAAATCAGATCTACACTGACATTGATGGGCATTCAAGGCCAAGAATAATTGGTGATTTGATTGGCTAAAGCATATGTCTTGATGAATTGTGATTTGGGATCAGAAAAAAATGTCATATCTGCATTGAATGCAGTTGATGGTGTCACTGAATCTCATGGCACCTTTGGACTTTATGACATCTTAGCCAAAGTGGAATCAGATGATGATGTTGGTATCCAAAATATTGTAACGCGAACAATTCGTAAAATGCCTGAAATCCATTCTACGGTGACTTTAACTCGTTCTGAATGTGAGGATCTATTCAAACCAGCTGACAAACTTGTCAATGCTATGCTTGGAAAAAATTCGTCGCAAGCATATGTAGTAATTCATACTGACAAAGGCGAAGAGTATGCAGTTCTAAAAAACCTCAGCAATATTCCAGAAATAAAGGAAGCTGATGTTGTTTTTGGATTCTATGATGTTTTATGCAAAATAGAATCTTCAGACAACCTCTCTTTGGAAACTGTAATTACAAAGGCAATAAGATCGCTGCCTCACATCAAAACCAGTATGACCCTAAATGTAATCTCAGAACAAGACTGAGATTTTATTTCTATTTTTTGAATTGACTAAAATTACTTTTAATGAAACAACGAGGATATGATTGGAAAAATCCATTATCCTCTGCCAATCTGTTCTGCAATTAACAGCATCCCCTCGTTATCAATTGTTACGTTTACAAACTATTAAAATTTATTTGATCTATTTTGATTTTTTTGATATTTGTAATGAATATGTGTATTGGTGATTAAATTTTAAAATTATAAAATATTGATTTACATTAATCCTATAGTATATCTTTAGATGTGCTTGTACATCTCCACATAAAATAACATAGTTTCATTATTTTCTATGTTATTCTAATGGGTCAGGATGACCTTTTCCACGCAACGAAAACAAAACTATTGCAAGAGCGATAAATACACCTGCAACTGCTCCATATGCTGCCATTCCAGCTTCTGCCATGTTTTATTAAAATTCTAATAAACAATAAACATTCTTACTAAAAAACTGTAAATTCTTTTAAAAATTTTGATTTTTTTTAATATTTTAAAACTAAAAAATTGTTTAATTTTTTGTAAATTTTTAGACAAAATTTTAGAGTTTTAACCATCTACAATAAATCAAATAATTACATCTACTAACACATGTCAAAAAATACTGAAGATAGGGAAAAAGAAAAAGAAAAACTACGTGAAAAAAGCCTAAATCGAGAAATATTGGCATTCACTTGATCTTTTTGTTTACTAAATAATTTATCATAATATTGTTTTATCTTCAATAACCTGGTGAATTGAAATTATAAAAATTTGTTAAAAATTATTGGGATTTTCAAAAATTCTTAAAGAGAATTAAACATCAAAGTTATGTTGTTTTAGACAATATTTAGTGTAATGTCTCATATGCAAAAAATCAATGAGAACGAAGAGAAATTACTCAACATGATCTTAGGTGAAATTCCTAGTTCTAGAATTGCAATAATCTGTGATCATGATGGCAATATCTTATGGAATAGTATCCGAGACAACACCACCAGTTTTCTGAATATGGATGAAACAAAAGAATCTCTAAAAAGATCTCTTGAATCTTGGGATAAACGTAATGAGTTATCTTCCAAGATTGGAAATGGAAAATATGCACTTGTTGCATATGACAAAATCAAGAGAATTACAATCCCTCTTCCAAGCAATCATCTGTTATTTGTAAGTCTGGAAGGTGAGGAATTTGGAAACATCAAAAATATTATGACTATAGTAAATTGGGTTAACTCCAATATGGGGTTATAGTTATTTTTTTTATTGAAATTCTATTATTTGATTAATTATTCCACCTAAATTCTACAGGATCATGCTTATTTGAATCAAAAAATCATTTGATATCACCTTGGATTTTTTTAAAAATAGAATCAGGAAATTTCAAGAAAAAAAATTAAATGAAATTTTGGAAAAAATCCAATTTCATGAATATATGAAAATACAATCCGAGAAAAAAGTAAAAGATTCACCTGATTCTGCTAAACTTGAAAAAGAATTATCCTACCATAATTTGATGATAGGTGTTTGGAAACGTAATGAAGAGAAGCTTAGAACTCAAATGAGTGAGATGGAAGAATAGATTGATTCATTTTATGGATTCTGCTTATTTAGAGAAAATATATCTGATTTTATGATTTTAGAGAATGTTTAATTCTACTCTAAATACTAAACAAATCTAAAGAATTTCAATATCACTTTTTATATTTTATTTTAATCTAATTAATGCGCAGTAATTACACAATAAACAACATTGAGAGTATCTCAAATCAATGGGCATTCCATAACATGCCTGGTTTTGTAAGATTACTGCTAATTTTTAATTTAAAATTGTGAGATAAATTATCTTCTTTTAAATAGATTTTTGATATTCTAATAATATCTGATAAATTCTATTATGTTCATATTGGATTGGAAATGATACTATTTTTGTTTCAAATTGGATTTAGTTTATTTATAATTCTGAACGAATAGCCAAGTAATTACTTAATCCCTAAATTAAACGACTGTCTTCTTTAATGGTATTCAAAACAATATGTGTTACTGTATTTCCAATATTTGGCATTGCCGATAATTCCTTTATAAAATCACTCAAAGTTTTCCTGTCTTTAAATTTTGCAATTATTATTGTATCTGCATTCCCTGTAATATCATAAACTGCAATCACATTTTCTTTCTTTGAAATTACGTTTTCAATTTCTAACATTTTCCCTTGATTTGTAGTAATCTCAATTATTGCAGTAATGTTGTATCCAAGAAGTTCGTGATTAAGACGAACAGAATATCCTTGAATAATTTTTTGCTGTTCAAGTTTTTTCATTCTTGAAATCATAGTCACAGTTGATACTCCCATTCTCAATGACAATTGTCTTGCAGATTGTCTAGAATCTAATAATAGATGTTTTAGAATTTGAGTATCTTTATCATCCATTTTCACACTACTTTATGGTTAAACAAATATTTAAGAATATTTTAAAATACTAAGTAAATTTAAGTTATTTTAATTATTTTCCTTATATCTATCAACTTATTACATTTTGTATGATTACTATGTAATTGAATATTGTTTCATAATATGGTAATCTCTAGAACATTTTGGAAAATATGATGGTAATCCTCTGAAACCTTTCACAAGAATTTGTTCTTGTCCGTTGATACTTTTTTCTGTATCTCCGTTTTCATTCAGTTGATTACCGATTTTATGAATTTATTATAACATAAAAAACATATTCTCAAAAATATTAAAAATTGTTTAATTTTTTCATGTAATGTTTACGTTAGTTAATTTCAGTTATGTGATTAAATTATTCTCTCAAATCGTGCCTATTTTTTAATTGATTTACTCTTCATCTTCAATATCTTTTTGAAGCTCACTTGGCATATCTGTCCACCATTTTTTACTTTGTGACATTAATTGTGAAAATACCTTATCTTGTTAATAGATCTGTTGGTTAATTCTTCAAAGTAATAGTTTAAGAAAATATGACAAAATTAATCTTTGATGTATTTTGTTTCTGATTTTTCTTCTGATGTTTTTATTTTAATAATTAGTGTGTCTCCTAATCTATTGAATATTCTTTGACGTTTTTCATTAGTAGTAATCCAGCCTAAAGCCAAATCAAATGGTAGTAAAAATGCCTTACCAAAACTGCTAATTATTATTCCTTTGAAACTAGGTTTGTTTCCATTGCTGTCTATCACTTTTAACTTCATAATTTTTTTTCCTATGCTTTGACCTGTTTTGTATTCTAGAACTATCCAATACCCAAAGAAGATAATACTTGTTGGAATGTATTGTGAATTTTCTGCCCAAAATCCTTCCCCAAATTCATATTCTATTGTTCCAAATGATCCAAAAATGATTGTGGTTGAAATTAAAGATATTATTACAAAATCTATTAGCCATGCCAAAAATCTATCTGACCATTTTGCAAGTATGATCTTTGAAATATTTGAATCCCCCATACCCAAATTCAATTATTTTCAAATTAATAAAATATGTTAATTATTAGTCAACATCGATTCAAACCCAGTTGATATATTTGCAGATGAGATTGATAATTTATGAAAGCAAAATTTGCAACATCTTGCATATCTTGTGGTGATAAAATCCAACCTGGTAAAGAGATCTCAAAAAATAATGATGATCAATGGGTTCACAAGCACTGTGCTGAAGATTCTGAAGGACTACCTTAGAACTTTATTCTTTTTTTTATCTGATTTTTTCAATTATTTTGTACCTAAATTATGTATGATAATGCTTAACTAAACGAAATTATGATTTTTTGATATGAATTTGTTTAAACTCGATTATGGTGATTCTGTAAAAATTCAGTGTCCTCAATGCAAAAAAAATACTACAATGACACATGTGAAACAAATTGAACTTGATGAGCAGAATAATTTTGAAAAAATTGCCCTACAAAATACTGGAGATTTGATACGTCCTGAAATGACTCCAATTATCTATAAAAAAATTATGGCGCAAGCAAGTTACAAATTTGAAAAACAGCAAGTCAATTGTGTAATTGTAAAATTTGGAAAGCACAAAGTTGCTGGAATGTTTTCAGATTTTTGTCAAACATCTGAATCAGCATTGAAAATTTATTCATATTATTTTGTAGATCATGAAAATAAACTTGGAGGATACACCTTTAGAATTATTGAAAACATGCAAGAATTTGAAGAAAATGGACAGATAAAATATTATTCTGATTCTGTAATGAAAAAAGCAGATGATCTAATTGAGAAAGGAATTGAACTACGAACATTAGAAAAACATGAAGAGTCTATATCATTTTATGATGAGGCATTAGATCTGTTACCTGACAGTGAAAAGTCATTTGCATATTCAAGCAAAGGTGTTGCATTACGGAATTTAAAAAGATATGATGATGCAATAGTTTGTTATGAAGCAGCACTAACAATTAATCCCAGTGACTATGGAATTTTATTTAACAAAGGTGTTCTTCTTCATGAATTTGAAAAATATGATGATGCGTTAGTTTGTTTTGAAAAGGCAATACAGAATAAATCCGATTTTACTCAAGCATGGAATGCAAAAGGAAAAACATTAAAAAAAATGGGTAAAATGGATGAAGCGTATAGGTGTTTTTCCAAATCTAATGGGTTGTAGAAATTCAACAAAGGTCCAAATCATGATTATCTAAGAAATTAATACCCCTCATTTCAATAATATTTGAAATTATTTTTGGTCTCAATTAACCCTCTGGATGTTTTTTTATGGACTTTTCGTCGTAATGAAAAAGATGTTGTAAATCTCTACAGTGCATTATCTCCTGTTATGCAGATTGCAACTGGTGGTAATATGCTCAATTTTGGATTCTGGGATGATGATAATATTGATCCTCTAGCTGCTCAAAAAAATCTATGTTCATATTTTGCAAATATGGCAGAACTTCATTCAGCAAAACAAATTCTTGATGTTGGTAGTGGTCTATCTGGTCCTGCGCTTTATTGGAAAGATAATTTTGAAAATTTGTCTGTAAATTGTGTTAATATCAATTATTCACAGCTTTATTCTGGTAGAGAATCCCAAATTGAATCCATCAATTCTTCTTCTACTGGATTGCCTTTTGCTGATAATTCTGTTGATAGAGTTTTGGCATTAGAATCTGCACAACATTTCAAGCCTCTCTCAGAATTTCTTTCTGAATCAAAACGAGTTTTAAATAATTCTGGATTATTGGTTTTGGCAATTCCTGTCACCTTGAATTCTTCATCTATTACCAAGTTGGGAATTTTGAAATTTACTTGGTCTTCTGAGCATTATGCTCTAGAACAGGTTCGTAATCTTGTAAATTTGTCTGGATTTGTTATCTCTGAAGAAAAATTAATTGGCTCATCAGTGTATGATCCATTAGCTGATTATTACGTTCATCATAGAGAAAAATTAAAGAAATCAATATTGGAGCATTATCCATCATATGTTGAATCAATTCTTTTCCAGTCTATCCAAAAAATGAAAAAAGCATCCGAGGAGAAAATTATTGACTATGTTTTATTGAAATGTCATTTAAAGTAATTTTTTTGTCAAATTATAGGCTAAGTTTTTATTTTTGATGTGTTGAATTTTCAATGATGTCTGAACAAAATAATTTGTATGCTCAAAAATGCACTCAATTGCTTGGTGAATCTGAAATACGTTTTGCTGGAATTGTAGATAAAGAAGGTCAGTTAATTGCAGGTGGATTCAAAGATGGACTTACCCCTCATGAAGGTGATGAGACACGGCTACAATCTTTCTTGGAGTTTGTCTCAAAAGCATCTATTAGAAAAGAATATGATGAAAGTTTGGGTCCAATTAATTACCTGGCTGCAAGACGGGACAAGGCTGTTTTAGTGAGTTTTCCATTTCCCATCACTCAGATTCTATTATTGATATCTGCTGAGCCTACTGCAAACATTGAAAGCTTGGCGAAAAAAGTCGTTGGGATTTTCACCAATGTCAAATAACCTTAAATTTTATTTTTAACACATAGTTTTAATCTAGTACCTGTTGTAATTTTTTTACATTGAAAGCAACATTTGGTGCAGGATGTTTTTGGCATGTTGAAGATATTTTTAGTAAAACAAAAGGAATCTCATCTACTAAAGTTGGATATATTGGAGGTCAACTTCCAAATCCAACGTATGAAGAAGTGTGTACTGATAAAACAGGACATGCAGAAGCAGTACAAGTAGAATATGATCCTGATGAAATTTCCTTTGAAGAACTACTTGATGTGTTTTGGAAAAATCATAACCCTACAACCTTGAATCGCCAAGGACCTGATGTTGGAATTCAATATCGCTCAGCAATTTTTTTTCATGATGAAAAACAAAAAGATGTTGCTGAAAAATCAAAACAAACTTTAGATTCATCTGGAGTTTTTAATAATCCAATAATTACTCAAATTGTTCCTGCTCCAATATTTTATGCGGCAGAAGAATATCATCAAAAATATTTTAAAAAACACGGATTGTCATAAAGTCACTTTACAATTAAAACCGGAATCTTTGATGTGTGTACAACATAGTTTGATACACTGCCAAAAAAAATCTCTTTTGTAGAACTTCTTCCACGTGAGCCAATTACTATCATGTCAAACTTTTCTTTTCCATGGGCAAGTTTGATAATGTTGTATCCTATATCACCTCGCATTAATTTCTCTTTGAATTTAATTCCATTTTTTTCAGTCAATATTTTTGCATCTCCCATGAATTTTTTAACTTGTTTGTTGAAAGCTTTTTCAACTGACCCCACACCTTTAAACTCTGAATGTGGTGGTGCGTAAATTGAATATGCTCCAGTAATTGATGCTTCACATTGCTTAGCTATACTGATTGCCATCTCCAGACCTCTAATAGAGTTGTTTGACCCATCAAGTGGTACTAGAATCTTTGAAATTTTCTTCTTAATCATATCTTTTTACTATTTCTCATATTAAAAAACATGATTACCTAAATTTTGCTAATATTTAAAAATCAAAAATAAATCAATGATCGTTAAATTCGCCAAAACTTATCTATGTACATTTAAAGCTAAATATGTGAATGAAAAATTTGTCCAAATTGATAATCATAAGATTCGTTATCTTGAATCAGGAAATTCTACTAAAACACTAGTATTAATTCATGGATTAGGTGCATCTGCTGAAAGATGGGAAAAGATAATCCCTTTTTTTGAAAAAGATTTTCATGTTGTAATTCCTGATCTTATTGGATTTGGTTATAGTGATAAGCCTCCCACCGATTACACCATTGATTATTTTTCAAAATTTTTAGAAAAATTCTTAGATTCTATTAATGTCAAAAACCCTATACTTATTGGATCTTCTTTGGGAGGACAAATTTCAGCTGAATATACTGCTGAGCATCCTACAAATGTTGAAAAACTAATCCTTGTTTCTCCTTCTGGAATTATGAACCAATCTACCCCCGCACTTGATGCATACATAATGGCTGCATTATACCCTAATGAGCAAAATGCAAAAAATGCATTTGAACTGATGGAAGGTTCAGGGAAAAGTGTCAATCAAGAAATTATTGATGGTTTTGTTAAGCGAATGAAATTACCTAATGCCAAACTTGCTTTCATGTCGACAATTCTTGGATTAAAAAATGCTAAAGCCATTTCAGAAAAACTTCATTCTATTACTGTCCCAACTATGATAGTGTGGGGTTCTGATGATCCTGTTATCCCAATTCAACATGCCAGTGAATTTGTTGAATCTATTCCAAACTGTAAATTTTTCAAAATGGATGGTATTGGTCATACTCCTTATGTTCAAGATCCCTCGTCTTTTGCTTCCACAGTAATAGAATTTTTAAATGCCTCTTAGAATCATTTAAATATATTAATTCCCAATCTTAACCAATGAATGGTAATAGTAACCCTTATGATCCAACAGTAATGTTCAAAGACTGGATTAAAAAAAGTGGAAATGCACAATCTGAATTCATCAAAAATTTTGGTTCTCTAATGACTAACCAATCTACTAAAACATTCAATCCTTTGGATACTCTAAAAGAAGTCTCTGATAATACTAAACTAGCTCAATCTAATATGATGGAAAATATGTCATCCATGCAAAACAAAAGTATGGAAACATTGTTTAGCATTGGACAAATGCTTCCATCTTTTATGAATTGGGGTGCTTACAAAACTACTGTTGGAAGTAATGGGAGAATTTCAATTCCTGAAGCAGAACGTAATGCCCTTAAATTAGGTGAAGGTGATTTGGTACAAGTCATAGTTTTCCCAATAGCAAAAAAATCAAAGGAATAAGAAATTGAATAATACTAAACAAAAACAATCAAACACAAAAGATCTGTTTTTAGTTTCTCAACAAAATGTAAACAAATTATTTAAAAGTATTAGACATTCAGTCCCTCGATATCATCAATCTATTACAAATGTTCAACAAGAATTCATTCAAGCTTATGAAAATGTTTTAACTTCTACAGTTACAATTCAAAAAGAATATGCAAGAAAAACAGGAATTGTTACAAATATTCCTGAAGCTGCAATTAAAGTAATTCAAGACACTGTTGAAGAATGTGTTAAAGTAACATCAATTCAGAATCAAGTTATACTTGAAACTCTTGATGCAACACAACAAAACATCAAAACCTTTAATGATAATGCCAAATCATTTGCTGAATTAAATCAAAATATTCTAAACTCTTGGATTTCTATTTTTACCACAAAACCAAACTAGTGACGAATCTAGTTTTCTAATTTTATGATCTTTCTAGTAACCATTTACCAAGCTCAGGCAAGACCTTTTTCTGTGATAATGAACTTGCAATCATTCCAACATGCCCTGTTGGGTACATTCTAAGTGTTTTATCTTCACTTCCTATTGCGTAGTGGAGTGGCATACTGCATTCGGGAGATACTAGATGATCCCCAACTGCTACTTGTGTGAATACAGGCATGTCTATTTTTTTCAAATCTATGCGTTGACCTCCAACATACATCTTGTTTTGAATTAACAAATTTTCTTGATAGATATCTTTGATCCATTGTTTGAATAATTCTCCTGGAATGGGTGGTGTATCTCCTAACCATTTTTCAACTCTGAGGAAACTATCTACAAATTTTTTATTTTCAATATTTTTGAAAAAATTTACGTATTTTTCTATACCTTGTTCAAATGGTTTTAGTACTGAAAAACAATAATACATGAATTCTGGTGGCATGTTGCCTATAGTATCTACCATTTTATCCACATCCATGTGTTTTGCAAGATTGCTAATTACTGTGGTATCCCTCCATCCATCAATTACTGGTGCTGTTGCAATGTAATTTTTTACACTTTCCGGATGTAATGTTGTATATGCTGTTGCAATTGTTGCACCTGTACAATATCCTTGAAGTGAAATTTTCTCAGTAGATGATTCATTTTTGATATGTTCTACATAATTATCCAAATACCCATTTACATAATCATCAAAGTCTAGATATTTGTCCATACTAGTTGGTGTTCCCCAATCTAACATGTATACATCAAATCCTTGTTGAAGTAAATTCCGAACCCAACTCTTTTCTGGATGAATATCTAAAATATGAAATCGATTAATTAGTGCATATGAAATGAGTAATGGTGTTTTGTGTTGTTTATCTGTAAGTGGGGAATAGTGTAATAATCTTGTTTTATCAACTTCTTGAACCACGTCATATGGTGTTACTTCTAAACTGATTTCATCAGGTGCTGAAACTAATTTTGGGGCTTCTATCACATTTTTACTAAATTTCAAAATTTGTTCAATAATTTTTGGGTCAATATTTGATTCACTTTGCATTTCTTACCCTCTCTTTTTTCTTTAATTCTAATTCTAATTTTGCAACTCTTTTTTTAAGAGAATGGATTTCTTTGTAAACTTCATCTATCTCTTCTTTACTTGGTAGATTCACTGATTGTAAAATTACATTTGTGATGTTGTTCCAATGTTTGGTTAATTCTAGTTCTTTGGATACTAGTTTTCCATAGTTTTTCCCAAATCTTCCAGAATCAAATAATTCTGTAAAATCATTATCAAAGATATCTAACCATACTCTTTTCAATGACTCTATTTGTTCTACATCTTGCGGTACTTTTTGCGATTTATGATTCACTTTTTTCTGTGCAATACTCCATGTGTCTGCAAGCTGTTTGTAGTATTCTGTGTAATGTTGGTTAAATTCTCCTAATACTTCGTTAATTTCAATTAATTCTGTAGATATTTTTTTTGAATTTGATGTAAATGCTCTCATTGGACCTATTGATGTTAATGCTTGAGGCTTACTTGCCATCAAATGCATGATATCCGTCCAAAATAACGACAAATGTTTGTAATAATCAGTAACTTCTTTGGATGATTCAGTTTTCACAAATTCTGATGAAATTAGATCGCAATAAATAGTTCGCTTATTCAATTAGACGAATGGACGATGTTGTAGAACTTGAAAAAATTTGTCAGAAAATTATTAAATTGAATGTAAAGATGCGTTCGGCTAGATTCATCAACAGTAGAGGTCATCTCATTGCTGGTGGAATGAAAAAAGGATTATTTTCACTAGAGGATCAAAAACAAGATGAGATGATGTTCATGGAACTTGCTTTACGTGTAAAGATGAGACATGAGTTTGATGCTGAATTTGGTAAAGTACATTTTTCAATATCATATAGAGATAAAGTAATTGTGATGAGTTTTCCATTACCTAATGATGATGTTTTGTTGGTATCATCTGAAAAAAATGTTGATTTTAGTAAATTGGCATTTAGAATTCTTACATTAATTGAATCGCTTAAAAAAACCCCTTCAAAGACATTCTAATCATAACAACTTAATTTCATTAATTTAAGATAGAATCATGTCTTTAGAACAAGATGTTAGTTGGAATGAAATAGAATCAATGGTAATGGTACTTTCTAAAAAAATTTCTAAATTGTCTAGAACTTTTTCAAGTATTACTACTTTGAGTCGTGGAGGTTTGGTCCCTTCCCGTTTACTTGCTGATCATTTGGGGATTGAGACTATTTTTGTTGATAAAAGAAAAATTACTTCTGATTCTTTATTTGTAGATGATATTTTTGATTCTGGAAAAACTTTTGATAAAATTTCATCAAAGGTGGATGCCCCAAAAAAACTAGTTTTTGTGACATTATTTGCACGACGTGGAAAAAAATATCCTAAAAATTTGGTTTATGCCAAAAAAACAAACAATGACGCATATGTAATTTTTCCTTGGGATAAATTGGAATTTCAAAGATCTAAAAAATAATATTTTATATATCTAAAATTTTTCTCAAACCTGCACACCTATTTCTGATAGTTACTTCTGTAACTCCTGATGCTTGAGAAATATCTTTTTGTGATTTTGTCTCTCCTATACTGATACAAGAAAGATATAATGCTGCTGCAGCAATTCCCATTGGATCTTTTCCCGCAACTGCTCCTAATTTTTTTGCCTTGTTAAGCATTTGAATTGCATGACGCTTACACTTTTCACTTAATCCTGCAATACTTGCAATTCTTGAAACTCCTTTGACTGGGTCTACTACTGGCATTTTTAATTCAAGTTCTCTGAAAAGTAATCTGTAACATCTGGCAACATCTTTTCTTCTGATATTGATTCCCTTAGAAATGTCATCTAATGTTCTAGGTGTTTCAGTATTTCTACATGCTGCATAAAGACATGCTGCAACTAATCCATGAATTGATCTACCTCTTACTAATTTTCTCTCCATAGCTTTTCTGTAAATGTAAGCTGCTTTTTCAATTACTGCATCATTTAATGCAAGTTTATCTTTTAATTTGTCCATTTCATTTAGTGCTTGTCTGAGATTTCTATCTGCTGATGAATTTGCTTGACTTCTACTATCCCATGTTCTTAATCTTTCAATTGAACTTTTTACACTTGCCGATAATGGCTTTCCTGTTGAATCTTTGTTTGCTGCACCAATTACCGTTGATAATCCCATATCATGCATTCTAATTGAAGTTCCTGCGCCTGTTCTTGCTTTGTTGCCTTCATCACTTGAAAATGAACGCCATTCTGCACCTGTATCTGTAATTTTATCTGTTAGTACTAATCCACATTTACTACAAAATAGTTCTCCTGTATTTTGATCTGTAACTATTTTTAGATTCAAACATGATGGGCATTTGGGAGATGTTGAAGTTGTATTTTTAAGCATACGTTATAAAATTGGCATTTTTAATTAATATGAATTCTACTAACTTTTTTATGGTTAATTGTGTGTAGGTTAAGCTAACTCCAAATTATAGAATCAGGCTCATTTTGAATTTAATTTAGTATACAGTAGGCATATGATGGAGAATAAGACGGATACATCATGTTAGTTTTTTCTGCATTATGTTTCAAACCTATGGAATGTCCTATTTCATGTGTCATGATCGTTTCTACACTTTCAATGTCGTATAGTTGAAAACTTCCATCACATCTGTAATCTCCTAATGTTACTTCAACTACTCCTTTGCCAAGATGTGCATGTCCTAGAACTCCTTGCCCAATATCTCTAACTACCCATGTAACCCATACATTTGCTTCATGTTTCAAATTTGTTATCTCAAATTTCATTTTAGCTTTTTTATCATTCGTTTTGAGTTTTTGTTCTTCCCAAAATGAAAAAGAATTTTTTAATGTATTTACATGATCTAATGGCAGTCCTGGTGGCTGATCATTGATAAAGACCTTGTAATGAATAACATATGTTTCATCTATGATTTCATATGTTGGATCTGGGAATCTTTCTGATGCCTTTGTTACTTCATCTTCAAAATTCCATTTAACATAGTCTCTGAGGAATTTTTTTATTACATCTTGGCTAGGATTTGGAAATTCAAT
>ERZ1047821.1678-NODE-1678-length-14024-cov-7.223352_pt1 | contig 14024 bp, 14 predicted proteins | sample MGYA00383096_ERZ1047821 | MGnify/ENA primary metagenome ERZ1047821 (study PRJEB29581, sample SAMEA5548366) | metagenome | biome: marine; feature: coastal; material: water | depth 25 m | study: Short-term variability in the microbial, nano- and picoplankton... | reverse complement strand
CGGGGAAAATTGCGGAATTGACTTTCTTCGCGATGGCTTCGTCGTTCGTCACGATCATGCCACCACGTGGGCCGCGAAGGGTTTTGTGTGTGGTTGTGGTGGCAACGTCCGCATATGGGAACGGCGAAGGATGCTCGCCCGCTGCAACAAGACCAGCAAAGTGCGCCATGTCGACCATTAGATAAGCGCCAACACTGTCGGCAATCTCGCGCATTTTGGCAAAGTCGATCTGACGTGGGATCGCAGAGCCACCAGCGATCAACATTTTTGGCTTATGCTCGGTCGCAAGCGCCTGAACCTGATCATAGTCGATCCGGCTGTCCTGCTGGCGAACTCCGTATTGAATGGCGTTGAACCATTTTCCCGATTGGTTAGGCTTGGCGCCATGGGTCAAGTGACCGCCTGCGTCCAAAGACATGCCGAGGATCGTATCGCCTGGCTGAAGAAGCGCCTGAAACACACCTTGGTTCGCTTGTGAACCCGAGTTCGGCTGAACGTTTGCGAAGTCACAGCCAAAAAGCTGTTTTGCGCGGTCAATTGCCAGGTTCTCTGCGACGTCAACAAACTGGCAACCGCCGTAGTAGCGACGACCTGCGTAGCCCTCGGCGTATTTGTTTGTCATGACCGAGCCTTGGGCCTCCATTACGGCGGCAGACACGATGTTTTCAGAAGCGATAAGTTCGATTTCGTCTCGCTGGCGACCAAGTTCGCCTGTGATCGAGCCAAAGAGTTCAGGGTCGCGGGTTGCGAGGGATTCAGTGAAAAAACCGTTATCGGACATGAGAGACTCCGGGTAATAAAGTTGCGTTCGCGAATTTCCTATAGGAAACTTTACAGCGCGCAAGCGTGAAAAGCGGCATTTAGACCTTGTGTCGCGGCAATGCTGGTCATTGAAGGAACTTTATGTTTCTTTCGGAAATAAGCGGTAGCAACGGGAAACAGGCATGAGCCAGAAGATCGCATTCCTCGCAAGTGACGCCCCGATAGCCCAACAAGGCTTGCGGGCGCTTGAGGATGCACACGGCAATGTTGAGATGCAAGATGCTGATGTAATCGTAGCATTGGGGGGCGACGGTTTCATGCTCACGACACTGCATGCGACACAGGCTCTGGCTGCGCCTGTCTACGGTATGAATCGCGGGACAGTCGGCTTTCTGATGAACGAGTTCTCGATTGTGGATTTGGCAGAACGCCTGAGTGAGGCGGAAGAGGCCGTTATCCACCCACTTTCAATGATCGCCACATGTGTCGATGGGTCTATTCATAAGGCATTGGCAATAAACGAGGTTTCGCTTCTTCGTGCTGGCCCACAAGCGGCCAAACTAGAAGTAGTCGTGGATGGAAAACGCCGCATGGATGAACTTGTTTGCGACGGTGCTTTGTTGGCCACGCCCGCTGGATCGACGGCTTATAACTATTCAGCGCACGGACCGATCCTGCCCATCGGCTCAGACGTGTTGGCATTGACAGCTATGTCGGCTTTCAGACCCCGCCGTTGGCGTGGAGCATTGTTACCTAGTTCTGCAAAGGTGCGATTTAACGTTTTAGATGCCAAAAAGCGACCCGTAATGGCCGACGCGGACTCTCGCTCAGTTTTGAATGTCGAGTCGGTCGAGATCTATTCGGATCCGTCCGTCAGCCACAGAATCTTGTTCGACCCAGGTCACGGGCTAGAAGAGCGCCTGATCCGGGAGCAATTCGTTTAACGAAACAGAACCACCGCCAGCGCGACGACGATCAATGCCAACCCGTTGAGCAGATATGCATGCTTATCGGCCTTGGCGGAATCCGGTGGCGTGCCTGATTTCTTGGCACGGATCATCATCAGATTAAGGCTAATGGACACCATCGTCAGCACTCCGACAATTGCGATTTTGACCCAAAGCAGAAAAGGCACATCCGCCAAACCGTACTTGATCGTGGTCATCCAAACGCCAGTTATCCAAAGTAATCCCAGCCCTGTCGTGGCCAATTTGCCCACGGCACCGGCCGCTGCTGCCATCCCGGGATAGGTTGATGGATCAACTTTTGGCATTTGGCGCTTTGCAATTATGTTGGATAAGCCGCCGCCCATTGCCATCGCAAGGGCAATAAAATGCAAAATCATAAGCAGTGTGAACATGTTTCCCTCTCCGTTTTTGGGAAACATAGCAGCAAACAGTTTATCGGCAAAATTTAACGAACGATGGTTTCGTCTTTGACAAATAGGTTCGCCCAAGCACGATCGACCAGTTCTGGCGTCATCTTGTATGCTAGACCTTCAAAGTCACAAATCGCCATCATTTGATCTACTAGGAAAACTGGTTGGTAGTTTGCAAACACGTTCTCGACCGTTGGGTAGTGAACTTTCAAAAGTCGTATCAAGGACGCTTGATCCAGTTCCAAACCCTTGGCTTTTGCCACCAACCCAAAGATTTTCAGGAAATCCTGCTTGTCTGGGCCATCGATCTTGATTTTATAAAAAATTCGACGCAATGCGGCTTGGTCGAAAATTTCGTTCGGGTGAAAGTTCGTGGAAAAGATCACCAAAGTGTCGAACGGCACCTCGAATTTCTCACCAGAGTTCAGGGCTAGAAAATCCCGTTTCTCTTCCAGCGGAACGATCCACCTGTTCACTATCGACTGGGGCGGCTCGGCCTGTCGGCCCAAGTCATCAATGATGAAAATGCCGCCAGTTGCCTTTAGCTGCATAGATGCTTGGTAGGTGCGCGCCTTGTGATCGTAGATCAGGTCAAGCATGCTGAGCGAAAGCTCTCCACCAGTGATTACGGTCGGTCGCTGACAACGCACATATCGCGCGTCATGTGTTGTGCGTTTGCGGAGAGCGTTTTGATCGCCCTCTAAATCTGCGACAGGCGAATGCACAACCGGATCAAAAACGGTGATAACTTGCCCTGCATATTCCAACGCCTGTGGAATATAAATCAGGTCATTCATCGAATTTCTGATGCCATTCGAAATTGACGATTTACCGTTTCCGGGTGGACCATACATCAAAATTGATCGACCAGATCCAACTGCAGGGCCAAGTTCCCCCAAAAGGGTAGGGGGCAGTATGAGATGGCTCATTGCTTGCGTAAGACTGGTGCGTGTGACCTGAACGTCTCGAATTGATTGCTTTTTCACTTGCTCGGCATAGATATGCAGCGGAACTGGCATCGCGCCGAAGTATTCTGATTGCGCAAGAGCGTCCAAAGCCTGAACGCGCCCAAGGTCGGAGAGGCGATAGCCAACTTCACTTCCTGCATCTTCTTCCGCTTCAATCGTGCCGGCGGTTTCAAGCAGTCTTTGCGTTTTGGACAGCTCAATCAATTCATGAGTAAGCGTTGGAGGTAAAGCAATTGCCTTGGCAATCTCAGAAACCCGTTCAAGGTTCTTGCGAAACATCGTTTTCAGCAACAATTGCTGCATCATGACGATCGGCAAACCGACATCTGGCAACCGCTTCGGGGTTACCGGCATCATCGGGTTTGAAATTTGCATGTTCATCCAACAGTCCCTCGGGATGGCTAATTGTCAATCAACCAAGGGATGCAGGTAGGATAGGGCGAATTTGTGACAAACCGCCGACGATTTCGAGGGAAGTTTACCTTGGGTTATACAAACGCACGATAAGCTAGGTAAATTAGCAGAGACGCCGTAAGCGGTAGACCCATAGGGAATTCACGCTTTCGCTGCCAACTTTCCCATTCAGGTAACATCTTTGACGCGAACAACCCGCCAGCAATTCTGTGGAGAAGCAAAGCAACGGGCCCCATCAACGCCAGCATGATGACGACATTTCCGGCGTCAATCGGCGCAACGAATAGCGCACCAGCGGCCATGAACTTGGCATCGCCTGCACCCATCATTTTCATCGCCGTCAAAAGGAACCCGACTGCCAGTGCAATGGCAAGTCCAGCGAAGCGCCATAGGAATACGTTAAGTGGTAAAACCATCAACCCAAGCACCACAAAGATTGCAATCATCACCAGCACGGTCCAATTGGGAATCTTCATGTATTTAAGGTCGTTATAGGCAATAATCATACATACAGGAAACAAGGCTACAAAGAACAATAGGTCAGTTTGTATTGAGTTTATCATGATCAATTCGCTGCGTTTTCTAGGGCTGAGAGACTTCGGGCGGCGGCCTCAAAATATAGGGGATGGCTATCAACGGCTTCACGCAACAGACCCGTACCAATCGTAACGTCACCGTTCTTAATCGCGGTTAAGGCCAAAGTGTAAAGCAAATCGGCCCGCTCAGTTTGTGTCATTGGCATCACCGGCAGATCGTATTTTCTCTGCGCTCCGCGTGCCATCATCAGGTTGTTTTTGGCTGTGAAAAGCTTGCCATTTTGCCGAATGGCCTCTTGGAACAGCATCTCGGCATCAAGGAACTTGCCGCGGATCAGGTTTGAGTAACCCCAATTGTTCAAGATCGCAGCGGGCTTAACGGTAAGACCAGATGCGGTTTCGTAATACTCGTCCGCTTTTTCCCATTCCTTACCAGCATCCGCGATCATCGCCTCAAGACGATACCGCTGGTATGTCGCTACGTTTGGTGAAACTTGCGACAGAACTTCTTTGGCAGCATCCCATTGATCTGCCCGAATAAGGGCATCGACCAAGTAAACCTTGTCGGCATCCGCTGCTTCGGCGTGATTGGCCACATCAGACCAAACTGCGACCGCCTCGGATGCGCGATCCGCGCGGGTAAGGGAAAGCGCCAAACCACGCATGGATTCAATATTGCCAGGGGCATCAACTAATTGGCGTCTGAAATACGAGACCGCTTCCGTGGGATCAGCAACCGTCATCATGATTTCGTTTAGATTATTGCCGTCAGGTCCATTGACCGCTTCAAGGGCCTCTTGAACGGGGTCTTTACGGGCCATTTGCAATTCATCACAGGCGGAAAGCGCAAGTGTGCTCCCCAGCAACAGGCTGATTAGAAACGGAGATCGCATGTTTTTGCGCCTCTACTGCTCGGTTACCGGCTACTCAGAAGCGGTGATCAAAAAGTCACCATTGCCCCGTTGCACCAGTTTATAATCGTTATCGTTGACCGTATCATACGTCGGATCTTCAAGATTTGCGATAGCCAAGCGCAAATTCTCACGAATTTCAACGCTGGATCCACCAGAAACGACGAATGCACGCTTAAAAACTTGCCGCGCTTCGGCAAATTCACCCTTACTCATCAGCACAACGCCAAGATTGTTCCAAGCCGCAGGGTTCGTGTCGTCGATGTCGATGGCGCGTCGAAGCAAGCTCTCGGCCTCAACCAATCGGCCAAGCTGCAGACTGGCGCTACCAAGTGCGATCATGACTTCGCTGTTCATACCTTGGCTTGCGGCGGCGCGGATATAGGATTGATAGGCCAGCTCAAACTCACCGGCCTCCATCAAACGATCCCCAACCAAAAGCGGGTCAACAGCAAGGCCATCCGGATCAACAGGTGGAGCATGACGCCCGTCAGTAGAAAGGCCTAAACCGCCTGTGGTGCAGGCGGTTAAGGTAAGGACTAATGCTATTGCTGAGATGGCTCTAACCATCGGTCACCTTTTGTTAGGCATTAAACGTGTCCATCATGACCATAATATTATAGGCCGCCGGGCCCACCAGCAAAAGGATCAAAGGTGGCAACGTCAGCGTCATCGTAGCAAGTGTCATTTTTGTCGGGATTTTGTTGGCAGTTTCTTCCGCACGCATCACGCGTTTATCCCGCATCTCTTCTGAATACACCCGCAGAGATTCCGCGATCGACGTACCAAAGGTCTGCGATTGAATAAGAACGGTAACGAAGCTCGAAATATCCTGAACACCTGTGCGTTCAGCCATGTCCCGCAGAACTGCAGCACGGTCTTTACCGGCTTTCATTTCGTGCGCGACGATTTCGTACTCATCGGCCAAATCGGGGAAGGCGGCGCGAAGCTCACGTGCAACCCGCAGAATTGTTTGGTCCAATGATTGTCCAGCTTCAACACAGATCAACATCATATCGAGACTGTCTGGAAAGCCCTCAATGATCTTTTTCTGACGCGCGCCCTGACGTTTGTTGACCCAATATTTGGGCGCCATATACCCAAGCCCACCAGGGGCCATGATATACATGATCTGCTGTTGCATTGTCATCGACTCCGAAGACAAAGCGCCATTTAACACGGCATAAGCAGTTCCAAGGATCAATCCGCCAAGACCGAGTGCAAACTGCAAAAAGTGATAGAGACGAACGGAGCCTTTTGAGCGATAACCAGCTTGCAACAGCTTTAGGCGCATCGCGGTGTAGGTTTCTTCGTCCTGCGGCTCAAGAAGGTTTGAATACTTCTGAAGCTTGTCTTTGTCCTGACGGCTACGGAGGCGCGTTTTTTGCGTCTGCTTTTCTTCGCTTTGTCCGCTTTCTTTTTCGGCAAGCTTGGCCATCGGATCCTTGGGTGCACTCAGGATCAGGAATGCAGCGCCGGCAATCAGAATTGCGCCAAGAACACCAACTGCGATCAAGGGGCCGAACGGGCCAAGAGCGCCGGTCAGAATGTCTTTAAACTGAAGGAAAAAATCCATGATCCACCTCTATACTTTGATCGTCGTCAGCATTTTCATGACGAAGTAGTTTGTTATTAGGAACCCAAGGATGACCAACACTGCTGGAACGAAGTATTCAGTCTCCATGACTTGGTCATAATAATGCGGGTCCAACATGTTGAGGCCGATAATGGCCAACAATGGGAATGATGACAGGAAGTTTCCTGACCAACGAGCTTCCGCAGAAATCGCCTGCACTTTGCGGAAAAGCTTGAACCGTGAGCGAATAACCTTAGCCAATCCTGCAAGAATATCGGCAAGGTTACCACCAGAGGTCTGCTGAATTGTCACCGCGACGGATAAGAAGCGCAAATCTTGCATATCCAAACGCTCGGCCAAATCTTTGAGAGCTTCGCCAATGTCACGGCCGTAAGCGGCTTCGTCTGCGATCAGTCCGAATTCTGAGGCCAGCGGGTCAGCGATTTCTTTTGAGACGATGGAAATCGTCGAAACGAAGGGGTGCCCAACTTTTAGCGAGCGCACCATAAGTTCAACTGCATCAGGTAATTGTTCTTCGATCAAGGCCATACGCTTTTTTGCTTTGCCGTTGATCCAGATGTAAACGCCACCAATGCCCATACCTACCGAAACGAGCGCACGAAGCACCAAGCCGGACTCCGTTCCAACTGTAAGGCCGACAAAGGCCATCATCGATACGCCAACCATCAGCATAATCAACTGCTTTGGTGTGAACGCGATGGCTGCTTTTTGGGCTTTGTCCGCAAGGATCGAATAAATAGGGATCGATCGCGAGTTCATGTGCTGTGTCATCTCCTTGCGGAGTTGCTCCAACACTTGTTCGCGACCAGTGCCCTTTTCAAGCAGGTCTAATCGGCGGTTAACGCTGTTGTTCAGGCTGATAGATTTGCCAAAAACGACAAGATATACGCCCTGAATGACCGCGAGTACGGCAATGAAAATAACGGCATAGATGATGATTTCTGGATTAAGTTCCATGTCGTTACCCCATGCTCGGTTCATAGATTGAAGGCGGAAGATCATAGCCCCACATACGGAAGCGCTCTGAGAAGTGGCTTCGAACGCCGGTCGCCGTGAAATGGCCAATGATTTTGTTTTCTGGTGTTAGGCCGGTCCGTTGGAAACGGAAAACCTCTTGCATGGAAATCACATCGCCTTCCATGCCAGTAATCTCGGTGATTGAGGTCATGCGGCGTGAACCATCTTGTAGACGGCTTGCTTGAACGATCAAATTTACCGCACTTGAAACCTGGCTGCGTACCGCTTTCAGGGGCATTTCGATACCTGCCATCGCAATCATATTTTCCAGTCGGCTAATGCCATCGCGCGCATTGTTGGCGTGGATCGTGGTCATCGATCCATCGTGACCAGTGTTCATCGCTTGCAACATGTCGATCACTTCTTCGCCACGCGTCTCACCCACGATGATCCGATCCGGACGCATACGAAGGGCGTTCTTGATACAATGGCGCGGGGTAACCTCACCCTTGCCTTCAACGTTTGGCGGACGGGTTTCCATGCGACCCACATGCTCTTGCTGAAGCTGAAGTTCGGCCGTGTCTTCAACGGTTAGAATTCGTTCATCAGCTGCAATGAAGCTGGAAAGCGCATTGAGAGTTGTCGTTTTACCCGAGCCCGTACCGCCGGAAACAACGATATTTAGGCGGGTCGCAACGGCAGCTTGAAGATATGCGGCCATTTCCTCGGTAAATGCACCGAAATCCACAAGATCGTCGATGCCAAGCTTGTCTTTCTTGAACTTACGAATGGACACTAGGGATCCGTCAATCGCAATCGGTGGCACCATCGCGTTAAAACGCGATCCATCTTGAAGACGAGCGTCAACATAAGGGTTAGATTCGTCTACCCGACGACCAACCGCCGAAACGATCTTGTCGATGATGCGCGAAAGGTGCTTTTCATCCTTGAACGTGATGTCTGAAACCTGAAGTTTACCCTCGCGTTCCACGAAAATCTGATGCGGACCGTTGACCAGAATATCGCTGACAGTTTCGTCCTGTAGCAAAGTCTCAAGCGGGCCAAGGCCGGTCACTTCGTCGAACAACTCTTGGTTCAGCTGTGAACGTTCTTCGCGGTTCAGTACGATTCCCTTAATTTGCAGGGTCTCGTTGGTAATTTCTTGGATTTCCGTGCGCAGATCTTTATCAGACGCAGTTTCAAGCGCAGCCAGGTTCAAATTCTCAAGCAATTCGCGATGAAGCTCTTGCTTGATCTCCATCAGACGCTCTTTGCGTTTACGATCTTTTTCCGCTGTAGGTGCCTGTACGTTTTTGTTCGGCATCGCCCTGCGAATGCGCGTTGGTTCAGCGGGAACTTCTGGTGTTGCCAGAGGCTCGGGTATTGCAGATTTGCCTTTTTTAGGCTCCGATTTTTTCTGCGGTCTAGCAACTTTGGTTGCACCAGCAGTCTCGGATTTTTTGTATCTGGAGAACATTTAGTCGTCCCTTAGCTGGCTTCCTGGAAGCCCTCTTGTGAGAATGCGTGCAATGACGCGGCGAGTTTCTGGAATTCTTTGCGCAACGGTGATTTTGCGGCGGCTTCAGCCATCGGAAGCCCGCGGTCGGCCCCTTGCATGACGCTTTTGCCACCGTCAGGCAGTTGCAGTTCGATTTTGATGCCCAACGTCTCACCAATGCGCTTCACGCGGCCTTTGCCGTTAATATCCGTGAATTTTGGCGCTCGGTTCAATGCGAAGCGCAGCTTTTCGAAGGGAAGATCCTCGGCCTGCAAAGCACGCTTCAATCGCAGGGCGTTTTGGACGCTGCGCATATCAATCTCAAACGTGGCCAGATAGATTTGTGCCGCGGCGAGCACGGTTTCTGTCCACTGAACAAGCGTGGTCGGCATATCGATGATGACATAGTCAAACTCTGACTGTGCAATCGCGATGATGCGTTCGATGTCTTCTGGCCCAAGGAAATCCAAAGGCAGAATATCAGGCGGGGCCGTCAATACATGAAGAACTTCATTGTAGCTCATCAGGGCCTGACAAAAGCTTTCGTTATCCATCGTATCAGTCGAGGACAACATTTCGTAAACCGCTTCACGGCGTGGTAAATCGAGATACGTCGCGATTGAACCAAACTGCAGATCGAAATCTAGGATGCAAACTCGTGGTTGGGTTTCAACCTTTTCAAGCTGTGTCAGTTCCCAGGCCAAATTGACTGCCAAAGTCGACGCGCCAGTGCCTCCGGCCAGACCGTGAATAGGGATAACAATCCCGTCGCGATCACCACGAGAGCTAAGCTTCGCGGTTGCGGGTTCTTCATGATAACGGATTTCTGGTTCCGGCTCAGGTGCGGTAACTTTCTCAATGGCCGCCGCCAACTCTCCATCTGGAAGAGGGTAGGGGATAAATTCATCGGCGCCTGCACGAAGCAAGCGATGTAGCGACGCTGGTGAGACATCCTCAGCGATCAAAATGACCTTAATGTCCTGAGACTTAGCCGCCGAGACCACATCTTCGATCATCCCGATAGATGCCTCATCCTGGTGGTCGATTGCCAATGCCACGAACTCTAGTGATTCCGCATCAGGCTGCTGCAAAAAGGCGATAGAGTCAGCGAAGCTAAGATCGCCCCAGGCTTCACCTAGAACGGCTTCCATGTCTTCGATTAACAGATCAAACAATTGGACATCCCGAGAAATCGAGCATGCAACTATTGCCGCGTTATCCTGTGTCTCCGAGCTACTCATCTTTGCCTCGCAATCATCACTCATTCACCAAGCCCCAAAGGGGCCAAACCAGTCAAAAAAATTACATCCGCACTTTGCGTACAGATATCCTTGAGGACAGTTTTGACGGTGAAATGGGGCGAGATTTGGACCCAAACAGCCCAATTGTGCGAAATCTGTTAACGGTTCAGCACAACTGGGGGTATTGTTTATTGGTCGCCAGCAGTCGCAGTTACCGTTTCGGCGACTGTTTCCATCGTGGAAGTAACGATGCCAGACTCGACATAATCGCGGTAAACAATGGCAGCGTAATTGCCGTCCATTAGCTGTTCACTGCCTGAAACAAAGCCTGATACTTCTGTAATTGCCCGGCGGTTCAAACGCTCACGCTCGCGTGCATCGACAGCCGGATTAGATTCGCCTTCGCTAACGACGGCCTGAAGCCGCGATTTATCCACGCCATTGGCAATAAGATAGTCCACAACGGCTTGGGCACGACGTTGGCCAAGGCTGCGGTTAAACCGGCTGAGACCAACGCGGTCTGTATGACCATAGACTTTGAACTGAATCTCAGGGAACTGGCTGATCCAGTCAGCTTGCCTGCGTAGAACAGTTCTAGCGGCGCTATCAAGCGTACTGCTGTTGAAGTCGAAGTAGACCGTTGTTGGCACGTCATCGTTAAATTTCGTAGAAAGATTAACGGTGTAGTCAACTCGACGAGTCATGATGTCCATGTTCGTAGATGTTGATAAACCAAACCCGTCGCTTGCATTCAACGCACCTGCTTCGCTTCGGAACGTAGAATATATCGGACCACTCGCTGCACAAGCCGACAACATCACTGCGCTTGAAATTCCAAGTACGAGGTTTCTGCCTGTTCGTGTCATATCATTGATCCAAAACATAGCCGTAGGGGCCGCTGAAATCCTGTCGTGCTACTTCGTCTGCTGCGCCATCTCCGCGATTGGCAATATGGCCGAACAAGAACAAATCTTTTTCGCTTGGCGGGCGGATGCGCGATAGAGGCGTTGCAAGCAGTTGACCCTTTGTCGGAGACACCAGATGAGGCGTCACGATGATGACCAATTCAGTTTGCTGTCGTGAATATTCAGCCGAGCGGAAAAGCGCGCCAAGTACCGGAATATCACCCAGCCATGGAACCTGCCCGTTCAAGTCGCGGAAGTCGTCCTCAAGCAATCCAGCGATCGCAAAGCTTTCGCCGTCGCCCATTTCAACCGTCGTAGACGTTTCTCTTTTAGTGAACGCGTCGATCTGAAATCCGTTCTGCGAGTAGCCGTTCGCCGGATCAATCGCGGAAACACGTGCATTAAGCTCAAGGTTAATGATGTCTTCGCCGACGACACGTGGAATGAAGCTCAGCTCGATACCAAAGGGTTTGAATTCGACCGTGACCGAGTCAGCATCCCGTGAGACAGGAACCGGATATTCCCCACCTGCCAAAAAGTGCGCTTCTTGCCCCGAAAGGGCGACAAGGTTTGGTTCTGCGAGAGTTCTGACTGCGCCTTTGGTTTCAAGCGCCTCTAGTAATACACCAACCTCGACCGATCCGACATCAAGTCCGAACAGCATGGCGCCGCGGTTCTCGTTCGTTGATGGCGTTAAACCGCTGGTCAAAGCATTTGAAATTGCAGTGCTGCCGGCAAGTGTTCCGCTGCCGCCATATGAATTTAGAATTCCGCCGAGCGAACCCGAAGCCGCCAGCGATCCACTCAATGATTTTGTGACCGTACGCTGCATCTCGGCAAACCGGACCTTCAGCATAACCTGTTGAACACCGCCAACCGTCATAAGGTTTGAAACACGCTCAGGCGCATAGCGTTCAGCAAGCGCCATGGCCTGCGTAAGGCGCGCGGCGCTGGAAACTGTGCCCGACAAGACAATACCGTCATTCGCCGTGCGAACTTCGATGGCTTCATTTGGTAAAATCTGTCTAAGCCGTTCTTTAAACTCGGAAATATCAGAGCTTACGCGCACGTCGACGTTCGTGATTAACTGGCCGGATGCATCAAGCAAGGTCAAAGTGGTTAGACCAGGGGCTTTACCCAAAACGTATACGGTTCGATCAGAAAGCGTTGAGATATCAGCGATGTCTGGATTGGCGATGCTGAGTTCGGCGAAGGACACATCGCTTTCCACAACAACTGCGCGATTCATCGGCACGTTTAGAATATCAGAAATACCACTGTCGACGATGCGAAGCGACTCCGCGGACGCTGGAACGACGCTGGCTGCGCTAATTGCACAGCCCATCAGCATCGCTGCCATCACGTTTTTCAAGTACATCTGCTCTGCCTCATTAAGCCGGACATATTTTTGTTTTACCCGGTCTTTTCCCGACAATATCGGTGATTTGCAGAATTATTGCAAGAATCAGTTGCTTGGGGATCGAAACTCGAGTCTCAAATGTCACGTTAAGCCTCATCAAAAGCAAAACAACCCGCCACTTGGACGGGTTGTTGGGGATCTAATTAGTCTCGGCAGGGGATCGGAATTTCGACCACCTCGGCACCTTTACGTGTTTTGATTGTACAAACCTTTTCTTCCTCGACTTGGACAGCCACAGTTTCAGCGACTTCTAGTCCCAACAAAGAAAGTTGGTCTACCTCAACCGCTGACGCCATTGTGGTATCGGTGGCTCCGACGAGAGAGAGTGAAAGACGCCCAGTGGACTGGCCCTGTGCAAGTCTTGCAATTTCTGTCGGCGAGGCGGTGACCGTAACAGTGCGTGCAATTTTCGTCGAAGACGAGCCGCTATCGGCAATCTGGTCGATCGCAATCAAACGAATGTTCGAACTGATCAACTTTGTCACTTCGATATATTCACCGGCGCCGTTGCGTGTCCGACCGGTCCAATAAACGTCTACTCTGTCATCTGGGCGGAGAAATCCCGAAACGCCCGAGGTAACGTCAACGCGAATAGCAAATGCGCGCATTCCGGCCTCAAGCTGGGTGGTGATACCCCCTGACTGTCCTGGGTTGGTCATTTTTACAGACAGCAGTGGCTCGCGCGGCTCGATTGCGCGCAGAATAATGCGACGTGTGCTCTTAGAATTCTCGCCTTCCTCAGGAAAGAGTACTGCAAGATCCGTAAAGATCCCTTCCGGCAGAGATTCGGTTGGGAAGATCACCAGCTCAACGTCTTCTTCGGAAAGGATTTGACCGTATTTAAGCTTTTTCGCAGCTACATAAATCTTTGTGGTTTCAATGACGCGCGCGCTATTTTCACGCTCTGCATCAAGGGCAAATTGATAGGCTGAAATGTAGTTGCGGGCCATATAAACAGCCACACCGGCCAATCCCAGGCCCAGAACCAATACAAGTCCGAATACGAGTCGCATTCTTTCTTCCTTTCCCCACTTTAATGACGGAAAACTCCCGTCGTGTTACTCGTTACATTCACGCTCAATTGTGGCTAAACAACGCGTTGTCTTAGACATTGTTGCGAAAAGTGCTTTGCAAAATTAAGCGTATATTGCGCAAATTTTACACGCCGATACTACTGCCCACCAAAGCTTGTCGTGTTAGATACCTGGTCCGCGATAGGGCCAACGCTCTGAGCGACTTTTGAAACGGTAGGGCGCACAACTGCACCTGATGCGACGCCAATTCCGATGACGGCTGCCGTGATGACAACCCAGTCGATTGAAACAGCGCCATCTTCATCTAAGACGGCTTTGAGAATCTTGTCTTGCATTTTGGCAGTCTCACTCTTGCAAAAAATAGAGTACGATCCCTTTCCTCGGGATGCGCCTCTGTATGATT
>ERZ1047821.1671-NODE-1671-length-14040-cov-5.985913_pt1 | contig 14040 bp, 10 predicted proteins | sample MGYA00383096_ERZ1047821 | MGnify/ENA primary metagenome ERZ1047821 (study PRJEB29581, sample SAMEA5548366) | metagenome | biome: marine; feature: coastal; material: water | depth 25 m | study: Short-term variability in the microbial, nano- and picoplankton... | reverse complement strand
GCACACGTTTATCATGCGATTGACTCTACAATGGGTCCAAAGATGGACATTGCACCAGGTGCAGTTCAAATCACAAATCCTGAAGGTTCAACAGGATATGTCACAGGAGATGTTCTAACATTAGAATCCACAATTAGAAATGTAGGTGATTTGGATTATACTTCAGGTGGAGATATTGAATTCTTTTACAAGAGTGGAGCAAATGAAATCGCAATCGATACCGTTTCTCTTAGCAATATAAACATGGGTGCAACACAACCTGCTCAAGTGACATTTGACACATCAACTCTTCCATCAAATGCATGGAAGACTACATTCGGTGTTCGTTTGAAGAACTTGGTAGATGAAACAAATAGTGCCAATAATGTGGCATTGCAGGAACTTGACCACGACAGAGCTCCATTGTCAAAGAAAGCGTTGGTAGTAGATAGTAATATCATTGAGCGCGGAAATCAATTCACAGTCTTAGCAAAGGGTGATGCGAATGACTTTGTTGATACAATACACACAATGTCCTTTGATATCGAAGTTTCAGAAACAGGTACTGAACAATGGATTTCCGAAATCGTTTCCGGTGGAGAATCGGTAGTCTATGAAGGGACGCCTAATGAAGGAAGAGAATATTTGATTTCACCAATACTTGAGATGTCAGCAGGATGGTATGATATTCGCACACGCACAGTTGATGCGAGAGGGCAAACTGGAGATTGGAAGGTTTCATCTGGAACGGATGGATTCAAACTCGCAAACGGTGTTCCAACAATTGTTGCAGAACCTGTGCCATCAGTAATGTGTGATATTTCAACAAAGGTTGACATGACTGGGCATATCAATGACCCCGAATCACATCTATCAACACTCCTCATCACATCAGACGATCCATCCTTCGTCGCTTGGCATCCAACAACCCAAGAACTTGAAGTCAAGTATGAATGGGATTCCATCCAAGGATGTCCTCTTGGACAACAAGGAATGGAGGTAAAGATGGATGACGGTGGCGACTACTCCGAATCTGGTGAACTTCCATATGGAACTTTATTGTTCAATGTAATTGAGAACGGACAGCCTCGTTGGGCAGGACTTCCAACTCAAATGGTAAATGAAGGTGGTAGCGATATTCTATCACTTATGACATATGTCTCAGATACAGATGATCAAGGCAACCCTGTTGATTCAAACACACTGACAATCCAAATCATGGACAATACCAATCCGGAACTCATTTCCGCACAAATCAATGGTAACATTCTATCTTATGAGACAGTTGATGATGATGTAAATGGAGAAACAACTCTTACTCTAAGAGCAAGTGATGGAGAGCAATCTTCCGACCAAACAATACTCATCAAGATTCAAGAAATCAATGATGCGCCTCGTGTGGATATGACCGATATTGAATCTATCACTATTAAGAGAGGTACTCAAATGGTAATCGACCTTGGTTCAAGAATCAGTGATATCGATGATGATGCAGCAGAAGCATATGTGACAGTTGTTTCTAGTGAACCTGGTGCTGCAAGATTTAACTTGATTGACAGCAGTTTAACACTCCTATTTGATGAAACTGGAGACCAAACAATCACTCTAATGGCTTCAGATAAATATGATACTAATACTTATGAAATATCTGTTGATGTATTTGATGCATACCCATTATTAATTTCAAAGGACAATGATGGCTCAGGTCATATGTATATTGATGTCAAAGATACTTACATTCGACAAACACCGACAGTTACGATGTCATTGACAGATGATTCACCAATTTTCACCAGTTTATCGGTGTCTTGGAATGTATGTAATGATTTGACTGGAACATGTGATGGACTTTGGGAATATGATCTTGATGTATCCAAATCAAACATTGGTTGGACAACAGAATTGCTCATCCCTTCTCTCTTTTCTGAAGGAGAACTTGCTAGACCATCCGGTTCGAATAACATGGATTATTATCAAGTTACCATCAATGGAGTTGACAGTAATGGTGATGATTTCAAGTCAATGACTGATGTAAAGTGGTACATTACAGAGGAAATACCTGCAATTGCAGATATGGATGATACAATGTTCAGTGACTATTTAGCAGATCTATTAGCAAGTAAGGATGAATTGAAATTACAAATTTCAGAGTCGACTGAAGACACTACTGAATTGGAAACTCAGTTGACAGAACTTGAAACTGAACTTGGACCTGCTTGTGAAGACCCACGTGCAGAATGTCCGGTTGAAGAAGTTCAGAGCAATTCTGAAACAAGTGATGAATCAGGCAACATGATGATGATGATTGCAATCGTTGCATTTGTGATAATAACAGCACTATTAGTAGGATTGATGCTAATGCGTGGAGGTAATTCACCTGAAGAAGTCAAGTGGGGCGCTGACCTTCCAGCAAATGATTTAGTTGCTAACTCTATGTATGGTGGAACACAACAAATGTTCCAACAGCCAGTAGCACCAATGCCACAGCCAGTAGTTCAACAACCAGTTATTCCACAGGCTCCTGTAATGGGGCCACCTGTACCTGCAAACGGATTACCTGTCGGATGGACAATGGAGCAATGGCAACATTATGGGCAGCAATACCTAGAAGGAAAACTTTGAGCCAACAGGCTTTGAGTGCTTCTTTTAGTGACCATTGTCGATAATAATGAAATCTAAACCCCTAAAGGGGAGCAATGTGAGGGGATATCGTGGCAGAAGACAATGAGAGCGGAGGTGACCTTGAAAAAGAGGTTCCTGCCGACGACGTTCTAGAACAGAATGATGCTATTGAAATTGATGAAACCGAGGTCACAGTTTGGGCTCCAGAGCCGAAAGGTTCTGATGAAGTTCTACAGTCTAGTATTGATGAATGGATTGAAGGCGTTGAATTCAGTTCCACTGAAGATGTACCAATTCCGAAGAGATTAGTAGACCAAGTTATTGGCCAAGAAGCAGGTTCAATTGTAATCAAAAAAGCCGCTGAACAACGTAGGCACATGCTGATGATTGGTGACCCTGGTACAGGGAAATCAATGCTTGCAAGATCAATGACCGACCTTTTACCGGCAGATTCACTTGAAGATATTTTGGTTTATCCTAATGAAGACGATGAGAATGAACCTAGAGTTCGCTCGGTGCCAGCAGGTCGTGGTGACCGAATTATCAAGGTCCAAAAAGAAGCGATACGTCAACAAAAGGCTAAGTCGCAAAAAGTACTACTTCTGGCATTTGGATTAATTGGTCTTCTATTGTTTGTCGCGGCATTACAATCAGGAGATATCATGACATTATTATTCGGAGGTTTCCTATTAGCATTCGGATATATGTTCATCCGTAGCCGTTTAGGTTCAGTTGATGAAAGCAGGATTCCAAAATTATTGGTCAAGCATGAGCAAGGTGATGCACCTCCATTTGTAGATGCGACAGCGACTCTTTCAGGCTCTTTACTTGGCGATGTTCGTCACGACCCTTTCCAATCAGGTGGTATGGAAACATCAGCACATGATAGAGTTGAACCAGGTGCGATTCACAGGGCTAACAAAGGAGTTCTCTATATTGACGAAGTAAATTTACTTCGTTTGGAAGAACAACAAGCGCTTCTCACAGCAATGCAAGAAAGAGCATTCTCTATCTCTGGACGTTCCGAACGCTCTAGCGGCGCTCTAACAAAGACAGAACCAGTTCCATGTGACTTTATTCTCATTGCAGCTGGTAACTTGGATGCAATTCAGGGAATGCATCCTGCTCTAAGAAGTAGGATTAGAGGATATGGATATGAAGTATATGTTAACTCTGAAATGCCAGACACTGCTCGTAATCGCCGTCGTTTAATCCGATTTATTGCGCAAGAAGTGTTGAGAGATATAGATACAGTTCGCGAGATTCCACATTTTGATAAGAGCGGTGTTAGCATTATCCTTAGAGAAGCACAAAGAAGGGCAGGACGCCGTGGTAAGCTTTCCTTGAGACTACGTGAACTTGGTGGTTTAGTAAGAATTGCTGGAGATTTAGCAATGGAAGAAAACGCCCCTCATACAACTGCTCAGCATGTTCTAATGGCGAGAGAGATAGCAAAACCTCTTGAGCAACAGGTTGCTGATAGAATGATTGAGAGAAGACTTGATTATTCACAAATTGTAAGCACAGGTGAAAGAGTTGGAAGAGTAAATGGATTAGCAGTATTGGGTGCAAATTCCGGATTATCAGATTTTAGTGGAATCATGCTTCCTGTTGAAGCATTGGTTACTCCGAGTCAAGGTGGCGGTGGAAAGATACATGCTACTGGTGGGCTATCTGATTTGGCAAAGGAGTCCGTTACAAATGTCAGCGCAGTTATCAAGAAGTTAACAGGAAAGGATGTCTCTGATTATGATATACACATTCAATTCGTAAACACTCATGGCGTAGATGGAGATTCGGCGTCCATCACTATTGCAACAGCGATAATCTCGGCTTTGGAAAACATTCCAATCCGTCAAGATTTAGCCATGACTGGTTCATTATCTGTGCGTGGAGAAGTACTACCTATTGGTGGAGTTACAGCGAAAATTGAGGCTGCTGCAAAATGTGGAATCAAAACAGTGGTAATTCCTCGGGCTAATATGCAAGATGTACTCTTGGATGATAAGTACGAAAAGATGGTTGATATTATTGCAGTAGACACATTGGATGAAGTAATGCAACATGCGTTAGTTAAGCACTCTGACAAAGCAAGTTTAGTTGAGCGTTTAGAGGCAGTCATAGACCGCTTGACACCTTCTAATACCTCAGTTACCACCGCTTGATTTGCTATCACTATCAACAAATCGTTTGCATTATTGATAATCAGCCGCCTATTACAAAAGGGTGAGTCTTGCCCTTTGAGATGGTGGTGCAGTAATGGTTGACTCAGACAAAGTCAAAGATGCCAGTAAAGGCGCATTGATTGTTCTGTTTCTTGTTACGATGATAGATATGATCGGATTTGGAATCGTAATTCCATTTCTAACTTATCTCGTAGAAGATTTGGCAGGTTCCGAGGGAGTGACTGAAGTCGGTCTTTGGGTTGGATTACTAATGACCTCTTATTCAGCAGCACAATTTCTCTTCTCTCCGTTTTGGGGCTCATTGAGTGACCGCATTGGTCGTAGGCCGGTATTGATGGTTGGACTAATTGGCAATACCGTATTTTTTGCGCTATTTGGTCTTTCAAATACCTTGGCGATGGCTCTTGGAGCGAGATTTTTAGCAGGGGTCTTCAATGGTAATATTGCTGTTGCTAGAGCATATATTGGCGATGTAAGTAATCCTAAGCAATTGGCAACAAGGATGGGGTTAATTGGGGCAGCATTCGGTTTGGGATTCACCATTGGTCCCTTTTTGGGAGGGGAATTATCAGCTCCGGCATTGAGATGGGAAACTTTCCAAAACACTATTTTTGAGACATATCCTTACCTACTTCCTTGTGTTTTAGCAAGTGTGTTGTCTACAGTGTCTTTATTGATTGCAATTAGAAATTTACCAGAATCATTAACTCCTGAAATGAGAAAAGTCGATACATCAAGAACTTGGAAGAAGCAGATGAAGAATATGTATGCAAACTCCAAGAAAATGCTGGGTGAGGGCTCAATTGCACTGATTATATGGGTCGCTATGCTCTTCACCTTTGGCTTCACAATAATGCATGCAATCTTCATTCTCTTTACAGGAATGCCAACTGTGGATGGTGGACTTGGTTTCAATGAAGCAGATAACGGTCGAATTTTTGCTATGATTGGTGTGACTGGAATAATCACGCAGGGTTTTCTAATAGGGCCAATGACCAAACGATTTGGTTCACGTAAATTGCTAACATTTGCTGCATTGTTAACGGGCGCGGGATTGGTATTAATTCCATATTCACAGCCAGAATACGCATGGATTCACATCCTATCAGTAACAGGTTTGTTATCTATTGGCAGTGGGTTATTCCAGCCTTCTTCTTCGACATTATTAGCACAATTTGCTAAGGCGGAAGGTTATGAGTTGGGTGTGGTAATGGGTGCAAATGAATCTCTTGGAGCATTTGCAAGAATACTTGGTCCAATTTCAGGGGGAATCGTGTGGGTAATGACTTCGAGCGGCACATATCCGTGGGATTATCACACCGCATTCCATTTGTGTGGATTACTGATGCTATGTTCTGCATTGCTTTCATTAAAGTTATCAGATGCTGAACTAATAGATGCGAACAACGCAAATTCAAGCCAAGAAGAGTAAAAGTGCATCCTTTCGGGTGGCATATTGAAGAATGATAAGAGGATGGATGTACATGGAGCAAAGTGCGGATTCCTTGGATGTCGGATTATTTGACAGACGTTTATCAACAGCAGCTAATGTTCTGGTAATAATTACTCTTCTTACTGTAGCAATGATCTATTTAGAAGGAGTATTGCAGCCATTTTTCATTGCATTAGGAATATATTTTGTACTAAAACCAGGTGCTGATAAATTATCAATAAGTGGATTTCCGATAATTCTTTCATACTTCACAATGCTAATGTTTAGCTTAATGCTTGTTAGTAGTGCGGCTTTTTTCGCATATCAACAGGCAGATGATCTAGTGAGTGATGAGGATACAATGCAACAGTATAACCATCGCTTAGACAAAAAGTGGTCAAAAATCAAACAGATGCCAATAGTAGGCCCTGTAATTATTGACGCTGTGGGTGGTTCAGATTCTAATTTAGGTAGTGATTTATCTCAGTTGGGATTACTATCGGATAATCAGCAATTATCGGATGTGTTGGTCGGAATGATGTCGAGTACTGGAAGCGCACTGACGACTAGTCTGACAGTAACATTCTTTTTGATATTCATTATTTTTGAAGCCAGTTTATTGCCGGGCAGAATAGAACGAGCGTGGCCCGGTGGAGCAAATGAAAAAGTGCAAATGATTAGAGATCAAATTGAATCCAGCGTTAACACATATATTGTTGTAAAAACGGGTGTAGGAGTTGGTACGGCAGTTATTGCAGGAATTATCATGGCCATTTTCGGGATTGATTTGTGGTTCACTTGGGCATTGCTAACATTCTTACTAAATTATGTACCATATATCGGTTCATTATTTGCAACAATCCCTCCTATTATTCTTGGTTTAATATTACTTAATCCAGGTGCGCTCTTATTGTTGGTAGTCCTATTACTTACCAATCAACAACTATGGGGTAATGTAATAGAAACTCGTTGGGCTGGAAGAGCCTTGGATTTATCACCGGTAATTCTGTTGTTAGTAACTGCCTTTTCATTCTGGTTATGGGGGATATTGGGAATGATTTTAGCAGTACCATTCGCTGTAATAATAAAAATTGTCTTAGAGAATATCGAAGCGACCCGTCCAATCGCAATACTTCTTTCAGAGAGAGCCCCTACAATTGATGAAGCATGGAAAAATGCCCTTAAAGATGGTAATATCTCGCTATACGAGACAAAAACTCTCAATGAATTACAAGTCTCTCTTGGATTATCTGACAAGCAGGTAATCTTGAAGTCTTCACGATTTTCAGCTGAGCACGTATTGCAATATGGGAAAATGACAAGCGACCAAAAGGGATTGATAATTCAAGGCGCAAAAGAACTCATGGAGAAATCACAATATGAGGAATTAGAAAAATTGTTGACAGATGGAAAAATCAATCCAAAGTCGCGAGAAATGCTAGAGCAGTTAGTTAACTTAGCAGAGGAAGAATGATTTCACAATACTTCAATTAGTATCTTTTCTAATTCAGTGTTAATCATTAGAATTAGAGTTCCAAATTCTGGAGGGATATTTGGGTCTTCGTATAGTTCCTCTAACTTTGATTGAGACATTGCAATTCTTACATCAAGTTTCTTTGCTTTGTTGAGCAGCCACAAATCACAAGTTTCCTTGGCTTGGCGTCTAATGTTTCGAGGAACCTTTGGGTCATCAATTTGCTTAATGACCGAAGCCACTTGAGTTAGTCTAGTTTCGATATCCATGAGAGGTCCTCCATTGGGGGTATTGGTTGCTCCAAGAAGGCCGTCTTTAAGGTGATTGCCGCCACCCGCGTATTATGTCCCTTGATGAAAATGCGATTCTTGGCTGGACCAGAGTGCTAGTTTTGCTCCTTGGAATGGGATGGGCTGCTTGGATGGATCATAAAGAAAGAAGGGTCAAAAATGAGCACTGGCTTGTTTGGGCCAAGCCAGCAATATTTATTTGGACTCTAGATTTAATGCTACAAGGAGCAGATTGGACAATAATGCTAACTGCATCTGCAGTTATCGCCTACGCGAGTATGTCGGTTATTGGAAGGCCTAGTTTGAAGGATATTTTGAGTGGATCAAAACTTGATATCATAGTTAGTACATGGTATATTGTCAGCATAACCGGCGTTATTTGTGGTGCTATTTTGTATCAAAATTCTACACCATTTGATGTCCTAGTTGGGAATGATACATCGTTAGGTGCTCTTTGGTGGAGTACTTTGGCCGTAGGAGCATCAATCTTGATTATAGATTTGGCATGGAGAGTAAGAATGATTCACGGTGGAGCAGATGCCAAGTGCCTAATGTGGGTTGCATTGTTAATTCCAAATTGGTCCAGTGTTCCACTAACATACTCATCAGCAACAATCGATGCCATTGTATCATTGCCGCCTGCGATTTCATTATTGATGTGGGGTGGTTTCATCTTCCTACTAATTCCATTCATCATGGTGGCTAAGAATTTTTCAAATGGCAACATCAAGAAATTATCTGACATGAGGCTAGCTTGGCATGCGACTATGATGCCATTGAAGGATGTGGTTGGATCACATGTATGGCTTCTGTCTTCTGTTATTGAGATGCCAGATGGAACTACTTCAGTACATCATAGAACTAGAGCACCATCAAAAACTCCAACTGATGAACAATTAATTTCAAAGGTCTCAGAATTGCAAGAAATAGGAACAAAAGAGGTATGGGTCAGTTACAAATTACCACTGCTGGTATTTTTGTTCCCAGCAATAATTCCTCTAGTCTTAATCGGTGACCCGATGTCATTCTTATTGCCGATGCTTGGCCTTTAAGATAGAATATTTTTGACAAGGCTAACGCTATTTGTTGATTGAAATAATCGTAGCAAGTAAGGTAATCAGATACCCTTGCGTTCTACGTTCTTCAAACGAAGACCTTTGTAACTGCATTTTCTGCAACGTGCTGCGCGCATTGCATTTCGTGCGTTGCACTTCATACATATCTTACGGTGAAGTAAGCGTGCTTCAGCCTCAGGGAATCGTGCCATGTTGTCGGCGACCAACTTCCTCTATTTAATCAAAACCCGCATTATTCTCTTTGAAACGATACGGAGTTGCTCGTTTTCACTAATGGGGCACAACTTCAATGCGCATAATTGAAGCACTTGGGGCTCAAGCACCGTTTGATGCGAATCACCCGCTTGCCAGCCATCCACCACGATTGTAATATCGTGGTCATCAAAGGTAGTACTGGTAACATACTAATTGATGCAGGGACTTCATGGTATCAAATGCTGCAAGTTGAGAGGATTATTGGAGTATTAGGTGAAGAAAAATTGGACCGAATATTACTCACTTCACGCCTTTATCCCTTTGCAGGAGGTGCAAAATATATTTCCCAATCATTCGATAATGCTGTAGTCCATATTCATCAAGAGGGTCAAGCAGCATTGCAAACAGGAGATTTTTTCACAACTTGGGCCAATAGGTATGAATCCGATATGCCATCAGTGGAAACTTCATTGGTAGAGGATGGTGAAATATATGCACTTGGAGATTGTGAAGTAGAAGCGATTCAGATGAATGGAATAAGTACTGATGGAATGTCATATTATATTTCCAAAGAAAACTTACTAGTTGCCGGTGGTATCTTAGTTAGGGCTGATAGACCTTGCAGATGGGATATGCCTGGTGCGAATCTAGTGCAAATAAGGGACAACATAAAGAAAATTATTGCGATGAAACTTTCAGCGATAGTCCCGATGCAAGGTCCAGCGATCAAAGGAAAGAAACACATCGCTGAAGTTCTAAATCGCCATCTTGATTTTTATCAAAGTTGTATAGAAGATGACGGTAATCCTCCTTCGTCATGGGCAAGACCTGCTCGATCAACATTGTGGCTTTCTCCAAGAACTCCTTGGCCCTTAGAGGAAAAGGAATCAGCTTAAGCAGTAACTGGGTCAAGAGACATTACGGCAGGGTAACTTGAATTGTTTTGCTGTGCTTCGACAAGTCTTGCTCTTCTAATTGCTCTGATTTCGTCCTTTTTCTTGAATTTATCTGATGCATCGTGGAATGATATTTGGCGACCAGTGAAATCTATTGTGCGGCGTTGCCAACCACTTTGCATATGAATTTCCTTATTGCTAACACGTATGCTTGTGACTGGCCCATCATTATTGAAAATATGCACTTTTCTGCTAGGAACCATATTTCCCACCATCCAAATGGAACCACTTTGACATGCGACAAGTAGTCTATGTGTGCTTTCACTCGCAGAACAGATTGAACGAATTGATTCATTTTCAATATTAAATCTGTTAATTACTTCAAGGCAAGGTATTGACAAATGGATTATTCCGCCGCGATTATCTCCTACCACAATACTTTCAAGACGATTATTTGGGTTTTTGAATGCCAGTAATACGGTTGCTAATGATTCTAATTTAGTTTGATGGCGCTTTCCATGTGTCGGTTTCCAGATGATCATTCCATCATCCATTGCAGTCAAACATCCATCGGACGTGACGAGGCTTCTAAGTACAATTCTATTATTCATACAACAGAAATGAAAGCCGTAGGTACTACTTTGTTTTGCCCACCCCTAGGGTGAAAGTAAAAGTGAAATGAAGGTCAATAGGTGTCCTTGTCAGCCTTGTTGTCCTTTTTCCATTCCTTGTAGCAAGATTTACAGACGCGGACGCGTCCTTTTCTTTCAGTGTAGCCACTATCTCCCCAAGTTTCTACTGCATTGTCAATAGATAGGGAACGTCCACCCATGTTCTTGTCAGCAAATCCATCACAGGATTTGATCCCACAGGAGATGACCCCTTCCTTTTTTGTTGATGTTGCTTTCTTTTTGTCAGCACCAGATTTTTTCTGATGTTTTCGTGCGTTGGCCTTGAATCCCATGTGTAATGCCTCCTAGTCTAAGATTCATCAAGGTTGTTGCTAAAATAATCACTCATTGTAGTGATTCATGGCCAAGTTGTTGTAAAAGGCCGTTGAATAATCGTAATAATCCACGTAATGTGACTTCTGAAATATTTGCAATTTTACACACTTCGGACTGAGTTCGAGGATTACTAGACTCGTTTGATGCTTTGTAAATTAGTGCAGCAGCAACCCCCATTGGTTTTTTACCTTGCCAGATGTCATCATGTGGTTTGATAATTTCCCAAAGGGTGTTAACTTGAATGTGGATGTTAGCAGGTAATTGCAAATCTGAGATAAACTTGTCAAAGAATTGGTCAGGAGACGTAATCTTGTGCATATTCATTTTTCGTGAAACTTGTCTAATCAATCGGGAGAGTTCCTTTTCTGTTACATCAAATGATTCAGCAAGATGTTTTATTTGTCTTGGAAGATTTTCTTGTCTTGCAATCAGATACGTGCATGCTGCAGTTACGCCTAGTATCGATCTGCCAGTCACGAAACCTTCAGATGATAATTTTCTGTAAATTCGTGCAACTTCTTCTTGCAATGGCCTTGGCAAACCAGATTTATCTCGGATGAATTGATTGGCTCTTACCAAATTTCTCTCACGGCTCTTTCTGGTTTTACTTCTTTCATCAACGACTCTTCTTCTTCTCCAATCCCTTCTCGCTTGAGTGGACATGCCCAACCTTCCAGCTGAGCCGGAATTCAAATCTTTGATGTCAATGGTTGTGTTTAATCCTCTATCGGCCAGAGTGTAGGTTAGAGGTGCGCCAACTCTTGATTTATCTTGCCCACTATCTCCATTTATCCATTCTGCGCCTGGATCAATGACATTCTCTTCAACTACAAGTCCACAGGAATTACAGACGATTTCACCTCTTTTTTCATCCATATTCCAATCGACTGCAAAACACTCCTCACAAGGTCTTGTATGGCCTTCCAAAGTTCTACGGATTGGCCTTTCAAAGTCAATGTCCATTTTGGATTGATTATTCTCTGAAGTTGCCGGATTTGAAATTACTCGTTCGTTACTCATCACTTCTCAACTCTTAGTTAAGTAGTAAACGCCGACCTATTTAAACATCCTGTTGGGATGTCCAATCAAAATAGGGGTGCAAGCATTCATTATTGCGAATAATTGCTATTTTAGCGAATACAATAGTTTCTTTGTTCTAGGGTTAATAAAGTAAAGGCGATTATTGAGAAAAAGTTCATTTTTTTGCTGATAATTGAGAGGTATTATTGACAAAAAAAGTCGCAATTATTAAGATAATTACGAGAGTTTTCAAGGATATAGTTCAAAGACGGTCAATAACCCCCACAGGTTGAGGAGACTCTAATGCCAGCAACAGTCATTCTAGGTGCCCAATGGGGCGATGAAGGAAAAGGAAAGCTCGTTGACCGACTTGCAGAACAAGCATCATGGGTAGCGAGATTTCAAGGTGGAAATAACGCAGGACATACTGTAGTCATTGGTGACAATGTGCTAAAGTTCCATTTATTGCCAAGCGGTATTACAAGAAAAGAATGTAATCTTGTTCTTGGAGATGGTATGGTTGTTGACCCATGGGTTCTCAACCATGAACTAGAAGAATGGAAAAAATCAACGGGAGAAGACCCAAGAGGCGACAGATTATTTGTCAGTGAAAGGGCACACATTATCCTTCCATATCATCGATATATGGACAGTCTAGATAGTAAGATTGGAACTACTGGAAGAGGAATAGGTCCAACCTATGCGGATAAGATAAACAGAATTGGTCTTCGTTTCGGAGATCTCAGTGAAATCATCAACGATGCAGAGTGGACTGCGGCAACTGTAGCGAGAATGAATGCTTCACTTCATGCTGCAGGGTCTGAAGACAGAGTTACAGAAGAGACTTTGAGTGCGGATGTTAACTGGATTTGGGACAATTATAATGGCTCAATCCGCAATACTGGTTTGATGCTAGATACCGCACTCAAATTGGATGAACAAATTATTCTAGAAGGTGCACAAGGTTGCTTATTGGATATAGACCAAGGGACATTCCCATATGTGACCTCCTCAGTAACATCGAGAGGAAATGCTAGTCATGGCGCCGGTATTCACCCAGGGCATGTTAACGAAGTCATTGGAATTACCAAGGCATATATCACTAGAGTTGGTCATGGTGCAATGCCTACTGAATTAGAAGATGAAGTTGGAGACCACTTGGGTACTGTCGGTCATGAATTTGGTACAACTACTGGAAGAAAGAGAAGATGTGGCTGGTTCGATATGGTTGTAATGCGCCATGCTAACAGAATCAATGGATTCACAGGAATTGCTTTGACCAAATTAGATGTTCTTGGCGGACTTGAAGAAATCAAGATCTGTGTTGCATATGAGTTGGATGGAAAAGAGATTCTTGAGATGCCTTCTTCAGCGAGTGCAATCGCAAGGTGCAAGCCAATTTATATCTCAATGCCTGGATTCCCTGGACACTCATTGAGTGAGTGGTTAGAAATTGCTAAGAAAGCAAATTCAGAAGGAGTTGGTTTCAAGGCACTACCAGCCGCAGCTCAGAACTACATTGCAAAGTTGGAGGCCTTGATGGGCGTTCCATGCACAAGCATTGGTGTAGGTCCAGATAGGGATGCAACCATTGACCTTGTCTAATCGAGATAATTGCAAAACCGTCAAGCGCTAATAGCACTTGATTGAAGGTGAAGGCTCAAAAGGGAAAGGCCCACCCGTTGAATTACAGGGGCGTTTAGCTCAGTTGGAAGAGTGCTTCGTTTGCAACGAAGATGCCGGGGGTTCAAATCCCCCAACGTCCATATTCCCTTGGTAATTGGTATGTTCTTGTACATTTACTCTTCCTCGTTTGAGTAATATCCTTCATAAAACCTATCTTGCTTTGGTTCAAGTCTTATT
>ERZ1047821.1651-NODE-1651-length-14128-cov-8.012080_pt1 | contig 14128 bp, 14 predicted proteins | sample MGYA00383096_ERZ1047821 | MGnify/ENA primary metagenome ERZ1047821 (study PRJEB29581, sample SAMEA5548366) | metagenome | biome: marine; feature: coastal; material: water | depth 25 m | study: Short-term variability in the microbial, nano- and picoplankton... | reverse complement strand
TAGAGCAGGATTGTGGAGTCGATCCCAAGGCACTGCTTTTTGCCGACGACCGAGACGACAATATCGCAATGGCACAGTCGCGCGGATGGCAAACGCATTTGTTCGAAACGGCCCAAGGCTGGGCAGATGATTTGGTCACCTACGGGCTGCTTTCCCCAGAGGAGGCAATATGAGCCAACCGGACTTTATCTCCTTCGATCAAGGCGACAAAATTCTTGATTGGGTTGGCCTGACGCAAGCGCTTGAACACGCGCATTCGCTGCCCAAGGCTGAGATCAAAGACACGTTGCTCTATCGTGGCAAGGACACCTTGCTGTCACGCGCTGCGTGGATCGATGGCGTGGGCGTTCTGGTGAAATCTGCGACGGTATTTCCAGGCAATCACGATTTGGGCAAACCAATGATTCACGGAAGCGTTAGCCTGTTTGACGATGCCGATGGGGACTTGTCGGCCTATCTCGATTTTAGACTGGTGACCAAATGGAAGACCGCAGGCGACAGTTTGCTTGGGGCACTGAAACTGGCGCGTCCTGACAGCCGCAGGATCCTGATCGTTGGCGCGGGCGAGGTCGCAAACAATTTGCGCCAAGCTTACGGCGCTGGATTTCCAGACGCTACATTTACCATATGGAACCGTACTAAGTCCAAGGCCGAGGTTCTTGCACGCCAGTTCCCGAATACGGTTGTTGCTGACGATCTGCCCGCCGCTATAGCGCAGGCGGATATCGTCACTTCGGCAACTATGGTGTCAGAGCCCGTCATCAAAGGCGAATGGCTGCGCCCCGGTCAGCACGTTGATCTGATCGGCGCTTACCGCCCCGATATGCGTGAGGTTGACGACACCGCCATGCAGCGCGCGTCGGTATTTGTGGACAGTCTTAGTACGACCGTCGGTCATATAGGAGAGCTCATCTTTCCCCTTGAAAGCGGAGCGATCACTGAGAATGACATTCAGGCAGACTACTACAGCATCGCGAATATGCGACGAAGCAGTGATGACGAAATCACGCTTTTCAAAAATGGCGGCGGGGCGCATTTGGACCTTATGACTAGTGCCTATATCCTCAATCAATGGAGAGCAGCATGAGCATTTTGGCATGGGCGTTAGCTTTACTCGGACTCGCTGCAGTGGGTTTTATATTGGCACCTTGGTTCGCAGAACGCATGCGCAATGCCATGGACACAGAGGAAGCGAGGGCCAAAGCGCCGGGGAAGTTTGCAGAGCTTCCATCGGGTGTCACCCACTATCGCTGGTTTGGCCCCGAAGATGGGCCGATTATTGTCTGCGTCCATGGCCTTAGCACGCCCGCCTTTGGCTTCGTCGGCCTCGCGACCGCGTTGTCGATGAAGGGCTGGCGGGTGTTGACCTATGATATCTACGGGCGTGGGTATTCCGACAACAATCCCCAGCCACAGAATCTTGGATTTTTTCTGAAACAGCTCGATGAATTGCTTGTGGATCAGGGCGTCACGGACAAGTTCACGATATTTGGCTATTCGATGGGTGGCATGATCGCAACGGGATACACGGCCCGCTCACCCGAACGCGTAAATCAAATGATGCTCATCGGACCAGGCGGCGTAATAATGCCACAGGAACGCAAACGGGGATTGGCTAGGGTAACCAACGTGCCGTTTTTCAACAGATGGCTCGGTATCATGATTGGTGGACGCTCTCTTAGAAAATATATCAACGCTGAAATCGGTGCTGACCCTGTGCGGGATCGTCAAATTGCGCAGACTCACCGTCGCGGATTTTGGCCGGCGATTATGTCCTGCCAAGAACACTTCTTTGATGAAGAGTTCGAGAGTAAGCACAAAAAGATTGCTGCAGCTGGGGTTCCAGTTCTAGCGATTTGGGCCAAGCAGGATCAGGTCATTCCGATTGAGGCCCTTGGTGTTCTTGCCCAGTGGAACCGTGGGGCTCGGCAGGAGATACTTGAAGACGCGCAACATGGTTTGACCTATTCCCACCCCAAGGAAGTCGCGGAATTCTTCCTTAAGAACATCTGACACAGATCAATCATAGACCAGCGCATTTCCGATACACTTCTCACGTTCGATAGGGGAGCGAGTTATGGGAAGACCGGTTTCAATCATTGTGTTCTATCTTTTGGCGTTTGGTTGGTCGTAGGGCCTCTGGTGGCCAGCGGTACTGTTTGCCGACGGAACTTGGGATGTTCCCGCTTGGCTTCCACCCATATTGGCGAGTGGCCAAATGGCGGCTTGGGGCCCTCTGATTGCAGCCGTCATTGCAAGCGCCGTATTCGGAGGCATTCCTGCGGTTCGAAACTTGTTTGGCCGAATGATCAAAGCGCGCGTTGGCGCAATGTGGTGGGCTGTGGCAATCCTGTTACTCCCCGTGATCATCGGCTTAGCATGGTTGATTGCCGGCGCGATGGGTGCTGATATCCCACCGTCAGAAGCATTTGCCCAACCGATTAGCATTCCTTTTGCCTTTATCTGGATTTTTGTGCTCGGCGGTCCTTTGCAAGAAGAGGCCGGATGGCGCGGTGTTGCAACTGAAGGGCTTCAACGGCTGGTATCGCCCGCCGTAGTCGCATTGATTGTCGGTATGATGTGGGGGCTCTGGCACCTGCCACTGTTCCAACTACCAAGTGCAGGGATCTACTACGATCAACCGTTCTGGGGGCTGTTCTTCTCGACTGTGTTACTGTCCGTCATCATTGGCTGGCTCTATAATAAAACCGGAGGCAGCCTGTTGCTTGCTATGGTCTTGCACACATCGTTCAACTGGGCGAACTTCCTTTTTCCCGTTCTTGAAACCGAACTTGGTGGGCAACTGTACTTTGTGGGCTTGATCATCGCCTGTGCGTACATTTTCTGGAAAGAAGGCGCAAAACTTGGGGCAAATACGGCCTAGCCCACGGCTTGTAGACGGCGCTCTTTGATCGGTAGATGCACAATCGCCGAAAATGCGCCGACGCCGATGCCGATCCACCATACGGCGGTGTAATCGCCTGTGATGTCATACATTCGACCGCCCAACCAAACGCCGAGGAAACTGCCGAGTTGGTGGCTGAAGAACACGATGCCGTAAAGCGTGCCCATGTAGCGTAGCCCATAGATATGCGCGACCAATCCGCTGGTCAGGGGGACTGTCGCTAACCAAAGCGACCCCATTGCGATGGAGAATATGATCACGGATGTAGGTGTCATGGGCATCATTATGAACACCGCAGCAATCACAGTCCGGCCTGTGTAAATTCCGGCCAATAGGTATTTCTTGGACCACCTGTTGCCTGCCCATCCTGCGGCTAACGTTCCTGCGATGTTTGCCAATCCGATTAGGGATATCGCCACAGCGCCCAGCACGGATGTTGATGTGATCCCGATAGAATACAAAGCCCCACCCGGCAGGATCGGGCCGCACATTTCGGTTACGAAAGCGGGAAAGTGGGCAGCGACAAAGGCAAGCTGATAGCCACAGCTGAAAAACCCAAGAAAGATCATAGCAAAAGTCGGATCACGAAATGCCTTGTTCAATACACTGCCCATGCTTTCTTCAAGCTGGGCCTTTGATGCAGCGGGCGCCTTCATCATAGGCAATGCGAGAAGCGACAGAATAATCATCGCTGAAAATACCATGAACACCGATTGCCAGTTCATGGTGGCCAGCAACAATTCGGCCGTAGGTGCGCCTAATACTTGTCCTGCGCTGCCAGCAGCCGTTGCGATCGCCAGAGACATCGAGCGGTTCTCGTCCGAAGATGCGCGTCCAACAATCGCTAGGATCACCCCAAAGCCCATACCAGCGACGCCAAACCCAATCGGAATGGCGTAGACTTGATGCGCCAACGGCGTAACTGACCCTGCCGTCATCATAAGGCCGAAAACATAGGCTAGAGCGCCTAGGATGATGGCTTTTCTGTCGCCTACCTTTTCAGCAATCGCGCCGAATATCGGCTGCCCGATCCCCCACGCTAGGTTTTGAATCGCCAATGCCAGTGAAAACTCAACCCGAAGCCAGCCGAACTCTTGCGCAATCGGTATTTGGAACATGCCAAAACTTGCGCGAACGGCAAAACTGATCATGATTATGATACAGCCAGTGATCAAAACAGGAGTGATTAGGGGTGCAGACTTTTGCATTTCGGATACCTCAGTCAGACCATCGGTATCCGAAAAATTTCCGCAGTCAATCCAATCTATATCTGACGTCGCGGTTTGCTATTTCCTGGGGCGAGGGCGGTTCGATGGTTGATGGGCAGCTCATCGCGCGGTAAGCCGAAGTATGCAAAGCCTTTTGGAAATCTACCATGCCCGATGCACCGCAGGAGATCTGACACATGATCCCGCGCAAGAGGCGGCTTTACCCCATCTGGAAAGCATTCGCGTCGCCCTTTCCGAGCCAGTGAAAAAAGGCTGGTTCAAGAAAGTGCCACCGCCACCGAAGGGGCTCTATCTTTGGGGTGGAGTCGGGCGCGGTAAATCCATGTTGATGGACCTTTTCGTCGAATACTGCCCAGCCCCTGCGCTACGTGTGCATTTTAATGCCTTCATGCAGGAAATCCACGAAGCGATGCACAAAGCCCGTGCAGACGGCATTGAAGACACGCTGAGACCTGTGGCAGCTGACGTGGCGTGTAGGGTTAAGCTGCTGGCCTTTGATGAAATGCAGATCACAGACATAACCGACGCCATGATCGTTGGGCGCCTTTTTGAGCTGCTGTTTGAGGCGGGTGTTGTAGTGATCACCACGTCAAATCGCACGCCGGATGATCTCTATAAGGATGGTCTAAACCGACAATTGTTTCTGCCGTTTATTGCCCTGTTAAAAGACAAACTGGTGGTGTGGGAGCTGACAAGCCCGAAGGATTATCGACAGGATCGGCTGTCAGGTAGCCCGACTTATTTCACCCCGATAAACGCAGAAAGCCGCGCTGCAATCGATGGCGTTTGGACGGACTTCACCGGGGGGCAGTCTTCGCCGTTGATTCTGAAAGTAAAAGGCCGTGAGGTCATGGTGCCACAATTTCGAAACGGTGTCGCAAGAGCGAGCTTTTTCGATCTATGCGGTAATCTTCTGGGCGCAGCGGATTATCTGGCTTTGGCGGATGCCGTCAATGTATTGGTGTTGGAAAATATCCCGAACCTGTCGCGCAACAATTTCAACGAGGCCAAACGCTTTGTGACTCTGATTGACGCTCTCTATGAGGCAAAGGTCAGGTTAATCTGTTCGGCGGCATCAAAGCCCGAGACACTTTACGTCGAAGGCGAAGGCGTGTTCGAGTTTGAGCGCACGGCCAGTCGATTGCGTGAAATGCAGGCGGATGATTGGGGTGTTTAAAAGCACTTGTTAGTTGATTTGCAGCTCATAGAAGCGGCGGGTTCTTGTGGACTCAGCTGCTAAACCCGTGAAGCCAGCCTTTTCAAGAACACGCGCTGACGCCACGTTGTCGTCATCGACTCCTGCCATGAATTTTGTTGAACCACTCCCCTTTAGGGCGGACACCACGGCGCTCAACGCTTCGGTCGCATAACCCTTGCCCCAATGAGGTTCGGCGATGAAGTAACCGACGTGATAGGTGGCCAGATCGTTGTTCTCAGAGAAATGTAGCAGCATCAAACCGACGAAACTTGTTGTGCCGCGTTCGTGCAGGGCCAAAACTTGCGCCTCCGATTTTCGATCAGCGATCCAATCGGCAATACTGGCGTAGCCACCGGGATAATTCATAGAAGCAGGCAAATACTGAGTAACTGCAGGTATTAGGCTGTCCGACAAAGAATTATCAAATGCAGGGCGAAGGGTAGAGTTGCCAAGGACGCGGTGCCAGTCTTCGATCTCAAGGCGTTCGGTCATTGGGATATTCGGTAAAGCAAAAGGCATCTACGACATCGTCCTGATTTTTTAGAAAGCACCACTATTGCTAACCATTACGCCTTTACCTGTCTTTAGCCACCTAGTTGTGGACGCATTGCCTGATAGATAACGGCTGCAGCTACATTTGCTAGGTTGAGTGAACGCACACGAGAATCGAGCATCGGTAAACGGACCGTACGGTCTTCGTTCCCATCTAGAACTTCCGTTGGCAGGCCCTTGGACTCACATCCAAACACCAAAAACGCATCTTGCTGATAGTCTGGGCCGTAAACAGTTTGGGCGCCGTGCTCTTCAAAGAAATACATGCTTTCAGGCGCCGGTTGGCGGTCGCTTAGAAAGCCTTCCCAAGTGTCATATTCACTTAGATTGACGTATTTCCAGTAGTCCGTTCCGGCCCGCCGCACAGCCTTTTCGTCAAGCGAAAATCCGTAAGGCTTGATTAAAATTAGCTCAAGATTCAGCGCAACGCAGGTTCGCCCAATGGCACCTGTGTTGTAAGGAATTTCGGGCGTTACCAATACTATTTTCAAGCAGGGTTCAGACATTGGGTGTGTGGGCTTTCTAACTTGGGAACACAGTATCCGCCATGCACCGCAAAAATACTGTCGTCAATTGAGTTCAGAGCCCTAGCGACTTTCAAGGAATTGGTTTGCCTCAAGAAGTGTTGTGCCCAACCCCTCAAAAAAGCCCGGCACGTCAATATCGAGAAGACTTAAAGAAGCGTGGTCGATTTCGGTATCGATACCTTCTGAGGAGTTCACACGGAAAAGCCTGTTCGAGGTGCTGCGTAACTCGCGATAGCTCGCGCCAGTTCCATGCTTAAGCACATTGATTGCGAGATAATAACCATGGATTCTTGTCGCGAGGTCAGTGTGACCAGCACTCAAAAGTGCGGTTTCCAGCTTTTTCGAAAACGGGCCGCGTTTGAAATGGTGCTGCATACGCGCTTCGAAAAGAGTGAAGACATCAACGGCTGCCAATTTAAGTGCGATAACCGCCTCGCCATTATGTTCCGCTTGGGTTTCGGACTCGGATGACCTGTTCAGGTCTTCTTGAACGCCCGAAATTGTACCCTCAAGTACCTTTGCGTTGTCCTGAGCGGCAGCAATAAGGTCCGGTACAGTTTGTGGGTTGGTCATAAATGTTCTCCGTTGTCTTGCATCTTCGCCCCGCCGTCTTTGACGTTTTCTCAAGAGTGTTTTGGTATACGTGAAGCCGTTACTCGTGCGCCCTAAGGACGGTTCCCGCCAGATAAAGCGAGCCACAAATTAGAATGCGTGCCTGTGGGGTCTGGGTCGTGATTTTGGCCACAGCCTCAGAAACCGAGCTTGCGGTTGTAGACGGGATACCTGATTTCGCGGCGTGCGTTGCGGTTTCTTCGCCCGGTAGAGTGTTTGTTTCGCCAGGTATCGAAACGCCTGTTAGGCTGGCAGCAAAGGGCACCAATGGGGCTAGGTAGCCCGAGACGTCCTTAGTATTCATCATCCCGCAAACCAAATGAGTCTCGCGTTTCGGCAGGCGCGACAGCGTTTCAGCTAAGGTGATGCCGCACGCAGCGTTGTGGCCACCGTCAAGCCAGAACTCAGCGCTAGGAGATGCGTCCAGTAACGGGCCGGATTTCAGTTTCTGCATGCGCGCTGGCCAGACAGCTTTCGTCACAGCCGCTTCGCAGGATGCATCGTCAAAGCCAAGTTGGCGTAATGCAGCGATTGCGACCCCTGCGTTTTGATACTGGTGGCCGCCCATCAATGATGGCGCTGGCAGATCCAGCAGCCCACTATCGTCTTGATATACAACACGCCCACGTTCTTCGGATACGTGCCAGTGCTGCCCCTCGGCCAGCATTGGCGCGCCAAGATTGGCAATCTTGGCCTCGATCACTTCCATCGCGTCGTCGGACTGGCGCGCGACGACGCACGGTACAAGTCGCTTAACAATGCCAGCTTTTTCGCCTGCAATCTCGGCGACGGTTTCCCCTAGAAATTGCGGATGATCGTAAGAAACCGGCGTGATGATCGTCAACGCAGGCTTGGCAATAACGTTGGTGGCATCCAGTCGCCCGCCAAGGCCAACCTCAAGCAAAACATAGTCTGCGGGGGTGCGCGCAAAGGCTAGGATCGCGGCAACTGTAGTGATCTCAAAGTAAGTTATGCTTTCAGCACCGTTGGCCTGATAGCATTCGTCCAGAACCTCGGTCAGATAATCCTCTGAGATCAGTTCGCCTGCCAGTCGAATGCGTTCATGAAATCGGGCGAGATGCGGCGATGTATAGGCGTGAACCTTTTTGCCAGCGGCCTCTAATCCCGCGCGGATCATCGCTTGGGTAGAGCCTTTGCCGTTAGTGCCGGCGATGTGGATGACAGGCGGAAGATCGTGCTGGGGGTTTCCCAGACGATCCAAAAGCCGCCAAACACGGTCTAGCGTTAGGTCGATGATTTTTGGGTGCAGCGCCATCATCCGGTCAAGGATGATGTCCGATGAAGCGGCAGTCATCCTTTCGATTCGACTGCTTCAGGCTCTGGCGTCGGCGCGGGTAGATCACCTTTGATCGCCGGACCATTGCCCATCAACATGCGAATGATCGTGATAAGCTCTTCACGCATCTCGGTCCGTTTGGTCACACGATCAAGCATGCCGTGATCCAACAGATACTCAGCGCGTTGAAAGCCCTCGGGTAGCTTTTCGCGGATCGTTTGTTCGATTACCCGCGGACCAGCAAAACAAATCAACGCATTGGGTTCGGCAATCTGAACATCCCCAAGCATCGCATACGAAGCCGTAACGCCACCGGTCGTTGGGTGGGTCAACACGACGATGTACGGAACGTTGGCTTCTTTCAGCATTTGAACGGCAACAGTGGTGCGCGGCATTTGCATGAGGGACAGAATACCCTCTTGCATGCGGGCGCCTCCAGCAGCCGAGAACAATACTAGCGGACGCTTCAATTCAACGGCGCGTTCGGCTGCTGCGATAATCGCATTGCCAACATACATGCCCATAGACCCGCCCATAAACGAGAAATCCTGAGCCGTTGCCACAATCGGCGTACGCCCAATTTCACCCTCTGCAACCAGCATCGCTTCTTTTTCGCTGGTTTTCTTTTGGGCTGCTTTCATCCGCTCGGGATACTTCTTCTGATCCTTAAAATGTAGAGGATCGGCCAGCGGCTCGGGCACGTCGACCTCGACAAAGATTCCGCCATCGAAAAGCGCTTCGAATCTTGCACGCGGTGTGATCGCCATATGGTGATCGCAATTGGTGCAAACGTTCAGATTGTCTGCCAATTCGCGATGAAATAGCATGGTGCCGCATTCGTCGCATTTTTTCCAAAGGTTCTCAGGCACTTCGCGCCGTGAAAAAATGGAGTTGATCCGCGGGCGGACGTAATTTGAAATCCAGTTCATCGCTGTTCCCTGAGAGCGTTGTTACAGACCTAAATAAGCGGCCTTGCGATCAGTTGCAATCCAGAGTCGGTGGATCAGGGTTGTCTGAACGGGCACAGTCAATTATTCCGTTGTCCCAACACATTGGGAGAAGCAGCGCAGCGCCTTCAAAAAAACAATAATCGGCGCGCTGAAAAACAAAACGATGAGAACTTTTTGAAACGGATAGCGACCCTTGCGGTCCTAATGCTGCTCAGTGCTTGCACGGGCGCTGATTTTGTCAGCCTTGGGCCAACTGATGACGCTGTGCGATCGGTCGACGTTCGTGGCGGCGATGTCACTATCGCGGCGCCCTCGGGGTTTTGCATTGAAACGGGCATTAGCAAACCGCAAGACGGCTTTGTTGTCATGGGCGGATGCGATGTCATCACCCGAGGCAAGGCGTTTGGGCCGGTGAACAATGCAATCATTGTTGTTTCGGTGTCTCAGGAACGCGCTGATGGCTTGGCAAGTTCCAGCCGCTTGGCCTCAATGGTTGGCGGAAAAGGCGTTTTGGACACCAAAACAACCGAAGGCGTAAGCCTAGTTCATCTGGCCTCAGGTGGAGATAGCTATATCCCAGGCGGTGACACGAAAAACTGGCAAGGTGTGGCAACGATAAACGGTTATTTGGTCTTGATGAGTGTTTATTCTGAGGTAGGCGGTACGGCTTCAAAAGCCTCTGGAGGTGATCTTGTCGTAAACCTAGCGCAAGTCATTCGGCTGAACAGCCCGTTCCGTATGCTGCCAAAGCCCCCGAAATTGAGGCCAACTTAAAGTCGCACCGTCAAATTGCTGCTTTGTAAGCCGACCGCCATTCAGTAAAGATTATTTCACAAGTTTCAGGTCCCACTCGGTTCTATATGGCAGACTCAAAAAAAATATTGATTGCAGACTGGTTTTACTCAGCCTTGCTTCGCATGTGGAACCGAACAGCGTTGCGGGCAGATACGGCTGACCTAAGCAAACTGCGCAGCCAAAGAACGCGTGCGCGCATCTTGCGCTATCATTTGAACCGCTTGATCCATGTGGCCGACAATCGATTGGCTTTGCCGCTTATCGGATCAACGGCCATTCAAAAGCCTTATGATGCCGATTGGGCGTGGCGGCCCGAGATTTTTCGGGGTTCGTTACCATCGCCAGGATTGTCTTCGGTTGAAAGCAAAACCAAGATGGGCGAGCAGGTAACGCTGTTCCATGATTGCACGGAATCCGAGCTTACGCTTCGCCAGTTGCGCAACACTCGGGAAGAAGATCTAGCGCCCTATGGCCTTAGGATGGACGTTTTCAGATTCGACGGCTCATTCCTGTCCTTAGCAATTGATCTTCCCGAAGATGCCGTTGATGGCCTTGGGCGTCGCCATTTGATCCGATTGGAAACCATCGTTGAGATGGAAAAACCGCTTGAGATTTTTGCCCGCCTTAATGTGCGCCACGGTCCGAACTCGGAACAAATGGTACGCGAACTGCCGCTCAACGAACAAAACGTCATGGTCGAGTTTGACCTTGGCTACACGCGCCTGAACGAAAAACGGGTTGAGAACGCTTGGATCGATTTGATCTTCGAAGGCCCCGAAATGAATCAAGTTATTCTACGCGACCTAACCCTATCCCGCCGACCCCGCGCCGAGTTCTAGGAGATTGAGAATGAGCACTTCAGCTGTGACCCTGACTCCTAAACGCCTGTTTGAAGGCGTGTGGACGGCCATTGCACAGACGACCGCATCTGAGGCACCGGACCTGATCGTGACCCATTTGGAGAAACCCTTGCTAGGGGTTTCTTTGACCCAAACAGAAACAACTGGCCAGTGGGAGCTAAAAGTACCTGTGCCTCTGGAAGCGATCTGTGATGGGGTGCAAACCTTTTTGGTTACCGACGCGGCCACAGACGAAGAAGTAGGCAGTTTCACCTTGATTTCCGGCGAAGCGCTGGGTGACGACATTCGCGCCGAGATGGACCTATTGCGGGCCGAGCTTGATATGTTGAAGCGTGCGTTCCGGCGGCACTGTCTGGAAACGATGTAAGCTTATCGGTTTCTACCTTACGTTAACGTAACTATTCAAATGTATGACGTTAGGTTCCGCGTGACAGTGACATGGGGCTTCTGAATGGTGCACCAAAAAGGAGCGCTCAATGTCTGATTATCCAAATTTACTTGCCCCGCTGGATCTTGGTTTCACAGCCTTGAAGAACCGCGTTCTGATGGGTTCAATGCACACTGGGCTTGAAGAGACTAAGGACTGGCAGCGCGTCGCCCGCTTCTATACCGAGCGCGCCGAGGGCGGCGTCGCCCTTATCGTGACCGGCGGAATGGCCCCCAACAAAGAGGGCGGCGTATTCCCGGGCGCGGCTGGCTTGTTCAGCGACGAAGACATTGCCAACCACAAGATCGTCACTGACAGTGTGCATCAGGCAGGCGGCAAGATCGCCATGCAAATCCTTCATGCGGGCCGCTACGCTTATGGCAAGGAATGCGTCAGTGCCTCTGCGATCAAATCTCCGATAAGCCCGTTCACTCCGACTGAGCTAGACGAAGAAGGTATCGAAAAACAGATCAACGACATGGTCACCGCCGCAACCCGTGCCCGTGAAGCCGGCTATGATGGCGTTGAGATCATGGGGTCGGAAGGCTACTTCCTAAACCAGTTTCTCGTCACCCACGTAAACAAACGTACCGACCGCTGGGGTGGTTCCTACGAAAACCGTATGCGCCTGCCAGTCGAGGTTGTACGTCGATGCCGCGAAGCTGTCGGTGAGGATTTCATTATCATCTACCGGCTATCGATGATCGATCTGATCCCCAATGGATCGACCCATGAAGAAGTCGTACAACTTGCCCAAGCGATCGAGGCCGCCGGCGCCACGATCTTTAATACTGGCATCGGCTGGCACGAGGCCCGTATTCCGACCATCGCTACAAGCGTGCCGCGCGCGGGTTTTTCTTGGGTGACGAAAAAGCTGATGGGCAAGGTGGGCATTCCCGTGGTCACCTCGAACCGGATTAACATGCCGGACGTCGCCGAAGATGTTTTGACCGAGGGATGCGCCGACATGGTCAGCATGGCGCGCCCCTTCCTTGCCGACAGCCAGTTTGTCGCCAAAGCCGCCGCAGGGCAGGGTGACCAGATCGCGCCGTGTATCGCTTGCAATCAAGCGTGCCTCGATCACACGTTCTCGGGCAAGCTAACATCCTGTCTTGTGAACCCACGGGCCTGTTCAGAAACCGAACTGCAAATCACTCCGACCGAAACCCTAAAGACCATCGCCATCGTCGGCGCAGGACCGGCGGGCTTGTCCACTGCGTTGACCGCTGACGAACGTGGCCATAGCGTCACCCTGTTCGACGGTTCCACTAAAATAGGCGGTCAACTCAACTACGCTAAGCAAGTACCAGGGAAAGAGGAGTTCCACACCCTTATAGACTGGTACGAAACAATGGTTGCAAGCAGCACGATCTCAGTGAAGCTCGGTAAGCGGGTGACTGCTGACGATCTCGTTGATTTTGACGAGGTAATCATAGCCACTGGCGTAAAACCCCGCGATCCAGCGATACCCGGTCAAGATAACACCAAGGTTTGTTCCTACATCGACATCCTAACCGGCAAGGTTGAAGCGGGTGACAAGGTCGCTGTCGTCGGCGCTGGGGGCATTGGATTTGACGTCTCGGAATACCTTGTCCATCAGGGCGTAAGCACCACGCTAGATCGTGCCCGCTGGCAAGAGGAATGGGGCGTTGGTGATCCTGAAGATCAGCGTGGCGGTCTCTTGCCCGAGGGGGCACAGCCCGAAGCGCCAGCCCGCCAAGTTACGCTGTTGCAGCGTAAAAACGAGCGACTTGGTCGTCGCTTGGGAAAAACCACAGGTTGGGTCCACCGCGCGGTACTAAAGATGAAGGACGTCGAAATGATCGGTGGCGTGAATTACGAAAGTATCGACGACAACGGTCTGCACGTCAGCTTTGGCGACGCCCGCGAAAATCCAACGTTGGTTGAGGCAGACACGATTGTTCTCTGTGCGGGTCAAGTGCCTGAAAGATCTCTTGCGGACGCGCTAGAGGCCGTGGGTGCGACGTGTCACGTCATCGGTGGCGCTGACGTCGCCTCGGAACTCGATGCGAAGCGGGCGATCAATCAGGGGACGCGATTGGCGGCTGCTCTGTAACGTAAACGCATAGGGGCCTAGACACCCGTTCTTGGCATTATCGGCAATTGGGATGATATCCCGATTGCCTGTTCTAACCGCTTGGCAGCCCGCAATAGCGCAGCTTCGCCCCTTGGTTTGCCCATGATCTGAACACCCACGGGTAATCCCTCAGCAGTAAACCCACAGGGAACACTAATTGTAGGGCAGGCTGTCATGGTCAGCGCAAAGGTGATCGAGAACCAATCAATATAGGTTTCGCACGGCTTTCCGTCGATTTCAGTGACGTATCGCTGCTCAACAGGAAACGGGGCGATGGATGCTGCCGGACAAATTAGCAAGTCATGTGTCTCAAAGAACGCGATGATCTTGTGGTAAAGTTCAATTCGAACACGCTCGGCTTCGAAAATTTGAGGCGGCGTAATATTCAGACCCCGCTCAATGTTGCCGATGATCTCAGGGGCGATCTTGTCCCTGTGCTGCGCCAAAACCGGTTCCATCATAGTGGCAAACAAAACCGCACGCAGCGTTTGGAACGCCTCAAGTACGCCTGTGAAATCAGGGATGTCATTTGTTACGTCTGCACCATGATCGGCAAACGTCGAGGCCGCGCCGCCACACACATGCGCAATTTCTTTCTCCATCGAAACGATGCCAAGATCAGGACTGAAAGCAACGCGCTTTGGCATGCCAGTTCCCTGTAGTGTTTCGACGAAGGAT
>ERZ1047821.1630-NODE-1630-length-14239-cov-14.872744_pt1 | contig 14239 bp, 13 predicted proteins | sample MGYA00383096_ERZ1047821 | MGnify/ENA primary metagenome ERZ1047821 (study PRJEB29581, sample SAMEA5548366) | metagenome | biome: marine; feature: coastal; material: water | depth 25 m | study: Short-term variability in the microbial, nano- and picoplankton... | reverse complement strand
GTAGGACTGTTATTATCAATTTTTAAAATTTTATTTTCGGGTAATTTAGTTGATAGTTTTAAAGTTTCAGTTTCTTTTAAATTCTTTGGAATTTGTAGCAATTCAAACTTAGAATAATCTATATCAAGAAATGTATTTCTTTGACTAGTGTAGCAATATTTGTTAATATTTTCCTGATTTGCATAGTATTTTTTATTACTGTTACTCCCGCAAACCCACTGCCAGCTTAGAGCATTACTTCCCCAATCCCCATCAAACAAATTAAAGTACATCCATTTTGCGGGATTTAGCCAATGACTTTTTGCAATATTACACGCTAGCGACGCCAAATACATTCGGTTATGATTGTGCATATAGCCAGTCCTATAAAGTTTATTTACACTGTCATCAATAGCCTCAATGCCGCATTTAGCCTCGTATATTGACTTTGAAATTGAATGATTGGTTACTCCATCTTGCGTTCTTTTTAAGTCAGAATCAATTCGGTTTCCTTCGCGTTTCCAAATTAGTTGCCAATAGTCTCTCCAACATAATTCTTGTACAAATTTTTCAATTTTCCAAAATGGAATTTCTCTTTCAAGAATTTTTTCAAATACATATTTAGTTGAAATCACTCCTCTTGAAATGTAAGGCGATAATTTAGTTACTGAACCATCCACAAAATTTCGATTTTGTGCATATTTAACAGGGTCTATTGATTCAATTTTATCAATGATTTTCGAATAATTTAATTCCATATTTTTTAAAAAAATTAACTTTTATTATTAGGTTTTTATATTCACCTATTTTATTTTTATCATCATAAATAGCAAAGCTTTTAATACCAAATACAAATAACATGCAAAACAATTCTAATTCATCTGGAAAGTGCCCATTTATGCACGGTTCAACCTCTACTCAAGAAAATTCAGTAACAAAATGGTGGCCAAAATCATTGAATTTGGATATACTACATCAACATGATACAAAATCAAATCCTTTTGGTAATGATTTTAATTATAGAGATTCTGTTAAAGATTTAGATTTTAAATCACTTGAAAAAGAAATGCATGATTTAATGACTGAGCCACAAGATTGGTGGCCAGCCGACTGGGGGCATTATGGTGGATTAATGATTAGAATGGCATGGCATGCCGCTGGAACATATAGAACTGGAGATGGAAGAGGAGGAGCTGGAACAGGAAATTTAAGATTTGCACCGCTAAACTCGTGGCCTGACAATGGTAATTTAGATAAAGCTAGACGCCTACTTTGGCCAATTAAAAAGAAGTATGGAAATAATATTAGCTGGGCTGATTTATTTATTTTGGCAGGTAATATTGCCTATGAAAGTATGGGGCTTAAGACGTTTGGATTTTCTTACGGAAGAGCAGATATATGGCATCCAGAAAAAGATATTTATTGGGGCTCTGAAAATGAATTTTTAGCTCCAAGTGAAGAGCGTTATGATAATTTAGAAGATCCTTCAACATTAGAACAGCCATTAGGAGCTACTCATATGGGTTTAATTTATGTTAACCCTCAAGGAGTTAACGGAAAGCCTGACCCTTTGAAGACTGCCCTTCACGTTAGAGAAACTTTTGCAAGAATGGCTATGAATGATGAAGAAACTGTTGCGCTTACTGCCGGTGGACACACTGTAGGTAAAGCCCATGGTAACGGAGACGATAGTCTTTTAGGTCCTGAACCTGAGGGGGCTAATATTGAAGACCAAGGATTTGGTTGGATTAATCCTAAAGGCAATGGAGCTAACACAATAACCAGCGGCTTGGAAGGAGCATGGACAACTAATCCAACAAAATGGGATAATGGTTATTTTGACATGCTATTTAGTCATGATTGGGAACTAAGAAAAAGTCCAGCTGGAGCTTGGCAATGGGAACCTGTTAGTATTGATGAAAATAAAAAACCTGTTGATGCAAACAATCCTGAAATTAGACAAAATCCAATTATGACAGATGCTGATATGGCGATGAAAGAAGATCCAATCTATAGAGAAATTTCATTAAAATTTAAAGATGATCAAGAATATTTCTCTGAAACATTTGCTAGAGCCTGGTTTAAATTAACTCATAGAGATATGGGTTCTAGAAACAGATATATTGGGCCAAACTTTCCGTCTGAAGATTTAATATGGCAAGATCCGATTCCTACTGGAAAATCAGATTACAATATTGAGGATGTGAAAACTAAAATTTTGGAATCAAATCTTTCTATTTCTGATCGAATTACGATCGCTTGGGATAGTGCTAGAACTTTTCGAGGATCAGATTTAAGGGGAGGTGCAAATGGATCAAGAATTAGACTTTCACCACAAAAGAATTGGGAAGGCAATGAGCCTAAACGTTTAGCGACAACATTATCTGTCTTAGAACCAATTGCTTCTGAATTTGGAATTAGTTTAGCAGATACTATTGTTTTAGCAGGAAATTCTGCACTCGAGGAAGCTGCAAAAGCAGCTGGATGCAATATCAATGTGCCTTTCAAATCTGGAAGAGGTGATGCTTCTCAAGAAATGACAGACGAAAATTCTTTCGGAAACCTTGAGCCATTGGCAGATGGATATAGAAATTGGGTTAAAGAGAATCACAAAGACAATGCTGAGGAAATGATGTTGAACAGATCGCAACTGCTGGGACTAACAGCTCCTGAAATGACTGTGCTTGTAGGTGGAATGAGAGTGTTAGACACTAATTATGGTGGTAGTAAAGACGGTGTGTTGACAAATCAACTAGGTGTTTTATCAAATGATTTCTTTGTTAATTTATTGGATATGAATAATAAGTGGAGTGTTGTGGGTAATAATAAATATGAGATAATTGACAGAAGTTCAGGTAATGTGAAATGGACTGCTAGCGCTGTTGACCTTATCTTTGGATCTAATTCTATACTTCGATCTTATTCTGAAGTTTACGCTCAAGATGATAATAAAGAAAAATTTGTAAATGACTTTGTATCGGCATGGACCAAAGTCATGAACTCAGATTTAGTTTAATATATTATTTTCTTGAATTTAATTTAGCAAGTAGTCTTAGGATCTCAAGGTAAAGCCAAACAAGAGTTACTAAAAGACCAAATGCACCATACCACTCCATATATTTTGGAGCCCCTCTTTCTGCGCCTTCCTCAATGAAATCAAAATCCATTACAAGATTTAAAGATGCAATAATTACTATAAATAAACTTATTCCTATACTCATTAAAGAACCATTAGTTGAATCTAGAAATGAAAAATTAAGCCCAAAAAATCCTCCAATAAAACTAAATAAATAAACTAAAAATATACCGCCTGTCGCAGCAGCAACACCAAGTTTAAAGTTTTCAGTTACTTTTATAAGCCCTGATTTATAAACAAACAGGAGTGAAATTAAAATAGAAACTGTCAAGATTACAGCATTAAGAACAATACCTTCAAACATTTGACCATACATGTAAGATATAGATCCTAAGAAAAGTCCTTCAAACATTGCATATAATGGAACGGTGATAGGAGCCCAAGTTTTTTTGAAAATAGTTACTATAGCTACAATGAACCCTGCTAATCCTCCGACTATCATAAACATAAATCCATTAGGAACGTATGCAAAATAACCTGCAAATATTAGAAGCGCTAGAGAAATACCTGTTTTATCAACAGTTCCTTGAATAGTCATTACATCATCACGAAGAAGCGGCCCGTTTTTTGGTCTTTCTAGATTTTCAAAAACTTTTGAATTTAAAGATGGATTTCCAGATCTTAGCATTGAGCGTGTTCTCATTTTTATATTTTTTTCAAATTTAAAAAATGTTTTTTATTTTAATTATAACTTTAAAAAGAAATACTATTTAAAAAAGATTGATTATGGATTACAACTCGACAGAAATTAGTAATAAGTATAAATTATTTAGTGAACAATGGCAGCCAAAAGTCATAGCTGAAATGAACGATTATCAATTTAAAATAGCAAAAATTGAAGGTGAATTTATCTGGCATAGTCATAAAGAAACTGACGAGACCTTTATAGTTATTAAAGGGGAAATTGAGATCGAATTTAGAGACGGGTTTGTTAAAATTAAAGAAGGAGAAATGTTTGTAGTCCCTGCTGGAGTTGAACATAAACCTAAGTCCAAAAAAGAATCTCAAATTATGTTAATTGAACCAAAAGGTGTTGTTAATACTGGAGAAGATTTAAATAATTTAACAGCTAAAAATGATGTTTGGATTTAGGGTTTGCTACTAATTAATTTTTTTGTTAAATAATTAAATCTTAAATAAAGTAAAATTGAGGCTGCAAATAGACCCGTGAAAAGACCAATCCATATTCCTATACTTTCAAGTGATGTATGTAACCCTAGATAGTAAGAAACTGGAAAACCGATAATCCAATAAGAGACAAAAGTAATGAAAGCAGGGATTTTAACATCTTGTAGTCCTCTAAGCGCTCCTAATATAGCCACTTGTAATCCATCAAAAATTTGAAAAAAAGCAGCTACTAATAATAGTTTGGAAGCGATAATAATAACTTCTTTATTGTCATTTATATTGACAAGGGTATTTTGATCTAAGTATAATGTTGGAAGCCAATCTCTAAATACTAAGAAAAATGATGCAAAAATAATTTCAATTAAAAAAGTTAAAAAGAAAATAGAAAACGCAATTCTTCTAAGTGAAACAAAATCGTTTAATCCTTTCTGATTTCCAACTCTAACCATAGCGGCAACTGAAAGACCTATACCTACCATAAAAGTCATACTCGATAAGTTTAGGGCTATTTGATTTGCGGCTTGTGGATTTTTACCTAAAACTCCACTTAACCAAATGGCGGCAGTAAAAATCCCAACTTCAAAAAACATTTGAAGGGCCGATGGAAATCCTAGATTAAAGAGTTTATTAGTAATTTTTTTTTCAATTTTTTTAAAATTAAATCCAGTTATGTAAGGTTTAAATTTCTCTTTATTCTTAAAAATTATCCATAAAAAGTAAACCATAATAATTCTTGAAATAAGAGTTCCTATAGCTGCTCCAGTTATTCCTAGCTCAGGAAAACCAAATGTTCCAAAAATTAGCAAGTAGTTTAATGTTATGTTTATTACGTTAGCCAATATTGTTGCATACATTGGGTATTTAGTATTTGAAAGTCCATCAGAAAATTGTTTTAATGCCTGAAAAACTATTAAAGGAATTAGTGAAAGAGAAACAAAATTTAAATAAGGAATAGCTAATTCTACAACTTCTTTGGGCTGGTCCATATAATACATTATGGGCTTAAGCAAGAGAATAATTAAAAAAAGTAATATGCTTAAAATGGTACAAAGAAGTAAACCGTGTTTGAATGCATTCTTACCTTCAGAAATGTTGTTAGATGCATCAGCCTCTGCAACAAGCGGAGTAATAGCAGTTGAAAATCCAATTCCTAAAGACATTGCTATAAACACAAAGCTATTTCCTAAAGAGACTGCAGCTAGCTCTGCTGTACCGAGTTGACCAACCATTACATTATCAGCAAATGCTACAAATGTATGCCCTAACATACCTAGCATTACAGGGAATGATAATTTTAAATTATAACGAAATTCTTTAGTATAATTAGCAATCAATTTTTTTAAATTTTCACAAATGTAAGTCAGTTTTAATTAGTATTTTAATAAAAAATAAATTCAAATGAAATCTAATTTTTCTAGAATTATTCAAGGTTGTATGAACTGGGGAAAATGGGGAAGTTCGCTTTCAACAAGTGAAATGGAGAGATTAATTCACCTTAACATTGAAAACGGAATTACTTCCTTTGATCATGCAGATATATATGGTGACTATACTACTGAAACAGAGTTTGGAAAAGCTTTTAAAAGTTCAAGTGTAAAAAGAGAGAAAGTACAGTTTATATCAAAATGTGGAATTCAATATGTAGGCGAAACAAGGCCGAATAATGTTAAACATTATCAATATGATTCAGATTATATAATATTTAGCGCTGAAAAATCTATAAAAGATTTGAATGCAGAGTATTTGGATTTGTTCTTGCTACATAGGCCTAGCCCTCTAATGCATCCTGACGAAATTTGTAAAGCAATTGAAATTTTAATATCTCAAGGAAAAATAAAATCATTTGGAGTTTCGAATTTTACAATCAATCAAACTAAACTAATTTCTACCAAAACTCATGTTAGCGCTAATCAAATACAATTTTCATTGTCTCATAATAAACCTCTTTTTGATTCATCATTAGATTACATGCTTAGCAATAATATAGTTCCAATGAGCTGGAGTCCATTAGGATCAATATTTAAAGAGGAAAATGAAAGTAATAATAGAGTTCATCTTTTATTTGATGAATTAACTAAGAAATATAATGCTTCTAAAGACCAATTATTATTGTCATGGATTTTGAAACACCCTTCAAAAACACATCCTGTAATAGGAACGGTTAAACCTGAAAGAATCAGGGCTGCAAAAAATTCTTTAAGCATAAAATTAACTGAAATTGATTGGTTTAGAATGTTGGAAACGTACTTAGGTCATAAGCTACCTTAGTTTTAAATACAAAAAAATTACATTTTTACCCTTTTTTACCCTTTTTTGATCATTTTTTAGGCTTTTTTGATCATTTTTTAGCTTTTTTTGATAGTTTTTTATTAAAAATAATTATGTTTTAAACAAGATGTTTTAAAAAACATTTTTACAATTTTAATTCAATTTTGATCATTTTTTGGTCTTTTTTGATCATTTTTGATCATTTTTTTGGTGATTTCGGTCGTTTTTGATCATTTTTTAATTTTTATTGAACTTGTTTTTATATATCCTTTTTCTGATAAAACACTTTTTCTTCAATTGATTTCCAGAGTAAAAGTGAAGCAATGGTGTTGTAAGGACTCCATTTTTTTATAAAATCATCTAACTTTTGATCTGAAAGCTGATTTATATTATAATTGACCTTTATACTATTAATTAATGCTAAGTCTCCTTTTGAAAAGATATTTGTCTTAAAAAGTATAAATATTAAAAACATTTCTGATGTCCACTTCCCAACTCCTTTAATCCTAGTCAGTTCTTTCACAACCTGTTTTTCACTTATTTTTTCAAAATCAATTTTATTATCTCTAAAAAACAAATAAGTATTTTTGATATAATCTACTTTTCTGTGTGATATTCCAATGGATTGCATTTTATTATTTTCAATTTCAAGAATTTGATCTTTACTTTTATTTTTAATTAGGGCAAGAAATCTTTTTTTAATGGTTATTGCAGCTTTGAAACTTACTTGTTGCTCAATAATTAGCATTGAAATAGCCTTTGAATAATCAGATTCATACCTATCATTTAGAGTAATGTCGTTTTTGAATTTACTAATCAAAAAAAGCATAACCTTATCATTTTTTAAATGATTAAATGCACCTTTAAAATTCATTATTTTTCGTGTGTATCGTAAAGATATAGCGGAAATGCTAAAGAAAATCCTACTAAAAACAGACAAACAATGTACTTTAAGATTTTAATTTTTTTTGATTTATATTGATATAGTAAATAAATTAAAAAAGCTGACGCAGCAACTGTTAAGTCCATTGCTATCATTGAAACTGAATGTGATCCAAAAAAAATATCGTTCCAAAAACCATCCATTGACCATTGATTGTTTTGTAAAAAATTTATTAAGTGATAGTATGGAAGTATAATTCCTAATACACATAATAATAAATATAGTTTCTTCATTTCTTTTTCTTTTTAGAGACAATTTCTTGAATTTGTTTTTTGATTTTATTAATTCTCATTTTTCTAAATTCTACTTTAGAACTATCTCCACTTATTTCAGTTCTTAATATTCTTTTTTTAAGTTGATTAATTTTACGCCCTAATTTAGTCAGATCGTCTCTATTTAATTTTCCCATTTTTTCAAAAATTAAGTGTTATTTACTAAAGTTACTAAAACATATTTATATAAAATAAATATAATAGTGTTCAATATGTGCATTTTTTAGAGTTTCAAATTTTGAATTATGTGATCCAATAATCTAGCCGCTAAAACAGATGTTTTGTTGTCAATATCAAAGTCTGGATTTAGTTCTGCAATATCACATGAAATCAATTTTTTACTCATCAGAATAAAATCTAAAGCTTTGAAAACAAAGCTTGGGTTAAATCCTAATGGTGAGGGAGCGCTAACGCCAGGAGCATAAGCAGATGAAAATCCATCTAAATCTATTGTTAAATATAAGTAATCTACTTTATCAATAAAGTCAATTAGTTTTTTTTGCAACGAGGAAGTAAAAGTTTCACATTCAAAATTAGAGACATATGAAACCTTAAGTTGATTAGCAATTTTAAAAAGATTTCTATCGTTAGATTGTTTTTGAATACCAATGGCAAAATAAGATGTTGTTTTGTTTTTATTTAAGATTTGGTTGAAAGGAGTTCCTGAGTTTGGCTTAGTTTCGACAGTTCGCAAATCAAAATGTGCATCAAAATTGATTATTCCTATTTTATTTTTTGGAGTGTTAGAAATAGCATCTTTTATCCCATTAAAGTTGGCAATAGCTATATCGTGTCCTCCGCCCAGAGAAATTGGAAAAATTTTATTATTGATTAATTTTTTAATACTTAGAGATAAAGCTTTTTGACAATCTTCTAAGTCACTACCAACACAAATTAAGTCTCCGTAGTCTATAATTTTTTTGTCTATGAAATGAACGGGAATTTTTCCCAAACTGTTGCGAATGCTTTTTGGACCTTTTCGTGCGCCAATTCTACCTTGATTTCTTTTTACTCCTTCGTCACAGACATACCCAATCAGTCCAATAGTGTTACAAAGATTTTTTTGAAACTTTTCAATATTAGAAAATTCTAATTTTTGATGCCAATACAGATTTTTAAATTGAGATTTTCTTCCAGAATAAAATTTTTTACTTCCACATCTATAATTAATATTTAATTCTTTAAAAAAACTCATTTTAATATTTCTTTTCCTTTTAAAAAAACTTTTTCAATACAATTATTTCCAAATGAATATGGAATAAAGTTGTAAGAACTAATTTTATGAGTTAAAATTAAATTTGCTAATTTACCTTTAGTGATAGATCCTACTTTTTTCTGTAATTTCATTGCATATGCACCGTTAATTGTAGCAGCATTAATAGCTTCCTTTGGAGTCATTAGCATTTTTATACATGCGCCGGAAACTACGAAATTCATATTTCCAGATGGGGTTGAGCCAGGGTTATAGTCAGATGCTAAAGCTAATGGCAAACCTAAATCTATCATTTTTCTTGCAGGAGTATATGGAATATTTAAAAAATATGAGCAGTTTGGTAGTGAAACAGGTATTGTTTGGGTTCCTTTTAAAGTTTCGATATCCTCATCATTTATTTTTTCTAAATGATCTACTGACAACACATTGTTATTAACAGCTACTTGAATACCTCCAATACTAGTAAATTGATTTACATGTATTTTACCCACTAAACCCAGCTTTAATCCAGCTTGTAATATTTGATTAGTGTCTTCTGCCGAAAAATAGTTAGTTTCACAAAAAATATCGATAAAATCTGCTAGGTTTTCTTTATTGATTACAGGAAGAACATCATCGATTAGCATTTTAATGTAACCTTTCTTGTTATTTTTATATTCCATTGGAACTGCATGAGCACCTAAAAAAGTAGCTTTTATTTCTATTGGGTAATTACTTTTTAATTTTTTAATAACACGTAACATTTTAAGTTCAGCATCTTTAGCTAATCCGTATCCAGATTTAATTTCGACAGCTCCAGTTCCTAGGCTTATTATTTCCTCCAAACGAACTTTACTTTGATTATATAAATCTTTTTCTGAGGTTTCCTGTAATTTTTTTGCTGAATTTAAAATACCTCCTCCATTTTCAGCTATTTTCTCGTAAGATAATCCGTTAATTCTATCTACGAATTCGTCCTCTCTACTATCCGCATAAACAAGATGAGTGTGAGAGTCACACCAAGATGGAAGTACCAATTTTCCTGTAGCATCAATTGTTTTGAATTTAGTTTTCGGACAATTTTTCATAATACCAAAATCTGAGATTAAGCCATTTTCAACCAATAAAAATGCATTTTTTATTGTAGGTAAAATGTTCATTTCTTTTCCAGAAAGAAAATCAATACTAGTTTCTCTCACTTGAACTAGTTCTTTGATATTTGTAAAAAGTAAATTCATTAAAATAAATCTTTAAGAATATTTTCGTCAACCAAATTAGGTAAAGTAATTGCTAACTTTGGAGTTCTTAACATTTCTCTTTTAGCTGTATAAATAGCCTCGCTATTTCTTGCCCAACTTCTCCTAGCTATACCATTATTAACATCGTAGAAAAGCATATTTTTTAATTTTTTTTCTGCTTCTTTAGACCCGTCTAACAACATTCCAAACCCCCCGTTTATAACTTCTCCCCAGCCAACTCCACCGCCATTGTGAATTGAGACCCATGTTGCTCCTCTAAAACTATCTCCAATTACATTATGAATTGCCATATCTGCTGTATATTTACTACCATCATATATGTTTGAGGTTTCTCTGAAAGGAGAATCTGTTCCACTTACATCATGATGGTCTCTTCCCAAAATAATAGGCCCAATTTCACCTTCAGCTATGGCATTATTAAAAGCTTCAGCAATTTTTATTCTTCCCTCAGCATCTGCATATAAGATTCGCGCTTTAGATCCAACAACCAATTTATTAGATTTCGCATTCTTTATCCAAGTAATATTATCTTGCATTTGTAATTTAATTTCAGAAGGAGAATTCTTCATCAAGTTTTCTAAAATATTTTTAGCAATCTCATCTGTTTTGTCTAAATCTTTTTCTTTTCCAGACGCACAAACCCACCTAAAAGGACCAAAACCAAAGTCAAAACACATTGGCCCTAAAATATCTTGCACATATGATGAATATTTAAAATCAATATTATTTTCAGCCATAATGTCTGCTCCAGCTCTTGAAGCTTCCAAAAGAAAAGCATTCCCATAATCAAAAAAGTAAGTTCCTTTTTTGGTGTGATTATTAATAGCTTTAGCATGTTTTTTTAAGGAAGTCTGTACTTTTTCTTTAAACAATTTGGGATTTTCTTTTATTAATACATTGGATTCTTCAAAAGACAAATCAGCAGGATAGTAACCTCCAGTCCACGGAATGTGTAAAGAAGTTTGATCAGAACCGATATCCACAAATATATTTTCTTTATCAAAACACTCCCAAACCTCAATAATATTTCCAATATAAGCTATGGAAATTACTTCGTTATTTTTCTTTGCATCAAGTGTTCTTTCAACCAAAACGTCAATATTATCAATTAAAACATCAACCCAACCTTGTAAGTATCTTTTAGAAGCAGCTTTTTTGTTGATCTCAGCACAAATAGTAATGCATCCTGCAATATTTCCTGCTTTCGGCTGAGCTCCGCTCATGCCACCTAAACCAGATGTTAAAAATATTTTGCCATTTGGACTTTCTCCTTTTTTTAATATTTTTCTAAACGCATTCATTACAGTGATAGTAGTACCGTGAACAATTCCCTGAGGACCTATATACATAAATGAACCTGCTGTCATTTGACCATATTGAGTAACTCCTAAAGCATTAAATTTTTCCCAATCGTTTGGTTTGGAATAGTTAGGAATCATCATTCCATTTGTTATGACCACTCTTGGAGCATTTTTTGACGATGGAAATAAACCCATTGGATGACCAGAATATAGATGCAAAGTCTGTTCATCTGACATAACTGCTAAATACTTCATGACTAAAAGATACTGAGCCCAGTTCTGAAAAACAGCACCATTACCCCCATAAGTAATTAATTCCTCTGGGTGTTGGGCAACTTCAGCGTTCAGATTATTTTGTATCATCATCATAATTGCAGCAGCTTCTAATGTTTTGGCAGGGTATTCTGAAATTGGTCTAGCGTAAATTTTATATTTGGGTTTGAACCGATACATATAAATTCTTCCAAATTCATTTAATTCTTTGGCAAATTCAACCGACAACTCTTGATGCCATTCTTTTGGAAAATAACGCAAGGAATTTTTAATAGCTAATTTTTTTTCCTTAATGGATAAAATCTCCATTCTTTTAGGAGCTCTGTTAATTTCTACTGACAATGATTTTTTTGGAGGCAAGAATTTAGGAATTCCCTGTAATATTTGATCTTTAAACATCATACTTTAAACTTTTTGTTCTCAACCATATCAATTATTTTATTAATATCATCTTTAAGAAGGCGATCATCTTCCAGTTTTTTAACTTTTCTCCTAATAATAGCATGATTCTGTTCTATGATTTTCGAAAAAGTATTAGGTCTTCTAAATTCTAAAGCTTGAGCTGCATACATTAATTCAATGGCCAATATTTTTTCTAAATTTTTTAAAATTTGATTAAACTGACGGCTAGAAATACTACCCATAGAAACGTGATCCTCTTGTCCCAAAGATGTTGGGATACTATCGGATGACGGAGGGAAACATAAAGATTTATTTTCTGAAACTAAGGCTGCCGTTGTGTATTGCGGAATCATGAATCCAGAATTTAACCCTCCATTATTTGTTAATAATCTAGGCAATCCATATTTGCCTTCTAACAACAAATAACATCGTCTGTCTGAAATATTTCCTAGTTCTGAAACTGCAATGGAGCAATAATCTATTGCCATTGCTAATAGCTGACCATGAAAATTACCACCAGAAATAGCTTCGCTTTCACTTAAAATAATAGGATTATCTGTAACTGAATTCATTTCTATCTCGGCCAATTCTAAAAGATGAGAATATGCATTTCTAGATGCGCCGTGGACTTGAGGAATACAGCGCATTGAATAAGGATCCTGTACGCGTTCGCAATTTTCGTGAGAAAACATGTTTTGAGAGTTTTTGAACAAGTTTCTCATTCTTTCAGCTACTATTATACTTCCTTCAAAGGGTCTTATTTCGTGTAATTCTTTTTTAAATGGAGACGAACTGCCATTGTAAGCTTCAATACTCATAGCTCCACAAACATCAGCTAAATCTAGTAAGTATTCCATTTTTTTTAGGCCGCTTATAACGTGTGAAAGGATAAATTGAGTTCCATTTATTAGTCCTAAACCTTCTTTAGCTTCTAGTTGAATGATGTCTAATTGGTGGCTTTTTAAAACTTTTTTGGCTGAAATAATTTTATTATCTATCCAAAATTCACCTTCACCAATTATTGGCAAGAATAAATGAGATAAAGGAGCTAGATCGCCCGAAGCGCCAACCGAACCTTGTATTGGGACTGTTGGAATTAAATCATTTTTAATAAAATAAATAATCCGTTTAATTAATGATAATCGAACTCCGGAAAATCCTTGACAAAGTGCTTGCACTTTACATATCAACATGATCTTAGAAAGTTGTTTGTCAATGTTTTTGCCAACTCCTACGGCATGTGTTAACAACAAATTTTTTTGTAAATCATTAGTTTCTGTAGAACTAATTTGTACATCACATAATGGACCAAAACCAGTATTAATTCCATAAACTGCTTTTCTTTTACTTACGATTTTTTCTACTTTTTTTCTACTTTTTTCTATCTTTTGAATTGCTTCAAAAGTTAATTCTCCGTGTATTTTTCCATCAGCTAAAGCAATAATTTTATTTATTGTTAATTTATCTATTCCGTATTTAAATATCATCTTTTTCAAGTATGCGATTTATTAACTAAGTTATTATTATTTTTTGAAGAAAACGGATTCGCCTATTTAGCTTTAACTGTGTTATCTTACTATTAAATTAGTAAAATTAATTTTAGTTTTTTTCGAAATATCCTTTTTCGAAATTTTTCACAACTTGATCCCATTTGAAGTATTGACCATGCATTGTTATATATACACCAGCTTTTAAAGTTTGAACATATGATAAAGCACACCCTAGATTAAAAAACCCATCAGAGGAGCTTCCAAAGGCATAAGGGATCATTGCTCCTGTTAAAATTATAGTCTTAGTAATTTGTTCTTTGGCAATAGCTTTTGCAGTTTTTACCATAGTATCAGTGCCATGGGTAATTAAAATTTTATCTGATTTACACCCTTTGCAGCTTGCTATTATTGAATTAACGTGTGATAAATCCATTTCTAAGCTATCTATCATCATTAAAGTTTCAACTTTAACTTTTAAACGACAGTGACTTCTTTTAAGCATCTCTGGTAAATGAGTTTTTTCAAAATATAAATTACCATTTTTATAATTATAGCTTTTATCAAAAGTTCCACCAGTTATAAAAATTTGAATAGAG
>ERZ1047821.1623-NODE-1623-length-14277-cov-21.609197_pt1 | contig 14277 bp, 8 predicted proteins | sample MGYA00383096_ERZ1047821 | MGnify/ENA primary metagenome ERZ1047821 (study PRJEB29581, sample SAMEA5548366) | metagenome | biome: marine; feature: coastal; material: water | depth 25 m | study: Short-term variability in the microbial, nano- and picoplankton... | reverse complement strand
TTGATCAATTTGCTTTAAATACCCAAGAACTTTAGTTCTATCAAACTGTCCTGTTGCAGGATCCTGAAAAGCAGGAACCTTTGCAATTTCAGGATGCACATTTGCTCCTTGTAAAAGTTCAAAAAACTCATCATCAGAAACATCAATTCCTAATTTCTCAAACTCATTACTCATAATTAATTCCCTAACATATTGATCCCAAATTTGTGCTCTAATCTGCCCTATTGTAGTTTGATTTAAAACCGCTTGTTGATTTTGACTTTTCCAATTCTCAATTCCCTCTTCAACTTTGATTTCAAAGTTTTGTCTTAAAACATCTTCCCCTAGTACTTCCCCAATATATATGCTGCCACCACCGCCAGAACCTAGCGATGACATAAAGTCACCACCTATAAAAGCTAACATTCCTACTCCAATAACAACTAATAATAATCCTGATCTATTTCTAATTCTTCCTAATGTTGCCATTTGTTTGTTTTGATTTATTTAAAGGTTGCGAATATACAATTGTTATTTAAGATATTAAAATTTCATTAATTTGAAATTCTTACCTAGTAATAAGCTCTAATTGCACTTCCTGTATAGTAGTTTCATTTACTTTTATGATGGTAAATTGGTATTCCTCAAGCTCAATTACATCATTAATTGTAGGGATTTCTTCAAAATGATGTAATAGCAAACCAGCTATTGTTTCGTACTCATCTGATTCTGGGAGTTCTAAATTGTATTTCTTATTTACCATCTCAACATCAATTTTAGCCAGTAATCTATAACTATTTTTAGACAGCTGTTCATCTGTCAATTCTTCAATATCATGTTCATCAACTATCTCCCCTACAATCTCTTCAGTAACATCTTCTATTGTAATCATTCCTGAAGTTCCTCCAAATTCATCAACAACTAAGGCAACACCTTTATTGTTTTCAATAAACTGATTAAGCATATCCATAGCTAACATGCTTTCTGGGACAAAAGAAATAGGAAGCAAAACAGACTTCACATTTTTAGGATTTTTAAATAAATCAGAAGAATGGACATAGCCAATCACTCTATCAATAGTTCCTTTATAAATTAGTAATTTTGACAACTTAGTGTCAATAAATTTCTCTTTTACATCATCAATAGTTGACAAAACATCCATAGCTATAATATCAGTTCTTGGGACCATACATTCCCTTATTTTTTTATCAGTTAAATCTAGTGCATTTTGTAACATTTCAACCTCTACTCTTGTGTCCTCTACTCCTCCTGCTGACTTTACATTACTTAAAAAATCATCTAAATCCGTTTTTCCAAAAACTTGTTTATCATTAGATATTTTCTGATTTAAAACATATTTCAAAATTAAATTTGCTAAATTTAACATTAACAATGCTAAAGGTCTAAAGATTACAAAAAACAACCAAATTGGTAACGAAAACACCTTAAGTATCTGATTAGGGAAAATTCTGAAAATTGCTTTCGGTAAGAATTCAGCAGTAATTAAAACAATCATAGTTGTAATGAAAGTTTGTACTAGTAGGAGTATTAATGCTGAATTAAAATAACCAGAAAATTGTGGTGTAAGAATTTGAGTCATAACAATACCGTAAACTACCAAAGCGATATTATTTCCTACCAACATAGTAGTAATGAAATCAGATTCATTCTTAGTGAAATACGTAATTATTTTAGATGGGAATTTCCCAGTATTTTTATCTAACTCTAATTGCAATTTATTAGCTGAAATAAAAGCAATTTCAACTCCTGAAAAAAAAGCAGAAAAAAGTAAAGAGATAATAGCAACTGTAATTAGCATATTGTAAAAATACTAAAGATTATTCGTTTGGAGTTTCAAAATTGAAAGTTCCATGTATTTTAGAAATTGAATATTCAGTAAAGTCAGGGTTAGAAACAAAACCTTCACCTTCTATCACTTCTTTTCCTGTAGTTATTTTCACTTTTTTATCAGTATAAATCTTATTATTCTTTTCGTCCCAAATCAATTCCTCTGACTCCAACTTTTTTCCTGCTATATTTGTTAAAATAACATTTTCTTTTGCTGTCATTAACTTTTTTTCGTCATTGATTTCAGCATATTCTGCTTTTAAAGTAGACTGAACCAAAGCAGAATCATTATAAAAATAAACTACTAAATGATTAGAAAAAACGAGTTGAGGTTGTTGGTTATGGAATCGTTCTATGGTAGTTGCAACAATCTTTACTTTTAGTTTTCCATTCTCAGTATGTAACATTTCAGCTCCTTCAATCTTTTCAATTGGCAAAACTTCAGATGAGACAAATTCCTGCACCAATTTAGGATCGTTTGAACACGAAACAAAAATAAGAACAAGAAAAAATAAAAAACGCATTTTTATGATTTAATCACTAGTGCGAGCTGTAGTAGTTTTATTGATCCAGCAAGCTACAGTATGTTGTTTTCCAGCTTCAACTCCATTAAAGAAACAATTTTCTTTTGTAGGGAAATACTTAGAATATGTACTAATACTTTTACTTGCTCTATCACTAGTTTCTTCATCTGTGCGAGCTTTTCTAAACGCATCAACAGCTACCCAATAAACAGTTGATTTATCAAAATCACTACCACAGTTTTTAGCACCAGCAATATAGATATTTCCTAAATTCATATATGCTTCTCCCCATCCATTTCTAAGCTCCAACGCACTATATACTGCATTTCTTGCTGAAGCGTATGAACCACCATTACGATAAGCATCTGCCAAACCTAAGTAGTAAATAGCTTTTTGATTTGCATCTTCTTCTAACTCAATTGCTTGTTTTGCAAAAGTAATTGCATTTGATGATTTTCCTTTAGCGATACTCATTTTTGACATTTGATCAGCAGATGCTGATGAAGGTTCTAACTCATACAATCTGCTTGAAGCATTGAAAAACAAATCAGAATCTGTACATTTTTTATTGTCTAATACTTTAGTAATTCTTTTAAGTAAATTAACATCTTCAGTAGCTGGATCAAATTTTACTGAGAATAATGCAATCAAATCATCACAATTTGCATAAGGAGTAAATAGTTCCTCAACTTTCTCAGAATATTTAACAAAGTGAACTGCCATTTTTGTTTCGTTAACAATATTGTAATCAATCACCTCCGAAACAACTGAGTAAGCCTCAATTACATCAGACTTTGCTTTAACACCTGATTTTTCTAGATTTACAATTGCTTTCATATAACCAAAAACTGCTTGTACGCTAGCGTTATTACCCTCCAATTCAATTGAACGTTTCAAATAACCTAATGCTTCCTCACTTCTACTTTTATCAACCCCAATTAACTCATACCCTTTAATTCCAAGAACATATCCTTCCTTACCAAAATACTTAATTCTATCATCAAAAACCATCATTAAAGTATCCACATAAGCCGATTTATTTGCTTTATCAGCTTTCATTTTAGCTTTTAAAATCTTAGGTGCATTCTTAAATATATTCCCACTTGACTCAGGGCAGTTCACATAAGCCCATCTCCAAGGATTGTAAGCGTCATCATAATTTTTCTGCTTGTAGTACTCCCTAAACATTGAAAGATTCTCTTTACATTTTTGCTCATCTGCACCATATTTACCTTGAGCACTTACACTAAAAACTGCTAAAATAGCAACAATTAAAACTAAAAACTTTTTCATAATTTTATTAATCATATTTTCTTTTTACAAACCAAATTCCATCATAAGAAACACTCAACCCTAATCGAACAAATTGTTCTTTTATTAAATTATCATCAGTAGTACCTCTTTTCCCTATAGTACAAGAAAAATCATATTTTGTTCTTGATTTTTTAACAGGTATACCAAAACCAAAACTAACACTCATTTCTTGTAATTGATTTCCATCAAAAAGCAAAGGAGTATTACTATAGGAACCTCCTAAACGGTAATCCATTCGCTTATAATATTTTGTAATTGAATTAAAATCAGGAGTGAATTGCATACCTCCAGAAATTCTAGTGCTATTTGCTAAATCATCTGATTCATCCAATAAACTATAATCAGACCAATTTTGAATACTATAATCAGCAACAAAAAGCCATTTTTTCCCATTCCTGTAAGTTAAACCCCCACAAACATATTTAGGTAAGTTAACATCACCCCATTCTATCTTGTTCACAAAAGTATCTTTAGGTGTTTCAAAAAATCCAGAATACTCAAAAGACTCCACTAACTCAGTTCTCTTAGATCTAATTTTGGAATCATTGTTAGTAGTAAAGCCGAAAGAAATTTGTTTTTCCTCTGAAATATTATGTTTATATAATAATCCTAATTCATAATAATACCCTTTTAGGTTTATAGTGCTATTTGCTCTACTATTCATAAAAGATTCATCATCAAAAATAAGTTGTTTTCTCCTGTTGAGTCCTCCAAAAAGATAAGAAGCTTTTAAGCCTATAGAGAAATTCTCAATAGGTTCATACGCACCACCAAAATATATTTTACTAATTCCTCCATCACCAAAGTAATTCATATCAGCATTATAGTCTTCATCTCTAGCATTTATTTCATAACCCACACTACTATAAGGCAACATTCCCATACTAGCTCCCCATTTTTCTGATAAAGGAAAACCTACAATAAGATGGCTAAAAGCATTATTGTTTACCGTATGTTCTTCAGTTTTATTTTGCATTCTGGTAGTCTTGTGCCAACCACCAGTTGAAAATAGAAAAGAATTTGGCTTAAAAGAAGTAAAAGAGGCAGGGTTATTCGGATTTACAGTTGAACTGTTATTGAAAGCAGTTGAAGCTCCTCCAAAAGCTGAAAATTCAGGAAGAACATTTTCATGTAAATCACCTAAACCAAAACGAGAGTAAGGAGAACTAGTAGCAATTTGTGCAGAAGTTTGCAATGCTAAACCACTAATTATTACAACTAAACTAAATATTTTATTCATTATAATCTAAAATTTCATTCAACCCAATTAACACTAAATTAGGATTTGCAAATATGCTATTTTTTAATTCCTTTTCAAAGTAAAAACTATCCCCACCTGTAAAGACAAAAACAGTATCGATATTTTGGCTTTTATACTCTGATATTATTGTTTTTACTTCAGCTAAAATTCCTTGCTGTACACCACTAATTATTGATGTTTTAGTATCATTACCAATAACTAATGTATTTTTTTCACTTTTAATTAACGGCAACTTATCCGTAAAAGTATGTAAAGCATTGTATCTCATTTCAATTCCAGGGGATATTCTACCACCTACATATTCTTTATCCGAATTTATAAAATCAATAGTTAAGCAAGTTCCTGCATCAAAAACTAAAACATCTTTTCCAGGATATAATACAGAAGCGCCTACAACAGCAGCTAATCTATCCTTGCCTAAACTAGATGGATTAGTGTAATTATTTTCAATTGGTAAAGAAATGTTTTCAGACAAAACAATTGCATTAAACTCATTTATTACTTCAGAAAACTCCTTGTTAATATTTTTTACTGATGATAAAATTGCGGATGACACCTTATTTAACAAAATAAACTGTTGCACATTTTTTAATGTTAAACTATCTACAACTTTATGCTTATTGAGTTCCTTTCCATCAAACAAAGCAAGTTTAGTAGTAGTATTTCCTATGTCAATAATTAGTTTCAGAGAATGTGAATTTTTGTCAAAAATATAAAATTACAATGCGATATGATGATTTAGCCTAAAAATTTCTTCAACTAAAAAAAAGAATTAAATTTGCAGCCCAATTTAGTTGGTGCTATAGCTCAGTTGGTAGAGCAATGGACTGAAAATCCATGTGTCCCTAGTTCGAATCTTGGTAGCACCACTTTTAAAAAAACCCACTCTAACGAGTGGGTTTTTTGTTATTTATATTATTTGAGAATTACTCAACAATAACTTTCTCCACATAAGTAGAATTATTATTCTTCAGTTCTACAGTATAAACACCTTTACTGTAAGAAGATAAATTAATAGTTGTAATAACATCATTAATAGTTGATGAGTAAACAGTTTGTCCTAACGCATTATTTACAGTGATATCATACTTTTCAGTAGCATCTAACTCAATTGTAAATACTCCATTTGAAGGATTAGGATAAACATTAAAAATAGATTGTTTAACATCAGTAATTGCATTTACATTACCTGGATCAAAATTCATACGAACCATAGGGGTAGCAGTAATATAATACCAAGTTGGTGTTCCTGCTGATTGAGTACTTAAACCAAACTCATCAAATAATGAATGTTCTCCATTATACAATGATGTTCCTGAAGTTCCAATATATGAACTATCAGTAGGGTGTTGAAATCCTACAATACCAAATTCATAAGCATACCCATTATACAAATTAACAGCATTAACAAAAGGAATATCAATCCATGCGCCTAAATCATTTGCAGTAAGTGTGTAATTATCAGATTCAGCCAATAAAACAACACCATCAGCTGCAGTAGTATCTAATTCATAAACGATTGCTTTCACCTCTGCACCAGCATGAGATCTATCAGAAATATAAGCTCTTAAACCTGTTAAATTTTCATCAGCATACATTTCAAAACGAGTAGTAATATGATTTTGATCTTCAATTCCACCTAAAATATATGACCCAGGATTATTGTCTCCTAAATCTTTTCCATAAATATAATCAGAGATTTCTATAACTTTATATGAAGTGTCAGAAGTAGTTGTAATTGTACCTGCTGAATCAGACTCACCCCAAATTGCTAAACCATAAGCACCTAAAGCAGGAGATAAAACTGGAGTTGTAGCTACAACAACAGAATCAACTGTATTAGTTGAAGAATAAGCCATAACTGAAGTTAATGCTGAAGTGCCTGAATAAACACCAGACATATCTTCATATCTTAAAACTGACATCTGATCAGTTGACCCAGAATTTCTTAAAACACCTTCAATAACATAAGGATGATTTGCTAATTGAGATGTTGGAGTAACAGTATAGTCTAATCCAACAATACCATTAAAACCTAAACCTGAATAGTTTGCGTAATCAAACCAGAAACCTCCAAGTACAACATTTTCAATTTCTACTTGATTTGCAGGAGTTTCTATTAAAGCTAAATCATCAATTTGCCAAAAGTAATAGCCATTAAACCCATTCACTGCGTTTGTTGCACCTTCAAATACAAAACTCATTTGAACATCTGAATTCCCTACAACACTAAAAGGAACTCTTACTAATGCTATTTCATCAGTAAACGTATCGTCATTTACAGCAATATTCGCATGAACCTGTACTCTTTCTACAAAAACACCTGCAACATAGAAGTCAACAAAAGCTTGGCCCGCAAATGTTCTATAATAAGAATGAAATGTTAAAGTAACATCAGAATAAGGCGTCATATCTATCATGTCTGTCTTTAAGTCCCCAGTGTGCGGAGTAGGATACATTCCAGTTCCAAAAGCTCCAGCAGTACCATTATTATCATAGTAATCAGAATCAAAAATAATAAAACCATTAGCTGCTGTTGCTGAAGTAATTGGATTACCAGCACTTGCGTAAGCACCTTGACTCCCTGTTGAGTTAGATGGACTTGTTGATGTTCCTCTATACTGCCATGGTGCAGTAGAATTAGTCCATGTTGCAGGTATTCCATTTGCAAAATCTTCTGACCAAAAAGGAGTAGATTTTTCAGCATTCATTAGAATTGATTTATTAGATTTTTTTCCTTTGGCTAACGTCAAAGCATCAAAAGATGATTGCGCAATAGCACTAACTGAAATGGCTAAAGCACAAATAGAAATGTAAATTTTTTTCATTGTTTGTTTATTAAAATTATTAAGTGTGTAAATATATGAAAAATTAAGCATAAAAAAAGCCCGGAAAAACCGGGCTCTTATTCATTAAACTAATTTAAAAATTACTCAACAATAACTTTCTCAGTAAATGTCGCATCATTATTCTTTAACTCAACAGTGTAAACACCTTTATCAAAGTTTGATAAATCAATAGTAGTTTCCATAGTATTAGTTGAAGTTGCGTAAACTGTTTGTCCTAAAACATTAGTAATAGTTACATCATATTTTGCAGTAGCATCTAAAGCAATTACAAACTCACCATTTGATGGGTTAGGGTAAACATTAAAGATTGTTTGTTTAACATCAGTAACTGCAGAAATAGTTGACGGGTCAAAGTTCATTCTTAACATTGGAATGTCAGAAATAGTCCACCATTGAGCCCCAGATGCTCCATCAAAAACATTTTCATTATCCCAAATACCTTGTGAAGAATACTCTCCTAAACCTGAAAGGTCAATACCAACAGTATCAGTAGGATGTTGATTTGCACCAACAGAAATTCTATATCCTGTTCCTGCTAATAATGATTGAGAAGAAAGGAATGGGATATTAACCCATGCGCCTAAATCAGCTGCAGTAATAGTATAATCATCTGTTACATCTAATGGAATTGGATCTCCACCAGAAATATCTTCTTCATACAAAGTTGCATAGACTACAGAACCAACTATTGACCAATCAGAAATATGAACGTCTACAGAATATAAGTCTTCAGCAGCAAAGATATCGTAAGTAGAAGAAACTTCAAAACCACCTGTAGGTCTATTTAATCTCCAATACCCATTAGCAGAACCATAGTCTTTTCCGTATTGGTAATCTGTAACAAATGACATTTTAGTTGTAGTATCAGTATAAGTTATTGTGTTACCTAAACCTGCTGAATCAGCAACTGAATATATTTCCATAGTATACAAACCAGTATTTGCTGGAGTAAATGTTGCGTTTGCAGCAACAGTATCTTGTTCGCCTGCAGCTAAAGTTAAAACATTAGAAGTAGTAGAAAGAACATTACTACCTGAAGCATCTTCAGTAACTTCTACATGCATAGTAACATCTTGTGTTCCTATCCCTCCATTTCTTAATACAGCCTCAAAAGCATAAGGATTAGCAGTTGCTTGTGACATTGTGTTAAAGGTATAATCTTGACCTAAACCACCAGTAGTTTGGTAGCCGATCCACCAACCACCCATCACTTCTTCAGAAGAAACAACTAAGTTGTCAGGTAATTCAGAAATAGCAATATCATCAACAGCCCAGTACCATGCCCAAATATCATTATCATTGTAATAGAACTGAACTAAAACCTCTGACATTCCACCAGCAACTGAAGAAATATCATAAGTAGATAGATGTGGATTATCAGAAGATTGATTTGGATAAGTATAACTCTGATCATTAGAAATCTCATCAATCTCAATCCAAGTAGTACCATTATCAGGAGATATTCTTACAACTCTTGTATCATGCCACCATCTGAAATTATGTTGGAATGTTAACTGCACATTAGGGTACATAGTTAAATCAATTGGAGTAGCATTAGTAAACTCACAAGAGATAGTTGTACCGTCTCCATCAGGCCCTCCATCAGCATCAGAACTTATGAATAAAAACCCATTAGATGCAGTATTTGAGGCCATTGGAGTTAAAGAACCACCAGCTGGAGTAGCATTAGGATCCATCTCAATTGCCCAATCTAAATTCAATGTGCTTGAATTTGTAAAAACCCAAGTAGAAGCAGAAGAACAATCATCTGACCAAATTGTTGCCGGAGCAGCTGCTGAAGCTGAAGGCGTAAAATTAGGAGTAGTTGACATAGTCGAATACCCTTTTGTTAAATTGTCATTTGGCATGTTCACCAAATTTGATTGTGCGAAAGTTGCAGTTGCAACTACTAGAGCACAAACAGAAAGTAAAACTTTTTTCATTTTTTTGTTTTTTAAATTATTTAATTGGTTGCAAATATAAGACAAGTATCGCAATTAGCAATACTAAAATTATCAAAGTCTTATCTACTCAATATAATCAGAAATTGGAGCACAAGAACAAATTAAGTTTCTATCACCAAAAGCATCATTAACCCTCCTTACACTTGGCCAGAATTTATGTTCTTTTACCCAACTTAAAGGATAAAGAGCTTTTTGTCTTGAATACACAAAGTCCCACTTATCATTTACTGCAAGGTTAATAGTATGAGGTGCATTTTTCAATACACTTTCTTCAACTTTTACTTTTCCATCTACCACCTCATCAATTTCTGATTTTATTGAAATCATAGCTTCACAAAATCTGTCAATCTCAGCCTTACTTTCACTCTCAGTAGGCTCTATCATTAAAGTTCCTGCAACTGGAAATGAAACTGTAGGTGCATGAAAGCCGTAATCCATCAATCTTTTTGCCACATCAACTACTTCTATACCATCTACTTTAAACATCCTGAAATCAACAATCATCTCATGTGCTATTCTATCATTATCACCAGTATATAAAATATCAAAATGTTCAGAAAGCACTTCTTTTATATAGTTAGCATTTAAAATTGCTATCTCTGTTGAAGACTTCAACCCTTTTGTACCAAGCATCTTTATATATGCATAAGAAATTGACAATACCAGAGCGCTACCCCAAGGAGCTGAAGAAATTGACATTCCTTTTTCTCCTCCCATCTTAACTAAAGGATTATTTGGTAAAAATGGCTTCAAATGCTCAACAACACCAATCGGACCCATTCCAGGACCACCTCCACCATGAGGAATTGCAAAAGTTTTATGTAAATTTAGATGACAAACATCTGCTCCAATAATTGCAGGATTTGTAATTCCAACCTGTGCATTCATATTAGCACCATCCATATAAACTTGCCCTCCATTATCATGAATAATCTTTGTAATCTCCATTATTTCCTCTTCATAAACTCCATGAGTAGAAGGGTAAGTAACCATCAAACAAGATAAATTATCTTTATGTTCTTCCGCCTTTTCTCTCAAAGCTTCAACATCAATATTTCCATTTTCATCACATTGAGTAACTACAACTTTCATTCCTGCCATAACTGCTGATGCTGGATTTGTACCATGTGCTGAAGAAGGAATTAAGCAAATATTTCTACTCTCATCACCTCTACTTTCATGGTAAGCTCTAATAACCATCAACCCAGCATACTCTCCTTGCGCACCAGAATTTGGTTGTAAACTCATAGCGTCAAATCCAGTAATTTCACAAAGCATTTCTTCTAGTTCATGAAACATAATATGATACCCCCTAGCTTGATGTGAGGGAGCAAAAGGATGTAAATTTCCAAATTCTGACCAGCTCAATGGAAATAATTCTGATGCAGCATTCAACTTCATAGTACATGACCCTAATGGAATCATTGAATGAGTTAATGACAAATCTTTATTCTCTAAACTTTTCATGTAGCGCATCATCTCTGTTTCGGAATGATACTTATTAAACACTTCATGTTGCATAAATGATGATTTTCTATAAAGTGCTTCAGGAATTCTTGCAGTTGCTTCAGTATAATCACCACTCAACACTTCTTTTATCAAATCAGCAGAATCAGAATGATTACAACTTTTTGCAAATACTTCCAAAATATCATTTATGTTTTCTAAATCATCTTTTTCATCAATACTAATAGACAATGTTTCATCATCAATATAATTCAAATTAATTTTTGCGTCCTCAGCATAGGTTTTGATATTTTCCATTGAGACATTTCCAATTCCAATTTTTAAAGTATCAAAATAGTTTGCGTTCAGTTGATGATAACTTAACTGAGTCAAACCCTCAGCTAAAGTAGCAGTTAACGAATGAATTTTTTTACTCATTCCTCTCAAGCCTTCCTCTCCATGATAAACAGCATACATCCCAGCCATTACCGCTAAAAGAACCTGTGCAGTACAAATATTTGAAGTCGCTTTCTCTCTTTTAATATGTTGTTCCCTTGTTTGCAGTGCCATTCTTAATGCTCTATTTCCATCAACATCTTCTGAAACCCCAATAATTCGTCCAGGAATACTTCTTTTATATTTCTCAAAAGTTGCAAAATAAGCAGCATGAGGCCCACCATAACCCATAGGGATACCGAACCTTTGAGAAGTGCCGACAACAACATCTGCACCCCATTCTCCTGGAGGAGTCAATAAACTTAAACTCAATAAATCAGCAGCAACAACTACTCCTATTTCATGCTCTTTAGCTGATTTTACAAATTCAGAATAATCAATTACTTCACCATATTTTTCAGGGTACTGCAATAAACATCCAAAATATGAATCATCAAGTTTCACCTCATTATGATTGCCAATAACTAAATCTATACCAAAAGGGATTGCTCTAGTTTTTACAATTTCTAAAGTTTGTGGGTAACACAACTCTGAAATGAAGAACTTTACAACATTTGCTTTTTTCTGAGCTCTACTCCTACTACTCAACAACATTCCCATTGCCTCAGCAGCAGCAGTTCCTTCATCTAGAAGTGATGCATTTGCAATCTCCATCCCAGTTAAATCAGTAACCATAGTTTGAAAATTCAATAAGGCCTCTAATCTTCCTTGTGCAATTTCTGCTTGATAAGGGGTATAAGCCGTATACCAACCTGGATTTTCCAAAATATTTCTTTGAATCACTCCAGGAAGTATCGTATTAAAATATCCCATTCCAATATATGAACGATAATTTTTATTCTTCTTAGCTACTCCTTGCATATGCTCAACAAACCTACTTTCAGATAACGCTTCAGGTAAATTCATTTCTCTTCCTAAATGAATTTTTTCGGGAATTGTCTCATCAATTAATTGATTTAAAGATGAAGCATTTACTACTTTTAACATCTCAGTAATATCATTTGCTCTTGGGCCGATATGTCTGTCAGAAAACTTATATGTACTCATTTTGATTTATTTAGGTTGCAAAAATACACTTTGTAGTAGATTAAAAAACAAAAATATAACTAGTTTTTAAGGGGTTGAAAACTTATATTTTGCATAAATCTTATATTTAATACAGTATTCTCCTATATAAGAGTAATTTTGCAAAAAATTTTAAGCATGACATTTTCTGAAATAGGACTGAACAAAAACTTACAAAAAGCTATTGCTGATTTAGGTTTTGAGACACCAACACCAATACAACAAGAATCAATTCCATATTTATTGGAAAATGAAACTGACCTTATAGCATTAGCTCAAACTGGTACAGGTAAAACTGCTGCATTCGGACTTCCAGTTCTTCATAAAGTTGAAGTTGATAGGAAATTACCTCAAGCAATTATCTTAGCCCCAACAAGAGAGCTTTGCCTTCAAATTGCAAAAGACATGGATACTTTTGCTAAATATATTAAAGGATTAAAAATCACCCCTGTATACGGTGGTGCGAGCATTGTTCCTCAGATGAGATCATTAAAATCAGGAACGCAAGTTGTTGTTGGTACTCCTGGTAGAGTTATTGATTTAATCAACAGAAAAGCTCTTAGACTACAGGATATTGAATTTGTTGTTTTAGATGAAGCTGATGAAATGTTAAACATGGGATTCAAAGATGATTTAGACACAATTTTAGCTGAAACACCAGAAGAAAAACAAACACTATTATTCTCAGCAACTATGCCTAAAGAGGTAATGAGGCTTAGTAAAAACTACATGCACAGCCCAAAAACAATTGAGGTTGCAAGTAGAAATGAAGGAGCAAAAAACATTGAGCACCATTACTATATGGTTCAAGCAAGAGATAGATATAAAGCATTAAGAAGAATTTGTGATGTAAACCCTGAAATCTATGGAATTGTATTTTGCCGTACAAGAAGAGAGACAGCTGACATTGCAGATAAATTAATGCAAGATGGATATAATGCTGATGCAATTCATGGAGAATTATCTCAAGCACAAAGAGATAATGTAATGGGGAAATTCAGAAAGAAGAAAATTCAATTACTAGTCGCTACTGATGTTGCTGCAAGAGGAATTGATATCAATGAATTAACACATGTTATCAACTACAACTTACCTGACGATAATGAAGTTTATGTTCATAGATCTGGAAGAACTGGAAGAGCAGGAAACAAAGGTATTTCTATTATTATTGCACACAGCAGGGAGGGTAGAAAGTTAAAATCAATCGAGAGAATGATTAAGCATGACTTGATTCTTAAAAAATTACCGAATGGTGATGAAATTTGTCAAATTCAATTAATGAAGTTAATTGACAAAGTAGTGGCTACTGACGTAAATCATCAAATTGATAAATACTTACCGTCAATTGAAGAGAAATTAGAACACCTTGACAAAGAAGGGATTATCAAACATTTTGTTTCTACAGAATTTAATAGATTCTTAGCATTTTACAAGAATGCACAAGATTTAAATGTTACTGGAAATAGCAGAAACGACAAAAATGACAGAAATGATACAGGTAATAGAAAGAGAGGAAGAGGAACTGGGCATGCTGAAGCTGGACATACAAGATTTTTTATCAATTTAGGACA
>ERZ1047821.1622-NODE-1622-length-14285-cov-4.246873_pt1 | contig 14285 bp, 10 predicted proteins | sample MGYA00383096_ERZ1047821 | MGnify/ENA primary metagenome ERZ1047821 (study PRJEB29581, sample SAMEA5548366) | metagenome | biome: marine; feature: coastal; material: water | depth 25 m | study: Short-term variability in the microbial, nano- and picoplankton... | reverse complement strand
GTCATTTTTATCAAAAGAATAAAAGATTGATTTGTATCCAAGAACAAATTCATTGTCATTCTCTCCAATAATATTCCAGTAAAAAGAGGTGAGGGGCATGGGTTTTACCATAACTCTGTCGGTATTTTTTATTCCTGACTCTTCGAAATAATTTTCTGAATTAGAAAGAATAAACAGTTTTATTGCAATTCCCCAGAGTAAGTACAAACTTGAGTAGCCTAAACCAAAATAATTAATTCGTTTTCGCATCCGGTTTTCTCGTCCAAGAAACATACAGATAAGTACACATACCATAAAAGGCAAGGTGTACAGAGGGTCCATAACAAAAATCGTATTAAATGATATCCTATAGTTGAAAGGCCATAAAAATTGGGTTCCATAGTTGGTGAACATATCTAAAATGGGATGGGTTACAATTGCTCCAAAGAATAGATAAAGCCATGTTTTGTATTCATTTTCACTTTTATAGAGTTTGGATATGAAATGGGCCAAAATAGGACTGACTAAAATGGCAAATAGGAGTGAATGGGAGATTCCTCTGTGAATCAAGGAGGCGTCTATTGGATGATATAGAAATCGAAAGAAAACATCTAGGTCTGGTATAGTACCGGCAATGGCACCCCATAAAATGGCTCGATTTCCAAGTTTTCTGCCTGCAACAGCCTCCGCGACAGAAGCTCCAAGAACAATCTGGGTTAGTGAATCCAAAGTGTCACTTTATCAATCCACAAGCCTTTCCGGAGAAACTTGAGTAGCTAGGTGTTTTTTATAAAGTGGTTTTTGTGTTCCATTTAGAAGATCATAAATCATATCGATTTTGGCCTTACTATTTCGTTGAAGGATATCTTTCTTGTCCGCCTCAATCAGTTTCATTGATTTAACTTGCTTATTCTTAATGAGAACACCACGAATGATTTCAAAAACTTGCTCTTTCTGCTCTAGAGAAAGGTTTAATAAATTGTCCAAATCATCCAGTTCGTTTTGAGACAGTTGTTCAATATTAATATTTTGATTTTCAATTGATTGATTGTTTTGACTTAATCCATTTATTGATATTAAAACAAACAGTGTTAACAGTTTAATTATTCTCATTTTTAAAAGCTTTATAAGATAAAATTAAAGGTTTTTTCAGTCTTATGCTAAAATTCGATTAGATTTACCTTTACATTCATTATTATGCAGAGAATAAAATAATGATAGCCCACACTCGTTAAGTTCTTATGTCCAAGTTCAAATCAATTTTTCGTTTTTTGTTGCCTGGCTTTTTGATTCAATTTTATAGATCCAATAAGAAAAATAGAATCAATAAAAGCCTAGCGCTTCAGAAAAAAAGAGGGCAAGGTTTAAATAAGAAAGATCTTTATGATCGTTTTTATGAGATCGGTATTCGACCTGGGGATTCCTTACTTGTGCATTCAAGTTTAAGTAAAATTGGATTTGTCGAGAATGGGGCTGTAGATGTTGTGGATTCATTGTTAGAGCTTATAAGTGATGAGGGAGATTTACTAATGCCATCTAGCCCTAATGGTTTGCTTCAAATAGATTTTTTGAAAAACAATGAGGTCTTTGATGTAAAAAAAACACCTTCAGCTTTAGGTTCAATTACGGAGAATTTTCGCAACAGAGACGGAGTTCAAAGAAGCTTAAATTATTTGGAACCAGTTTGTGCTTATGGAAAGAATGCCAAATATCTTACGGAAGGGCATTTTGGAGAAGTCTCTCCATATACCAAAAATTCACCTTTTCACCGATTAACTGAACTTAATGGTAAGATTCTGTATCTGGGCGTAGACTTAGATAATGCAGGAACAAGCTTGCATGTTTTAGAGGATAGTGTTGATTTCCATTTCCCAGTTTATGCTTCTAGTGAGTTTCGGGTTAAGATTAAGGATGAGAAAGGAGTAGTTCATATGGTTTCTACAAAAGCGCACAATCCTGTATTTTCTAAAAAAAGAAAGTGTAATGATTTGATCCCGATGTTTATAGAGCATGGCGTTTGTGAAAAAGTACAAATTGGAAATGCAGAAAGCTATCTATTTGATGCAAAGAAAATGTTAGATTTAATGCTTGAAAAGTACAATAGCGAGAAGATCACAATGTATACACCTAAAGGTCAGTTTTGAAGATAGCATTTACATGGGATTATGAAATGTTTTTTGGTCACAAAAGTGGATCAGTAAATCGTTGTATGATTGAACCAACCAATCGATTATTAGAGATTTCTAGGCGTTATAATTCAAAGTTCACATTCTTTGTTGATACAGGAATGCTTGTCAAGGGAAATGAGACTGAAGCATTTTCTTCAGATCTTAGTCTAATCAAAGAACAAATTAATTGTTGTGATAATGAAGGACATGAAATTGGCTTACATATTCATCCACATTGGGAGGATGCCAAATGGAATGATGGATGGAAGTTCGATTTGAGTCGGTATAAGCTATCAGATTTTAATTCTAAGGACATTTCATTTGTTTTTGATAAGTATCATAATGCATTACAATCCTACGTAAATCAGAGTATTATTTCTTATCGTGCAGGGGGATGGTGCATTCAGCCTTTTACAGACATTGAAGAATCCATGAAGCGCAATGAATTATATATTGAAAGTTCTGTTTTTCCTGGAGGTAAAAATAGTAAACAACCCTATTATTACGATTTCACAAAGGTTCCTGCCAAGGATCATTGGCGTTTTTCAGATGATGTATGTGTTGAAAATGATCAAGGCATGTTTACGCAATTTCCGATTTCATCTCAAGTTTATCATCCATTGTTTTTTTGGAGATTGTTTATTCTTGGAAGATTGAAGCCCTCGAAACACAAACCCATTGGCAATGGTTTCCCTGCGAAAGGTGGCGGGTCTAAAAAAGATTTTTTATTTAAGAAAAACCTATTGTGTGTAAGTGCTGACGGTTATTTCGTTACACAAATTGAAAAGGCCATAAATAAAGCAGTTAAGCGAGGTGATAAGAATCTAGTCGTAATAGGGCATCCTAAAGCGTGTACTCCATTCTCAATTAATTATTTAGATCAATTGTTAAATAAAATATCACAGAAACATGAAATCGTATGCTTGAAGGATCTCGAGAAATAAGAATTATTTCAAGAAAAGATATTTCTGAAGTAAAATGGGATTCCCTTGTTCAAAAGAGTGACAATTCAATCTTTATGTCGAGGTGGTATTTGGATGCGGTTATGCCTGACTGGAAAGCTTTGGTATTCAATGATTATAAGGCCTGTCTGCCTGTTTTTATTTCTAGGAAGTACGGACTTACATATTGCTTACAGCCCTTATTTATAAGAGAATGTTCTGTGTTAGGTGATAAAAGTAAATTTCAGGAATTATTAATGAAGCTGCAGAGTGAAACATCTTTTTTTAGTTTGGCTATGGATGTTGATGTTAACCATAAAAATGTCATTATAGAAAATTCAATTCATCAGGTGCTTACCTTACATCAGGATTATGAATCTGTTTATAAAATGTATTCTCAAAATGTCAAAAGAAGCTTACGTGATTTTATAAAATCAAAGGCTGAATTGACCGATGAGCTTGATTCGTCACTTTTAATTAAAATGTTTCGTGATCTCAAAGGGAAACAGTTTTCACACATAGATGATGAGGCTTATTTTCGACTGAGCAATCTTATAAAGAATGCTAAATCTATGAATACATCTATTTTGAGAGGGGTTAGGCTTAATGGAGAATTGGTAGCAATTTGTTGTTTCATACGACAGAATGGGAAATTATTGTACCTCAAGGGTATTGTAAATTCGAAGGGCAGGGATATTGGAGCGATGCAGGCGATTTTTGATTCAGTTATTAAGAATCATACTAACGAATATGAATCATTGGATTTTGGTGGATCGAATAATGAAGGTCTGGCCTTATTCAACAAAAAGTTTGGTGCAATAGACAGGAAATATCTAATTTTGAAATACAATGGTGTTTCATGGCCATTGCGCAGTTTAGTAAATGGAAAAATCGGTTTAAAATGAGAAGAGTTCTAGTCAGTGGTGCATCAGGAGGTTTAGGTAGAGAAATTGCAGAGAGTCTACTGGGCGATGGTTTTTATGTTGTCATGTTATGCAATCAAAACAAGTCCAAACTTGAACCCCTTTTGAATAGGTTTTCTAATCAATCCAAAGCCATTGAGGTCAATTTCTTAGAAGAGGTTGATTTTGATTCTCTCAAAGAGGATGTTGGAGAAATAGACAGTATAGTCAATTGTCTAGGGATTTCTAGTTCTCAAATAAGCTGGAAAATTGAAAAGTCGCAATGGGATCAAGTGCTTGACTTAAATCTCAATGTTCCCTTTCGTTTGGCTCAATTGTTTATTCCGGATATGCGAAAAAACAAGTTTGGAAGAATATTGTTTTTTTCTTCCATAGTTGCTCAAAAGGGAGTGGTAGGAACTGCTGCATATTCAGCAAGCAAAAGTGCTTTACTTGGCTTAACAAGAACGATGGCGAGTGAGCTGGCTTCCTCTGGCGTTACTGTCAACTGTATCTCACCTGGATATATGGATAAAGGAATGATTTCAGAGGTTTCGGATGAATTAATTTCAAGCATATTGGCAACTGTTCCAGCCAAGTCTTTGGGGAGATCTGAAAATATAGTTCACACTGTGTCCTTTTTGTTAGATGAGCGGGCTGATTACCTTACAGGACAATCTATCAATATAAACGGAGGAGTACTTTAGTTGAATTTTTTACTCAAAGATAAATTCATCAAGAAAAATCCATGAGTCGTTTCCATTACCTAGATGCCAGCTTGGACATTTTCCAGGATTGTAGACAGTATATTTAATAGACTTGATTTTGGTGGTTTTCTTAAGTTTATGAATACAGGACTTGATTTTTGGTTCGTAATCGTTCAATGTAGCCTCAGTATAATTTAAATCAGGAAGTTTTGTGTAATTGATGCCATCGAGTGAATAGCTGATGCCAATCCTTTCTGGGTAAAAGATCCATGATTTAATGTCTCTAATACATGATATACCAATGGAAGTTAAACCTCTAGCTTGTTCAAAAGTAACAACCGCATTTAGGTCTTTTCCGAAATAGCCTTGCCAATCTCCAGTTCTAAAGTCAGCTCCTCCTCGAACACCATCAATAAGCGTATTGGGTCCGGATGCTGCATATTGATTCGCGTATAGGGTTTGAAGCTCAAGACTAACCCTCGGATCTCTCTTACTAAATAGGCTCTTCACAACTGGGCTCCAGTATGGTGCAATTTTCGCATTGTGAGGTATATCTGAAACGTCCGGAAACCTAGATGCTTTGACTGAAACTGTACTTGTTTCATGTATTGTGATGGGATTAATATAATCTTGCCATAACCCATTATTGATAGAGAAATAAAGCCTTTGTTTTAGGTTGTTTATCTCGCTACTTCCAATTTTAATCACAATCGAATCTTCAAATATCCGCTGTTCAGTTGCAATAAAAGGAGTTGGTACAAAGTCCGTTTTTAAAAGGCTATCTTCTCTAGAGAGATCGTTATTGGATGTCGAAAAAGGTTTGTCAGACATTTCGAACAATAGCAGTCCTCCTTTTTTGATTTGATTGTGGTCGATTTCTGTGTCATTTACTTTTGAAGTATTGAATGAAACCTCTTTCACATATTTGGCTGATACCGAATTGTTGGGTGCTTCAATGGAAAGTTGTTTTTTGTTGGGTAATTTTATTTCTGCTTTTTTAAAGAGAGGTCGGCCTATTTGATAATTCGTATTTCCCGGCGAGGTAGGGTAGAGTCCAAGTGAGCTCATGACGTACCAAGCACTCATTTGACCACAATCTTCGTTGCCTGATAGGCCATTCGGCTCTATGGTATAGAGCTCATTTAATATTTTGTCCACGTAGAATTGAGTTTTTTCAGATGCATTCGTGTAATTGTATAAATAAGCCATATGATGAGAAGGCTCATTTCCATGCGCATATTGACCAATAAGCCCTGTGATATCCACTTGGTGTCGTCCGATCAAATGAGATTCTGCTTTAAATAGTCGATCTAGCCAGTTTTCTAAGGAATCTCGTCCGCCCATAAGTTGAGCAAGTACCGGTATATTGTGAGGTGCGTATAAAGAGTATTGCCAGCTGTTGGCCTCAGTATAGTTGAAATTAACCTCAATCGGATTGAAGGGACCAAACCATTGGGCACCACGCCTGGCTCTCATGAATTTTGTAGATGGGTCGTATAGGTTCACAAAATTTAAGCTTCGTTTCGTGAATTCTTGATAAAGATCATCTTGTCCCATTTTCTTGGCCATTTGTGCAATGCAGAAATCATCATAGGCATACTCCAAAGTCTTTGACACCGATTCGGCTTCTTGGTCGGAGCTAATGAACCCCTGATTTGCAAATTCCTTTTTTGCCCACTCATCTAACTTACTTGTATGCACCATAGCATCGAGTGCCTTGCTGAAATCAAAATTATTGTAACCCTTCATATAAGCATCTGCAATTACAGAAACACTATGATAGCCAATCATGCATTCCGTTTCACAGGCTGCCAGCTCCCAAACCGGAAGATCGTTTCTTTCGTCGTACATACGCAGCATGGTTCGAATGAATTCTTCTGTCTTCTCTGGCTGTATGAGTGTAAATAAAGGATGAAGAGTTCTGTAGGTGTCCCAAAGTGAGAATACGGTATAGTGATGCTCTCCCTCAGGAAGCTTGTGTATCTTTTGGTCATGTCCTCGGTATCGACCGTCAACATCACTGGCAAGGTTTGGTGCAATAAAACAATGATAGAGTGCGGTGTAGAATATGGAGGCCTTATTCTTATTCTCATTGCTGATTTTTATTTTAGAAAGCTCGTTATGCCATTGCGATGTGGTTTTTGCTTTTGTTTTTGAAAAATTAAAGCCATCGAGTTCAGCCTGTCTGTTTTTAAGGGCACCGGCTTCATTTACTTGAGAAATGCCAATGGCGATTGAAAGCGTTTTGGTTTCTTTCGGGAATTGAATCAATAGCTTGTGTCCATGTTTGTTTTTAACTCGAATGATTTTTGAGGGCTCAACAGAGAATTCAAGATCAAAATAAAAATGCTGTTCTTCCGCCCAGCTTTTTGAAATTCTTTGGCCAGATAGATGCTTTTGCTCGTGAATAATGTACTCTTCAAAAATAAGGTCGTCCCGGTGGTCAAAATCAATTAAGATGAATTTCTTGTCTTTTTCTCGAGAGAAGGTGTATTGATGAATTCCTGCACGTTCACTCACCGTCATCTGAGCTTTGATTTCATCATCTTCCAGGAAAACCTCGTAATATCCAGGGGTCGCTTTTTCGGTATTGTGAGAGAATTTAGAACCAAAACCATTCTCGTCTTCATAACCTGGAACCACTTTTGCTTTTTTACCACTCTGTGGAACAATGAGTAAATCGCAGTAGTCTGGAACACCAGTTCCACTTAGGTGTGTATGACTAAACCCATAAATAATGGAATCTGAATAATGATATCCTGAACAACCGTCCCAACCTTCGTGTCGGGTATCGGGGCTTAATTGAATCATTCCAAATGGTGCAGTAGCTCCAGGGAATGTGTGTCCATGCCCTCCTGTTCCAACAAATGGATTTACGAAGCTTAAAGGAGATGTGACGAGGTCTTTGATTTTAGGGTTAACTACTTGTTGAGCCTTATCACTTGCATTTTGAAGGTTTTTAATTACCTGGGCATGTCCCTGGTTTGCGAAGCACAGGATAGTGAAAAGACCTAATAAAGCTTTCATCATTTGATCAATCGTTTATTAAGCTTAGTAAATGTCTTTCTTCTTTCTAAGAAAAAAGAAGTTAAAATATTTCCATGATATTTAAGGATAGGGGCACGGTCATTTTTTAAAAGCGCTCTTTTCCTTAATAGTGTTCCAAAGTTTTTATATAAAGCAATATGGGCCAAAAACACTTTCCAGAAAAAAATAAATTTACCCTCAAAAAGAAATTTGTAAGCAGCTATTGCATCAATAAGCATTCTTTTAAAAAGCATTGGAATCAATAATCCTTTATGATTTTTGGTGATCATGAATAAACTGTTTCTAAAGTTGAGATAAATCTTTTGCGGAGAGTTGTAAGGCAGTGTTCCTCCTCCAAGATGGTAAACAACACTTTTTGGAACCACTTTGAATTCATGCCCTAGATGTCCCAGTCTTATACATAAATCTATTTCTTCCATATGGGCAAAGAAATCAGCATCAAATCCATCAACCTGATGGAAAAGGTCGGACCGTATAAGCATTGCAGCTCCGGAGGTCCATGTAATTCGTTGAGAATTGTCGTATTGCCCATCATCTTTTTCAACTTCGGAAAAGATTCTTCCTCTACAAAAAGGGAAGTAATTTTTATCGATATATCCACCCGAAGCTCCTGCATGTTCAAATAATGCTTTCTGCTGAAGACTTTTTATTTTAGGTTGACAGGCAGCTACCTGTTTATCATCCATGGCTGAAATTAACGGAGCAATCCAATTCTCTGAAACTTCAACATCGCTATTTAATAATAGGTAATAGTCATATTTTCCTTTAATTCTATCTAATGCCTCATTGTAACCGCCTGCAAAACCTAAGTTTGAGCTGAGTTCGATGAGCTTGATTTCTTTAAATTGTTTGAGGTAAGCCACTGAATCATCAGTACTTGCATTGTCGGCTATGATGAGGTCGTATCCTGTTGAATGAGAGATTATATTTTCAATATAATTTTCGAGATGAATTCTGCCATTGTAATTTAAGATAACGATTGCTATGCTCACAGATTCTAGTATTGTCGGAAGTATTCATTTGAGTTTCCACCCCAATGATCTACATTGTTTTGATTGGGATTATCAATGTTCCCGTTAACTGTATTTCTTTTTGAAAGTATTTGAGGCCATGAATTGTTTTTAAGCTCACCAATCATGTCCGAATGTAAAAGCCGATATGCTCGATTTACCAAATCAGGGTTATAGAATACAAAACGCTTGTTGCTAAATACGCCTATTTTATTGTAGGTCCATATTTCATAGGGGTATTCACTTGGAGAAGCCTCACGTGCAACAAGATTACTCGGTGCTCCATATTGTAGGTATACCCGTCCTCGATCGGTTTCAAAGCCTTCCTGGAAATTGTTTCCGTAAACTTTTTCAACAAAATCAACTTGTTTTTTATATTTAATCCAAGCCTCGTAGCTTTCTGTAGGTGCTGTTTTTATCCAAAATGCTTGAATGTGTTTTCTGCATTTTTCATTGTTTTTCGTTTTGATGGTAGAGACAATGTTTTTTACTTCTGCAGGCTTCGAAATAGGGATGAGGCTTTCTAAATAGTATGTGATACTATCTTCAGTAATAGATTCCTGAAAAGCAGGATTCAAAATGATATTATCTGAATTTAATATGGCAGTCATATTGTTATCTCTTTCAAACGGATATGAACTGGTTGCCAAAATTTCGAAATCTTGGTTGACAATACATGTTTCAAGCAAATAGCTTCCAGAGCCTAAAAGCTCGATATTGATGGCTTTGAATCTTGCTACGAAAGGCCCTGTTTTAAATCTGCTTATGGTTGTATATTCTTCTAATTCAGCATAATTTTTAGAATTCATAATCCTGTACATTAGACCAAGTACAGAATCGTTTTGTATTCCGGTATTATATAATTCACAATATACCGGTAATGTATTGGTGCGTGATGAAAAGAAATTGGAAAACATAGGAATAATATGAAGGCCTGATCTTTGAAATACACTTTCCTTGTCAGATTTGACCACATATTCAGCAGGAACAATGTCGGAGACAGTAATTTTATTTTTGACGTCCTTTATGGTAAAGTTGTTTGTACCACTTATTTCCTTTTTATCATCTGAATTAAGGTCTTTTATTCGTATTCTTAGCTCGTACTTTCCTGGATCTAAAGAATATCGCTTTATTTCATAAAAATCCTCTATAAGGCTATCCTTGATTTGATACAATGGAGAATTCAATATATAAGCATCCGATTTTACAAGAGTATTTTTAGACATAAAGTCAAAATAAATAGCCAAAGATGCCTGCAAGGCAGAATCTCCAATCGTTTTTAATGAAGCTGATTGTATGGCGAATTGCAATTCTACCTCAGCATAATTCCCGGTCTCTGGATGATAAAAATCTTTAACATCAATATAGGCCTTGAGCTTTTCTTTTTGACCAAATAAAAATAGAGGTAAGGCAACAAAAGAAACAATAAAAATAAGCTTAGTCATAACACTAAAATTAAGCTATTTTTCTCAAAATACATTAGGATGCATTTATATGTGTTCTGATTTTCTGTGACAATTGACGGTTGTAGGTTTCAAGTAAGTACTTAAAATAATTATCGGTACTTTTTGAAATGCATTTTGTGTAATGTTTTAATCGATGCTCAATATGATCTTGCAGGAAATTAAGTATTTCAAATCCATGTTCCATGTCTTTTGATGCAGCTAAAATGACACTAAAATGATTTTCTAAAGACTCTTCAACAGCTTTTTTGCCTTTTTGTCCATTGTCAATATGAAGATGATATCTTTCTTTTATATTGAACGATTCAAGCTTCTCAGTATCCATGAATTTATCATATCCTTTTGGAAATTCATAATCTACCTCGAATTCCATGTCTTCAATCTCTGTTATTCTTGATTCTAAAAATCGATCGGGAAATTTAAAAGCGTCCTGCCAATTGATATAGTCCTGCCAAAGACCAAAGCGTCTCACATTGTTTCCTAAATCAATGACTTGAAACTGATTTTTGTCAGGAAGCCTTCTGGAGCCTCTTCCAATCATTTGGTGATATAAAGTGAGAGATCGAGTTGCCCTATTGATAATTATTGTTCTTACCGTTGGTTCATCAAACCCTGTTGTTAGTATTCCTACTGATGTTAAAATCGCATTAGGAGTGGTTTTGAACCATGCTAAAATTTCTTTTCGGTCTTTATCACTAAAAGTTGAGTCCAGGTGGCGAATATTGTATTTTAGCTTTTTAAATGATTCATATACCCTAATCGAGGTTTCGATACCGGCATTAAATATAAGTGTCTTTTTACCAAGAGAAACTTCTTCATATGCAAAGATGAGCTTCTCTTGCATAAAGTAATTACTGTATAAAGTGTCTGAACTTGTAATTGTAAAATCTCCGTTGGTTCCAATTTTTAAGCCGTGAAGATTGACGTCATAGCTGAACGTATCCGCATTTGAAAGATAGCCTTTTTCAATAAGCCCTGAAATAGATTCACCGACCAAAAGTTTGTTGTAATTGTCCTTGAGCGGGAGTGCTTTGTTACTACTCAAAGGCGTTGCGGTGACCCCAAGGATATTACAGTTTAGATAGTATTGAAATATCTTTCTAAAACTGTTGTAATGTGCTTCATCTACGATAACAAGTCCAACATCCTTAATAAAGTTGCCGTCATCATTAAGTCGGTTGTGTAAGGTTTCGACCATTGCAATAAAACATTGGTATTCATCCTGATTGGGAAGCTCTTTGACTTCTGAATTAATGATTTTATTGGTGACTCTTATTGCTGAAAGTTGTTTTGATGTCTGAACAGAAAGCTCAATCCTATGGGTTAAGATGAGGACTTTCTTCTTGGTTCTTGCAATATATTGTTTTGCGATTTCCGAAAAAATAACTGTTTTACCTCCGCCTGTTGGAAGCTGATATAAGAGATTGAAGTCAACACCGTTTTCGGCAAGTTCATTTAGGATTGTGGTAACGGTTTGTTCTTGAAAAGGGTAAAGCTTTTTTGCTTTATATAAATCAATATCAATCATTCAACTATTCTATTTGGCAAGTTGCAAAAATACAGTCTTTCTTTTAAAGACGTACTATGATTTTGATTTTTTTGTCCATTCGTACATAAGAATTGATGCAGCGATTGAAACGTTCAAAGATTCAGCTCCGCCATAGCCGGTAATTTTTACAGGGTTTTTGCAGAATTTTTCCAATGGATTTGATATTCCTTGTCCTTCATTACCAAGCATTATAGCATTTGAATTCTTTAAATTATTTTTTTCTATTGGCTCACCATCAAGAAGAGCTCCTGCGACATTGTAATTTGACTGATCTAGGAATGGAATTAGCTCTTTATAATAAATTTGAACCCTCAAAAAGCTTCCCATAGAAGCTTGGAGTGTTTTTGAATTGAAAACATCAGCACTTTCAGGTGAACAAACGATTTGATGTATTCCAAACCAATCCGCTGTTCGAATAATAGTGCCAAAATTTCCTGGGTCTTGAATGTTTTCTAGTATAAGAAACCTTTCGTTTGGATTAAATAAAATGATGGAAGGCTTTTTTATTACAACAATCAACTTGTTTGGTGTTTTAAGCCTGCTCACCCTTTCAAATTCTTTTGTTGATAAAATAAAGCTCTTGTCTTGAAGGTTTTTGGGTATAAGCTCTTGATATGAAGAAAGGCATCCAATCATACAAATATCGTCGGATATCGTGAACATACATTCTTTTCCCATCTTCTCACCTTCGATAATAAAATAGCCCTCTTTATCGCGGTTCTTTTTCAATTGTAGACTTTTTATCCACTTTAACTTTTGAATAGAGATTTTTTCCACCTTATTATAATTATTTTTGTGCAGTTCGAATGGTGAAGATAAATAAACTTTGGTTTTTTGTGATATGTATTTCTATATGTATTACATCATGCAACATAACAAGAAATGTTCCTGATGGATATTTTTTAATGAATTCTAATAAAATCATTGTCAATAAAAAAGTTCCATTCAAAGAAGATTTGACAGATATTTTAAAGTTAAAACCAAATCAAAGAATTCTAGGAGTAAGACTGAAGCTTCGAACATACAACGCTATTGATTCGACCAAGCTAATGGAAAAACGAATAAAAGTCAATGAGAAATTCAAGCTAAAGCTTGATAAAAAAAAGGAGAAATATGCGAGAATCAATGCCAAGAGAATAGAAAGAGCAAAACGAAAGGGCAAGGAATTTTATACAGAGAAAATCATTAAAGACACGGTCAATAATGATCTTCTTTTTAGGGAGCGACTGAAGTATAAATTTGGAGAAGATCCAAAGGTTTTTGATTCAACAACTTTTAATAAAGCAAGTGAACAAATTTATAATTACCTCAGAAAACGGGGGTATTATACTCCTGAGCTCACAAGTAAAGTGATTTATGACAGCTCAAAAAGAAAAGCGGATGTGCTCTATCAACTTGTTTTGGGTCCTGTATTTAAAATTGATTCTGTTTTTTATTCTGGAGACCCACTAATGACGAGAAATCATTTGGCTTATCTAAATATTAGACTGTCAGATGGAGAAAAACACCCACTAATTGGTCGTCCTTTTGATGTTGACATTCTCGATACTTATAGACAGGATTTCGCAAAAGACAGGCGAAATCATGCTTATTACAAATACTCTGCTTCAAATATCGAATTTGTAGCAGATACATCATATAAAAACATGGGTGTGACGTTATACATGAAGTTTAATAAACAGATGGTTCCGTTTAATGACAATAGTGATAGCCTTGTTGTTAGACCCTATCTGTATACAAAAATAAATAAGGTCTATTTTCATTTGAGTGATACACTGCATGTCGATGGTAATTTTTCAGATTATTGTAATTGTCAAGATTTTGAGAATCCTGACTATAGACAGTATTTTCTTACGAAAGAAAATCTACGGTTTATGGATCGATCTTTACCTAAAAACAAGCGTAAGAAGGGGCAAGGTAAAGATCAAAGTGATTCTACTCGCATTATACAAGTTAAATACAATGGTGAAAAACCTTGGATTAAACCAGATATATTAGAACTCAACAACTATTTAGAACAATACAAGTATTTTAAAGATGATTACGCCGCCAGATCATTAAAGGGCCTATCACAATTGGGTCTTTTTAGTTCGATTAAACCTGTTTTTAAGGAGGTAGATAATACGGGTCTGAATCACTATTTGATGGACGTTCATTATTTTTTAACGCCATCAAAAAAGCAATCCATTGCTTTTGATAATAGATTTACTACTTCTCTTGGATTACTTGGGGCAAATGCTTCCATAAATTATGTAAACAAGAATATATTTAGAGGTGCAGAAAAATTAACAATATCATTGGGTGGTGGATTTGAAACTCAGACTTTAGTGTTTAATGACAATGATGAGAATACTAAATTCCCATTCAACACCATTGAATTTGGACCTAGTGTTAAACTTGATTTTATTGGTTTAACTCCATTTCCGCCTGCAGCTTTGTCCAAACGGCACAGGGCCAGAACACAGATTTCATCAGGGTATAATTTTGAAAAAAGAGACATTTTCGAAAGGCAGGTGTT
>ERZ1047821.1613-NODE-1613-length-14336-cov-6.059870_pt1 | contig 14336 bp, 14 predicted proteins | sample MGYA00383096_ERZ1047821 | MGnify/ENA primary metagenome ERZ1047821 (study PRJEB29581, sample SAMEA5548366) | metagenome | biome: marine; feature: coastal; material: water | depth 25 m | study: Short-term variability in the microbial, nano- and picoplankton... | reverse complement strand
GTAAGTATTGCCACCAGTACCATTGCCACCAGTACCATTGCCACCAGTATTGCCACCAGTATTGCCACCATTACCATTGCGACCATTACATGACTGTTCTAAATCAGCTAGCGTCACAAGAGTTTGTCCCATTGTGTGATCAGAAGCGTGACTAAGATGAATAGTGCTAGGTGTAAATACGCCGTGACCAGCAGCTTGAACTTGTATGTGATACCCACCAGCCCCAGCACACGCCCTATTTATTGATACTTCAGTACAAACATTTATGTGTTTACAGGCATTGATAGCGCCTGTCAAACTTGCAGCATTAATCGATAACTGCATTGACAATAGCAACCCTATAATTATAAATTTAAATGATTTCATTTTTTATTCTCCAAGATGAAAGACACTTTTATTATAAAGTTATTCTTTAAAGAATATAGGAAATAATTTACTATTTTTTAAAAATAAGCATATGTAACTTTTATAGTTAAATTAAATATTAAAATAATGCTATTTATTTAAAAAAGTTACATATGCTTATTTTTAAATACGCTAATACCATTAGTTAGTTAAACCCTCTTACCAACAACACAAACAGAATTCACCATGCCAAATAAAGCGCTCTACTTACTCACTGTTGTGGCAATTGCTTTAATTGCTTTGCTTGCCCCGCCGGTGTGGTTTTTATTGGTGGCACCTGAAGATTTAAAAACGCTTTATAGTGCAATAACGTTATTTACAGTATTGGCAGCATGGGCACTACGCCAAAACCCACAAGGGTTTAGTGTTGTTAAAAGCCGTGTTTACTGGCCAATTATTGGCTTTATTGCTTGGTGTGGCATCAGCTTTATTTGGCTGGTTGATACACAATCTGGCGAACATTTAATCATGCAGTACACACTGATGGCATTGGCGTTATTTTTAGTAGTCAATAACTTTAAGTCTAATATTGAGATTAAGCACTTTTTATGGGCGATGATTTTGGTGGCAGTTTTAGTGAGTATTTTAGGGTTATTACAATACTATTTGCCTAAAAATAGCGCGATTCAAACATTGGTTAATCAGGCTATTCCGCCCGCATCTACCTTTGGCAATAAGAATATGGCAGCGCATTTCTTGGTGATGACTTTGCCGCTGAGTCTCCTATTAACACTGTATGAAAAAACACTTAAAAAAGTCGCGCTTTGGGTTTTTGCCAGTGTGATTATTGGCTGGTTTTTAATCCATACCAACACACGTGCTGGGTGGTTATCTGTGGGTGTTGAGTTGTTGTTTTTATCAGTTTTCTTGGTGGTGGATTTTAAAAAATATGGCCACCATCCACTACAACACAACAACAGTTTTCATTGGCAAAAACTGTTGCTAATTGTCTTTGGCATGCTGGTTTGGTTCGTGCTGATTAACTATACCGTACAAGGATTTACTTGGAATATTGGCGCAATGGGGTCGCATTTTAATAGCGCAATCAGCCATGTCAATCCTAGAGTGCCTGGATTGCTCAATACACTTGAGATGATTAAAGATAATTTTTTACTGGGTGTAGGTGTAGGTAACTGGGAGCAGGTTTACCCCTTGTATCATGATCTGGTTGAAAAAGACATTGTTTTTGATGAAAAACTACGTATGCAACGCTTACATAATAGCTACTTGGAAGTATTTGCTAATGTGGGCTTGATTGGCTTTGGTTTTTTAATTTGGCTATTGGTGCTCAGCGTTAAATCGGCTTATCAACTATTACAGAACAATGACACATTAACACGCTACTTGTCGATTGCCTTTATTTTGTCTTTGATTGGTTTTTCAGTGAATGCGCTGTTTTCTTTTCCTTTACGCGTTTTAACACCTGGCATCTTGGTAATGAGTTATTTGGGTTTTATTGCCAATTTGTCTATGCGGCAAAATACTGTGCAATATTATCGATTCAGCCCGCATTTTGGCAAATTATTGCTCATTCCTATACTGATGCTGGGTGTGATGTTTTCTTGGAAGCTTTACAACTCAATACTTTCTACGCATTATGTTAATATCGCACAGCAATTACAATTCTCTGGGCATCGTAAAGGCGCCTTTCAATATGCACTTAAAGCACTTAATCATAATTTCGATAATGTACACGCCTTGCAAATGTTGGGCGTTGTTAGCCTACAAATAGGACGCACCCAAAAAGCCATTGAGATGCTGAATCGTGCACTAAAATTACGCCCTAACTTCAATAAAAATCTGCTGTTGTTATCTGCTGCCTATGCCAAAGCAGGCGATAAAAACAAAGCAATAAAAACATTGGAGCGGTTGTTATTGGTTGATGCTCGCAATGTCAAGGCGCATGCGCAGTTGGCGCTTATATATCTTAACAACAAAGAAAAATCACTTTACCACTATCGGCAAATGCTGAAATGGCAGGATTACTATCAAGGGCGTCGTGGATTTGGTCCGTACGACGATGTGGTTGATGGTGTGCATAAAAAAATTCAACCCACACACTTTGTGAATTGATATTAATCAAACACCTATATTAAAATATCCCTTATAATTAGCGTTGCTGTTTGCTTATTTATAAATTTTTCGGGAGAAAATAAAATGGATACATTGGTAATATCAATTGGCGTTTCAATCTTGGCTGTTATCTATGGCTTGGTCACAATCAACTGGATTAACAAACAATCACCCGGCTCAGATAAAATGAAAGAAATTTCTGACGCCATTGCAGAGGGGGCAAAAGCTTATTTAAATCGTCAATATTCAACCATTGCCATGGTTGGTGTGGTGTTGCTGGTTGTCATTATTTATTTCTTGGGCGCCACTGTTGGTCTTGGGTTTTTAATTGGTGCGGTACTCTCAGGTGCAACAGGATACATTGGCATGAATGTCTCTGTTCAGTCAAACTCACGCACGGCACAAGCCGCTACAAATGGCATGAATGCTGCTTTCCAAGTTGCTTTTAAGGGTGGTGCAGTAACAGGTATGTTGGTGGTTGGCTTGGCGTTGTTAGGGGTTTCTGGATTTTACGCCGGCTTATTGTCTTTTGGCATAGAACAAAAAGCCGCACTACATGCACTGATTGGTCTTGCGTTTGGTGGTTCACTGATTTCAATCTTTGCCCGTTTGGGTGGTGGTATTTTTACTAAGGGTGCAGATGTAGGCGCAGATATTGTTGGTAAAGTTGAAGCTGGCATTCCTGAAGATGATCCACGTAACCCAGCAGTAATTGCTGATAATGTGGGTGATAACGTGGGTGATTGTGCAGGTATGGCGGCTGATTTATTTGAAACTTATGCGGTTACCATTGTTGCTACAATGATGCTCGGTGGCATTCTCACAGGGCTGCCTGAAAATGCAGTACTTTATCCCTTAGCATTGGGTGCGGTCTCTATTATTGCTTCTATTATTGGCACTTATTTTGTTAAAGTGTCTGAAGGTGGCTCTATCATGGGTGCGCTCTACAAAGGTCTGATTGTTTCTGCTGTCTTGGCAGCGATTGCCTTTTACTATGTCACTATCGATATGGGTATGGGTGTAAATTTATTCTACGCTGCCCTCATTGGTTTAGCTTTAACTGGCGTTATGGTAGTAGTCACTGAATACTACACCGCTACAGAATATTCGCCGGTGCAACACATTGCCAACGCATCATTGACTGGCGATGGCACGAACGTCATTGCCGGTTTGGGCTTATCAATGAAATCCACAGCACTACCTGTATTGGCGGTGTGTGCCAGTATTTGGGGCGCACATGCACTCGGTGGCTTGTATGGTATTGCCATTGCTGCAACAGCGATGTTATCAATGACAGGTGTCATTGTCGCTTTAGATGCCTACGGTCCGATTACCGATAATGCGGGCGGTATTGCTGAAATGGCAGAATTACCCGAAGAAATTCGTAATATTACCGACCCGCTAGATGCGGTTGGCAACACCACCAAAGCGGTTACTAAAGGTTATGCGATTGGCTCGGCGGGCTTGGCTGCCTTGGTGCTGTTTGCTGATTTCACCAATTCACTCAGTGGTGACAAAACGCTGTTTGACTTATCCGATCACCGCGTTATTATCGGTTTGTTTATTGGTGGCTTGGTACCTTATTTATTTGGTGCTATGGCAATGGAAGCCGTGGGTCGCGCTGCCGGTGGTATTGTCAATGAAGTGCGTCGACAATTCAAAGAAATGCCAGGCATTATGGATTATTCACAAAAACCCGACTACTCTAAAGCGGTGGATATGCTTACTAAGTCTGCAATTCGTGAGATGATTATTCCATCCATCTTGCCAATCTTTTTCCCAGTTGCAGTGGGTTTGTTACTCGGCGCTGAAGCCTTAGGTGGCTTACTCATTGGCTCAATCGCAACCGGTATCTTTGTGGCTATCTCGATGACCACAGGCGGTGGCGCTTGGGACAATGCCAAGAAATATATTGAAGATGGCAATTGTGGCGGTAAAGGCTCAGATGCGCACAAAGCCGCAGTCACAGGCGATACCGTCGGCGACCCGTATAAAGATACCGCAGGCCCTGCAATCAACCCACTGATTAAGATTATGAATATTGTGGCAATTATGATTATTCCGTTGCTATAAGATTTAACTTAGACCAATAAAAAGGCACCTAATAGGTGCCTTTTTTATCAAGCCTTTAATCAAGCCTTGCTTGATATCAAGCAAGGCTTGATTAAAATCCAAAAACAAAAAAGACGCTAAAAAGCGTCTTTTAATTGGAGTAAAAACAACCTTACCCTTTATTAATTTCTACCTTTAAACCTTTGGTGTTCTTAGAAAGCGAAAAATCCGCCTGCGCTTTCATTAAAGAATCCACACATTCATCTAGATCATTGTATTCATCAACACCCGTATCAAAGCGCTTATCACGCATAAAATAAAACATGTTTTTGTAAGTAAAAGCGGCCATCTTAAGAATCACAAATGTGTAGTAAGTGTCTTCCCAAATTGCGGCGGGCTTTTCTACGCCATCAACTTCTATATCCGCCATGTGAACACCATGATCTTTGGCTTTCCAGCGACCGTCAACGTGTTTTTTAATGGTGTCAATTTCAGATTGGGTAAAGTCTATTGCTGTCATAATGTTTAGTGGATTTTTTGAGTATTTGGCATATCAAGTACTGGCTCATCATCAATTGGGCCACCAGCTGCAGCTTCTTCATCGGTTGGCTCACGCACAGTCACAACTTCAAGGATAAAAACCACTTCTCGACCACACATTGGGTTGTTACCATCAACGGTTACTGAATTTTCATCAACACGCGTGACAATAAAATCCTTGGGCTCGCCTTTTTCGTTTTCCATGGTAACCGTTGTACCAACCTTGCGATAGTCTTCAGGCACATTGTCAATATGGTCGGTAAAGACTAAAGATTCGTCTCTTGGGCCGTAAATTTCATCACAATTAATAGGTATCTCAATCATGTCGCCTTGTGTATTTCCCGCTAAACCTGCTGTGACTTCAGGAGCTAGGATATCACTAATGCCGTGTATGTAGCCAAGTGGAAATTCCACTTCAGACAAAACATCTTTGGTTTTTTTGTCGATCACCTTATAAGTGAGTTCAACAAATTTACCGTCTTCAATAACCATATCTGCCATCGTTAAAAAATAGTTGCGCCAAAAATTTTAATGTCTTCACCTTCGTAGCCTAATACTAAGCGTCCTAGATATTCGCCGTCCATGTTTTTGTTGGTTTGTTTGTACAAAACAGTCACATAGTCGCCACGACGAATGGTGCCTAGAAACTCAGGATCATTATCTAAACCTTTAGTCAGCTTGCTACGAGCAAACTGCTTGCCCATTTCAATTTCATTGGCACCACGCAGCATTTCTTCAGAAAAGTTTCGAGTAAACGCACCATAGTTCTTGTTGTTAGAATATTTAACAAGCTCATTCCACATTGGGTTGGCAATTGCCAATATCTCTTCATCTGATTTTTCAATAATATTCATCTAACCCTCTTTCTTTATCGACCATTAAAACCAAAAATTTTAACAGTTTCTGTTTATTAAATTATACAAAAGACCTTTGCATACACCGAATAGCTAGGCACGTATCCAGTGTATAAAAAAGTCTCTTTAAAACGATAAAAAACCAACATAAATGTTGGTTTTTTATCGTTTATAACAAAGACCTTAGCCTTTGTTAAGCAAGACTTCTACTACTTATCTTCGCCGCCAACCAAGTGATACAATGGTTGTTTCTCCATTGTGTACTCACCTGTGTTGCGGTTACGCTGAGAAGTTGTAAGAACATGCCAGTTCTCATCGTCAACTTTCATCGCATCACCACGATAGTAGTAACCAGGCCAACGAGTTTCCTCACGGAATAAAGTATGCTGAACAACACACTCAGAAGTACGGTGACGGTGCTTAAGCTCCCATGCACGTAACAACTGGTGAATATCTTCTGCAGCAACTTTATCTAAGTCTTCTTCTAAAATCTTTAATTTTTGTAAACCCATGTTTAGAAGCTTGTCGTTGGTCATGTAGCTCACTGTTACACCACCAGCATACTCGTCCATCAACTTCTGTAAACGTTGTAGACCAGGCATTGGTAGGATGTAGCTTGGCGATACAGTACCACCAACGATTTCATTACGACCGACTGTGTAAGTCTCTAAAGGCTTATAAACTTCAGCCTTACGCTTAGCAATTTGCTCATCAGAAACTGTAATACCTTCTGCTTTGCCATCATCAATATATTTACAAGCAGCTTTCGCAGATAAACGACCTTCAGTAAATGAACCCGATGAGAATGCGTGTGGTGTACCACCAACAGCATCACCTGCACCAAATAAACCATCAACCGTCATCATGCGGTTGTAGCCCCAGAAGTACTCAGGAATATCACCTGAAACATCTTCAGGACCTGAACACCATGCGCCACAACCCGTTGCGTGTGAGCCCATTACATACGGCTCAGACGTTGTTAACTCAGGGTTGATGTACTTAGGATCAATATCTGTTGCAGCCCATAATACCGCTTGACCAACAGTCATACCTAGGAAGTTCTCCCACCCAACTTCTTCTAAGTGAGGGTCTTGGAAAGCTTCTACAGTAACCATGTGAATTGGACCACGGCCCGCATTTACTTCAGAAATGAACGCGTGGTTACGTAAACAAGTTGGAATAGGCTTATGAGAGAAATGCTGGTTTTCTGTATCTAAGTACGCTTTACCTACCATTTTCTCTAATGCTGGGAACCATTTTGACTCATACTCATCGCCATAAGCGTTTTGTGTGTAGGTCTTAAGGTGTAAGAAGTATGCGCCAACTGGACCATAACCATCTTTAAAACGTGCAAGAACGATACGGTTTTCCATTTGTGTCATCTTAGCACCTGCTTCAATCAATAATGCATAAGCAGAACCTGAAGACCATGGTGCATACCATACACGACCCGCACCTTCACCTACTGAACGTGGTTTAAAGATGTTAGACGCACCACCAGCACCCACAACTACTGTCTTAGATTTAAATACGTGGTAGTTACCAGTACGTACGTTAAAACCAACAGCGCCTGCAACACGGTTTTCTTTTGCATCATCCATCAATAAGTGAGTCACCATAATACGGTTAAATGTCTTATCAGCATTCACTTTAGCAGCTTCAGCAACGATAGGCTTATAGGATTCACCATGAATCATAATCTGCCAGCGACCTTCACGCATATAAGCACCCGTTTCAGGGTTACGCATTAATGGTAGGCCCCATTCTTCAAATTTATGTACTGCAGAGTCAACGTGACGCGCCATATCAAAAGCCAAATCTTCACGAACCATGCCCATTAAATCCATACGTGCATAACGTACGTGGTCTTCAGGGTTGTTTTCACCCCAACGCGTACCCATGTAACAGTTAATCGCATATAAGCCTTGTGCTACCGCACCAGAACGGTCGATGTTTGCCTTCTCAGCAATAACAACTTTCTTGTCACGACCCCAATATCTGGCTTCATAACCTGCACCTGTACCGCCTAAACCGGCACCAACAACTAAAATATCAATGTTGTCTTCAATAATTGTCTTGTAACCCATTAGTAGTACACTCCTTCTTTAAGTTTCAAACCGTTAGACTCTAACGTATGCAAGCCACCGTCATCTAAACGAATTGACTCTGGTTCAAACGCTAATAACTCTGAGTTACGCATTTCTTCAGTAGGCTGTGCTTCGTTTCTGAAATCAGGAATCTTTGTTCCCCACGGTTGCGTAGTGATTGGCGATAAGAAGTTCTTCTCACGACCATCTCTAAATTTAATTTTCCATGCAATCGTGCCTTTTTCTTCATCACGAATTACACGTACACTGTGACCTAGTGGTGCAAAGTCTGCATAACCACGAACGTCAATTGCTTGGTGTGGACATGCTTTAACACATGAGTAACACTCCCAGCACATGTTAGGTTCAATATTCATTGCACGACGATATTTCTTATCGATGTGCATAATGTCAGATGGGCAGATATCTACACAATGTCCACAACCATCACAACGAGTCATATATACAAAAGTTGGCATATTATTTCCTCTCTATAAGTTAAGTTAAAATTAATTAGTAGTATCGCTCTTAGTAATGCTTAGGCGCTTCACGCTTAATACCAAGACCCATATCCATTGGAGCATCTACCAATAACTCCATAGAATGTCTTTGCTGTTGCTCAGGCTCATCACGCGTGATGGTTGGCAAGTTTTCAGCAGAACCGTCCGCCTTTCTAATACGCTTATCGTAAGCAGCAAATGGCTTAAAGAACATATGTGAGAACTTAGACCAATAAACACCACCGAATAATGATGCAGTAGAAAGAATAACCAGTGCAAACTCCCAACCCATTGCATTACCGTTGAAAGACCAGATAAGTGCAGTGATAGAAGTTGCCATTAATGACAAGCTGAATATATCTCTTCTGATGTCAATGCTAAACGGAGAGTTGCCTTCAGCAGCAACGTCCACTTTGAACACAAACCAAAACCATACGCTACCAATAGCTAACATAATTGCACCTACATGCCATACTTGTGTCCACATTGCGTCTGCACCATTAGCACCAAAAACCATAGCCGCTGTTGATGCGTTAAACAAAATGAAACCGTACATAGTCAACAAGTGAACAATACGACGTACTGGGTTGTGGAATTCGCCTGATGTCACAACGTCTGTCGCAATCGTTGAAGCTGCAATACCCATTTTTTCGCCAGCACTAATAGACTTTACTGCGTTTTTCTTTGCTGCATCTGCGCTTTCAAAGAAAAATTTAGCACTTTTCTTGTGTAGCATATCTGCGATTGTCATAACAATAACAAGTGCAACCATTACCATAACGTAAGTTTGCATTGTGTCGTATGAAATACCGGCTGCATTTAGCGCGGCGATTGGTGTATTAGTGATCATAGTTTCATTCCTCCTTTAGGTTTTATAGTCACAACTGGTGGGTTGTGTAATCACATTAAAAAATTATCAAATTAAAAACTTGATAACCAAATAATTATATACTAATATTTACTTTTTTAAAATAAATTTATCTTACTTCGCTGAGTGTCCACTCAACTTAATCTCTACTTTGTCTTCCTCTTTGATGCTGGCATAGTAATCTTGTAGCACTTTAGCCACTTCAGGACGTGAGAATTCTATCGGCAAGTCTTCACCATCTGAAAGCATCTTACGAACCTTAGTACCTGACAATAGCACACGATTTTCTGCATCATGTGGGCAAGTCTTCATTGAAGACATGCCACCACATTCATGACACCAGAACGTCCAGTCAATTTTCAATGGCTGTGTCACCAATGCGTTTTCTGGAATTTCGTCAAAGATATTATGTGCATCAAATGGACCGTAGTAATCATCAACACCCGCGTGGTCACGACCAACAATGAGATGTGAACAACCATAGTTTTGTCTAAATAATGCGTGTAACAATGCCTCTCTTGGGCCTGCATAACGCATGTCTAATGGGTAACCAGATTGTAACACTGTGTTGTCTACAAAATAATTATCAATCAATGTTGAAATAGCCTTTGAGCGCACATCAGCAGGGATATCGCCTGCTTTAAGTCCACCTAATACTGAGTGAATCATAACGCCGTCACAAATTTCTACTGCAATTTTTGCTAGGTATTCGTGTGAGCGATGCATTGGGTTACGTGTTTGGAATGCGGCGATTGTTTTCCAACCCTTGTCATCAAAATAAGCACGCGTCTGCTTAGGTGTCATATATAAGTCACCGAACTTGGCTGGGAAGCCGCCATCTGATAATACTTGAATAGGACCTGCAAGATTATATTTGCCTTGCGCCTTAACCATAACAACACCAGGGTGTGCGTCTTCAGTTGTCTTATAAACTGTTTCACACTCGTGATCTTTGTCAATGCTATATTTTTCAGTAATTTTCATGGTTGCAAGAACATCGCCAGACTTACTGCTCACAATAGCGACTTCATCGCCCGCTTGAACGTCTTCATCATCCGTAGATAAGGTCACAGGGATTGGCCAGAATAAACCATTTGACATTGTCATGTTGTCACAAACACCTTTCCAGTCTGCTTCACCCATGAAGCCATCTAGTGGGTTAAAACCACCAATGCCTAACATAACGATATCGCCTTCTTCTCTAGAAGAACAAGTAATCTTTGGCAATGACTGCGCTCTTTCTAACTCTGCTGCCAACTCACTGCCTGATAGCGCCAATTCGTTGATTGTATCACTACCGTGCGGGGGGACCAATTTTGACATGTCTAATCCTATATTACAAAAAGACAAAATTATACCAATCAGTCATTTTTAGCGTTTCTTTTTATAGGGGTATCTTTATATACCCACTAAGGGATACTTTGGGGGTTTTACAGTTTGATTTTAAATTTAACGCGCTTTGAACTGTCCTTAGATTTTTTGGCAATCATTTTGTCTTGTTTGATATCGTAATACAGAATCTCACCACTAAAAGAATCAAAACCTTGTACAAGATGTGCGTCTCCTTCCAGGCGCACAAGTTGCTTGTTGACAAAATATGTAATCTTTAAAGCCCGCGCTTCAACAAAACGTGGTTGGTTAGACTGATTCTGTTTATAGTGTGCAAGCTTTTCCTTGTTACCTTTGGCAATTATTTTTTTAACCGCGTTTTTGGCACTAAAGATTTGTATTGCTTCCGCACTTAGCATTAAAGAGCCTTTGCTAACTTTGGCATTCCCTGTATAAACACTCAACCCACTAGATTCATCAATAACAACCGTTTGCGCTTTAACATCAATCGGCGCTGCGTTGTCCTCAGGCAGTGCATGCAATAAAGGAGATATCAACAAAAGTAGTGAAAAGACTAACTTATTCATAACGCCCTGTCACACCACCTGTTAATTTAATTTTTTGCTCCTTGGCGTTAAAAAGCATACCTGTAGCATAAATATCTGCTGTTTGAGACTGGTAGTGCACTTTTTCTTTAGTGCTGTAAATTTCTTTATTGTCTGATTGGTCAATATTAAGGTTTTTGGTGTTAATTTTTGCACCCGATTTTTGTAAAATCTCTACCGTGTTAAGCAGCGCTGCTGTGGCATTATTCATATCCATATCAATGCCCTGTGCATGAATCTTATTGCCATGTGCTGTATAGCTTGTATCATTTTTAGAGTAATAACGCTTTTGGGCGTTTGATTGATCAATCATTAAATCACGGGTTAATATGCGTTGTCCGCTATCTTGGTTAATGCTGGTTTTGCCAAGCAAACGCATCTTATCTTGTTTGGTCATCATGTGCATACCTTGTGCAAGCACTTTGGCTGTTTTATCTAAATACGTAACTGCCTCATTACTCAATAAATCGCTGGTTTGCGTGTTGGCTGTTAATGCTTTGGTGTGCATGTTATAAACCGCCCCTGTCTTCGAATTAATGTCAACTTTACCCTTAAATTTGACTTCACCATTGCCTAGATAATTAGCCCGCTTAGAAGTCATTGTGTAAATTTGCTCACCTTTTTCATTGTAGGCAATAACGACTGGATCTATCAATAAGGCGGGTGCTTGTTTAAAATTAAAATAATTTTTGGCTTGAATAAGATGTGCCAATTGTTGTTCGCCATTAAATGCTTGTAAAGAAAAATTATCAATTTTTTCAATATAACTGGTAACCTTGGAAACTTTAGCTACTTCTGCCTCTACTTCTTCTTCAGGTGTAAGCACTGCTGAGAAAAGCGTTATCAGGAGCCATACAATGCCAATAGGCACTATAATAAGAAGTGCAACCAATAAGTTTCGTCTTAAGTGAAAATTAACCATTGTGAAATCTTTGCATAATAAAATAAACGGCATTTACGCTATCACACCAAATCGCATAGACATTGCTGCAATTGAACAAGTTATTGTAAAGCACAATATCGGTTTATTGCAATATCGACACAAGGCGGCTAATGCACAAACACAGCTTGACGAAAGCACGCAACTACAACGACTATGCTTGAAACATCATACTTTATTTATCATCAATGATGACATCAACCTAGCGAAAAAAATCGCTGCCGATGGTGTGCACTTAGGCAAAAATGATGGCTCCATCCAAGACGCACGTGAACAATTGGGGGTAGATGCCATTATTGGCGTGTCTTGCTACAATGATATTGAATTGGCACAAAACGCACAAAACCAAGGCGCAAACTATGTGGCATTTGGTGCATTATTCCCCTCAAAAACCAAGCCCAATGCACCCAGATGTGACTTAGACACTGTCACCCAAGCAAGGCAACAGCTGAGCATTCCTATTGTTGGTATTGGCGGGGTAACTTTTGACAATCAACAACAAGCTTTTAATGCGGGTTGTGACAGCATTGCTATGATTAGTGCGCTATGGGAAGCCTCAACAAAATCAAATTAAAACTTAAAATTATATTCAGGCAGAAGAACGTTTTTATTCTCAGCAAAAGCGATAGACGCTTGCTTTTCACGCTCTTTATACCTTTTCAAAACTTGGGCTTGCTCAATAAATATTATCCACCTCATTTTCACTGCAAATATATTTACCATTTTCTTCCTCAAGATATTCAAAAATACTTGATTTAACCATATTTTTCTTTGGATTAATTTGGCGGTGTTTGTAGTTCAAGTTGACATAATTTGCGACATTCAACAAAGAATACTCTCCACTTAAAAATTTTTGCTTTGAATCTATCTTAAAATAAAGACCCAAAGCGTTTTTCCATTTTATTAAAAAACATCGTATAAGGTATCCCTACTCTTTGCATAAATTTAACAATGCCATTGTCGATATTCTGTTTTAACAATAAATGATAATGATTTGGTAATAGACAATACGCCGCAATATCAATTAATAGTTCGTTTACTTTACTGTCAAGGTTGAACCTTGACAGAATTGTATTCTGATAACAACAACTTTGTGTTAGCTTTCCAAGCAATGGCTTTAAAAAACCTCACTCTTGTTTGACACACAAACTAAAATATTGCGCCCTATTCCACTCGTTAAAAATTTTATAATTAAGCGTATATTTATATGAGTGAAATCCACTAGAATTATCTAAATTTGATCTATACTCATCAGGATAGTATTTTCCATCCCTTGGGTCAGATAACCAAGTGCTAAATTTTGACTCTGGTGAGTTAATAATAACTTCAATTTGTTTTATTGCGGTTGATATTTTCAGCCCAGTTTCCTTATAATCAGAGGGCTGTATTGCCCCATTAAACATAAATAAATTACTAAAATGGGTTTTTTCTATTGGTGCATTATATTGCAAAAATAATGCACCTGCCTGTTCATCATTATCAGTAATTAATAAATCTTTTTCCAATTTTAATTCAGCAAAAAACAAATTATCTTCAGATGAAAAATTTATTTCACTTTTATCCATATTTTTAGGTTGTGCTACCCGTTGTGCTAAATTATCCAAATTTAAATTATTTGAATCTATAAGCTTAAATCCACCCACTTTGTCATTAGCTGTTTCTCTAATTTTCTTATACAGTATACTGCCTGCTTTGATATTAAGACCCTCACTATCTTTTATAGGAATAATAACATCAGCATCACTAATGCTGAAAACATTTGTTAACAAATTAAACTCATAAATAGTTTTGCTTAGTACATTTACATCATATTGTTGTTTTATCATCTTAACACCTTAAAAAAAATTATCCAATAGTCTTTCTTGGCTAATGCCAAAAACTCATTTTGTCAAGGTTGAACCTTGACAAAAAAATAAAAATCACTCTCCACCACGCACCAGCCTCACTCTATTAGAGTTCGTACGGTAGCTGCCGCTATCATAACCGTAGTCAAAATTGACTATCCACGAGAAGGCCGAATCATACGCATTCGGCGAGGCCGAGAAAACGTAACTGACGTGGGTGTTTGGCAATAGTGTTATAT